>Ga0160467_100349_pt1 | contig 48911 bp, 38 predicted proteins | sample HID1972I_E11MG_FD_108221 | JGI IMG/M metagenome (GOLD analysis project Ga0160467, IMG submission 108221) | Enriched pill bug-associated microbial communities from UW Madison campus, WI, USA - HID1972I_E11 MG | ecosystem: Host-associated > Arthropoda: Insects > Digestive system > Unclassified ... | reverse complement strand
GCGCCCGGTCAGGATGATGTAGAGCGCGTCGGACTTCTTGCCCTGCTGGACGATCACCTCGGCCCGCTTGAACCGCTTCTTGACGATGGCATCCGCGATGCTTGCCGATTGCACCGGGGTCAGCGCCGAAAACAGCGGGACCCTCCGCAACAGTTCAAGGTTGGACAACATCGACATTCATGAACCCCCGGAAACAGCGCAATTCGAGAATCATTCGATTTATACAATCGCGCACATTGAAAATGGCCAGCCGCCCGTCTGGAACGAAGCGGGGATACTCTGTATCCGACTTCTCAAAATGTACACGCTGCGGCGGCTTGATTTCTAGGGTTTTCTGATATGTCCTCCCCCCAACACGCGAAGGTTCTCATTCTGGGCTCGGGTCCGGCCGGCTACACGGCCGCCGTGTACGCCGCGCGGGCCAACCTGCAGCCCCTGCTGATCACGGGCATGGCCCAGGGCGGCCAGCTCATGACGACCACCGAAGTCGACAACTGGCCGGCCGACGTGCATGGCGTGCAGGGGCCGGAGCTGATGCAGCGCTTTCTGGAGCACGCCGAGCGTTTCAAGACGCAGATCGTGTTCGACCACATCAACAAGGTCGACCTGAGCCGGCGCCCCTTCACGCTGACCGGCGACAGCGCCACCTACACCTGCGACGCGCTGGTGATCGCCACCGGCGCCTCGGCCAAGTACCTGGGCCTGCCCTCCGAGGAGCACTTCATGGGCCGCGGCGTCTCGGCCTGCGCCACCTGCGACGGCTTCTTCTACCGCGAGCAGGACGTGTGCGTGATCGGCGGCGGCAACACCGCCGTCGAGGAAGCCCTGTACCTGTCGAACATCGCGCGCAAGGTCACGCTGGTGCACCGGCGCGACAAGTTCCGGGCCGAGCCGATCCTGGTGGACAAGCTCAACGAGAAGGTCGCCGAGGGCAAGATCGAGCTCAAGCTGCACCACGTGCTGGACGAGGTGCTGGGCGACGACACCGGCGTGACCGGCATCCGCATCAGGCATGCGGACAGCGGCGCCACCGAGCAGCTCGACCTCAAGGGTTGCTTCATCGCCATCGGCCACCATCCGAACACCGACATCTTCCAGGGCCAGGTGGAGATGAAGGACGGCTACATCGTCACCCGCTCGGGCCTGCAGGGCTTCGCGACGATGACCAGCGTGCCGGGCGTGTTCGCGGCCGGGGACGTGCAGGATCACGTCTACCGCCAGGCCATCACCAGCGCAGGTACCGGTTGCATGGCGGCGCTCGACGCCCAGCGTTTCCTGGAACAGTGACCCACCCCCAGCCTCGCCCACTGCGTGTGGCTCGCCCCCCCTCCAGGGGACGCACCCAGCGGCCCGGCCGAGCCGGTTCCGCGGGTGCCTGTGCATGGGTTGCGCAGCATTGCTGGTTTGCGGGCTATAATCTCTGGCTTTGCCGATAAAGCCATCGGCGCGGGTTCCCGCCACCCGATTCTGGCGAGGTCAAGCCTCAACCCACCCCGGAACCCTTCCGCCGGTGCAGGCTGTTTGAAAGAAAGAGTGTCCTCATGGCACGCGTATGTGAAGTCACGGGCAAGGGCCCGATGGTCGGGAACAATGTTTCCCACGCCAACAACAAGACCAAGCGCCGGTTCATGCCGAACCTGCAATACCGCCGTTTCTGGGTCGAAAGCGAGAACCGCTGGGTTCGCCTTCGCGTGTCGAGCGCCGCGCTGCGCCTGATCGACAAGAACGGCATCGATTCCGTGCTCGCCGACCTGCGCGCGCGCGGCCAGGCCTGAACACCGCAGATACAGGAGCTGAACCATGGCTACGAGCAAAGGCGGACGCGAAAAGATCAAGCTGGAGTCCACCGCGGGCACCGGCCACTTCTACACGACCAGCAAGAACAAGAAGACGATGCCCGAGAAGATGTCGATCATGAAGTTCGACCCCAAGGCACGCAAACACGTCGAGTACAAGGAAATCAAGCTGAAGTAATCAGCGGCCTTCCCAAAGAAAAACCCGCCGCCGGCGGGTTTTTCTTTGCCTGGAGCCAAACCCCATCACGATGAAAAAGGCCCGCCGAAGCGGGCTTTTCGTTGCGAGTGCGTGGCGCCTCAGCCGCGTACCGCGCGCAGGCGGATCGAGAACTCGCGCAGCGCAGCGATGCCGCTGGCTTCCGCCCGGTGGCACCAGGCCGCCAGATCGGCCGCCAGCTGCTCGCGCGACTGCGAGGTGTTCATCCACATCTGGCGCAGCTCCTCGCGCATCGTCACCATCTTGTCGAGCACCGGGTGCGCGGCGCGCGCCTGGTCGATGTGGGCGCGGGCGGCGGCCGGCACCTTGTCGTCGTCACGGTGCAGCCAGCGGTTGGCCGCCTTGAGCACCGACAGGTCGGCGCCCTTGGACTTGAGCACGGCGATCTCCTGCTTGCAGGCGCGGCGCATCTCGCGGGCGTAGCGGGCCATGACCTCGTAGCGGTTGGCGATGACCGCCTCGAGGGTCTTCTCGTCGGCCACGGGCTGGATGTCGCCCATCTGCAGCTTCGGCGGCACCTTCTTGACCTTGGCCCAGCCGATGGCCTGCATCATGCGGATGTAGACCCAGCCGATGTCGAACTCGTACTTCTTGACCGAGAACTTGGCCGAGGTGGGATAGGTGTGGTGGTTGTTGTGCAGCTCTTCGCCGCCGATGATGATGCCCCAGGGCGAGACGTTGGTGCTCGCGTCGGGCGCCTCGAAGTTGCGGTAGCCCCAGTAGTGGCCGATGCCGTTGATGATGCCGGCGGCCGTGATCGGGATCCACAGCATCTGCACGGCCCAGACGGTCAGGCCCAGCACGCCGAACAGCGCCAGGTTGAGCACCAGCATGAGGCCCACGCCCTGCCAGCCGAAGCGGCTGTAGACGTTGCGCTCGATCCAGTCGTCCGGCACGCCGTGGCTGAACTTGGCGATGGTTTCCTTGTTCTTGGCTTCCGCGCGGTAGAGCTCGGCGCCGCGCCAGAGCACGGTTTCGATGCCGCGGGTCTGCGGGCTGTGCGGGTCGTCCTCGGTCTCGCATTTGGCGTGGTGCTTGCGGTGGATCGCGACCCACTCCCTGGTCACCATGCCGGTGCCGATCCACAGCCAGAAGCGGAAGAAATGCGACGGGATCGGGCCGAGGTCCATCGAGCGGTGCGCCTGCGTGCGGTGCAGGAAGATCGTCACGGCCGCGATGGTGATGTGCGTGGTGACCAGCGTGTACAGCACGATCTGCCACCACGTGAGGTCCCACAGGCCGTTGGCGAGCCAGTCGAGGGCCGAGCTCAGGACGGCAGAATCAGGAAGCAACAAGGTCGATACTCCATGGCCGCACGAAGGTGCCGCCTGTCAGATGAATCCCACAATTTTAAGGGCACGGGGCAGAAAAGACCCTTGTTTTCCCTCAAGAAATTGCGAGATTGCGCACATTGGAGTCCCCCGCCTACACGCGGTTCCAGACCGCCGCGAAAAAGCCGTCCGTCGCATGCCGATGGGGCCACAGACGCAGGTAGCGGCTGCCGCCCTCCCCGCCCGAGGTCATGTGGGCGGCGCCTTCCACCTTCAGGCCGGCCAGCAGGGCACCCACCTCCTGCGGCGCGAAGCCGGGATGGGCGGCCCCGAAGGCCTCGGCGACCGCCTCGTTCTCCTGCGGCAGCAGGCTGCAGGTGGCGTACACCAGCCGGCCGCCCGGTTTCAGCAGCCGCGCGGCGCTCTGGAGGATGGCGGCCTGCCGCACGGCGAATTCCGCCACGGACTGCGGCGACTGCCGCCACTTGAGGTCCGGGCTGCGCCGCAGGGTGCCGAGCCCGGAGCATGGCGCGTCGACCAGCACCCGGTCGACCTTGCCGGCCAGGCGCTTGATGCGCTCGTCGCGTTCGTGCGCGATGGCGGCCGGGTGCACGTTGGAGAGCTTGCTGCGCGCCAGCCGCGGCTTGAGCGCGTCGAGCCGGTGCGCGGAGGTGTCGAAGGCGTACAGCCGCCCGGTGCTGCGCATGGTGGCGCCGATGGCGAGCGTCTTGCCGCCCGCGCCGGCGCAGAAATCGACCACCATCTCGCCGCGCTTGGCGTCCAGCAGCAGGGCCAGCAACTGGGAGCCTTCGTCCTGCACCTCGATCGCGCCGCGCGCGAAGGCGTCGAGCCGGGCCAGCGCCGGCTTGCCCTCCACGCGCAGGCCCCAGGGCGAGAACGGCGTCGGCGCGCTGGCGATGCCCGCCAGCGCGAGCTCCTTGCGCACCTCCTCGCGCTTGTCGGTCAGGGCGTTGACCCGCAGGTCCAGCGGCGCCGGCTGCTGCAGCGCCTCGGCCAGCGGCCAGAAGTCGCTGCCGAGCTGCGCCTTGAGCGGCGCGGCCAGCCATTCGGGCAGGTTGTGGCGGTGCGGCTCGAGCAGGTCGGCAGGCCGGGCGGCATCGCAGAGGTCGAGCCAGCGCTTCTCGCCGTCGTCCAGCGCGCTCTTGAGGAAATCGCGCGGTCCGTGGAAGCCCAGGATGGCCAGCCGGCGCGCCTTCGGCCCGGTGCCCGACTGGGCCAGGTGATCGAACAGCAGCTTGCGCCGCAGCACGTTGTAGGCCGTCTCGGCGAGCGTCGCGCGCTCACGCGGCCCGAGCTGGCGCTGCGCGCGGAAGAAACGCGCGACCACCGCGTCGGCCGGGTGGTCGAATTTCACGACGAGGCCGACCAGGTCGGTACAGGCATCGAGCAGGGCTTTGGGGTGCATGGCGGCGATTGTCTCAGCCGGCCGCCCGGCGCCGCGCTCAGCCGCAGCGCGCCCCGGTCACGCGGTCCTGCGCATCGACGTCCAGGTTGATCCGGCTGGGGTTGAGCTCCATCGTCACCGCCTGGTTGGGCTGCAGCACGCGCGAGATCGCCGCGCCGGAGCGGTGTCGCACGGCCGCCTCGAGCTGCGGCGTGGCGGCCTGGCCGACCGCGAACTGGGCGCCCGAAGCATCGCAGATGGCCTGGGGTTCGGATGCCGAAGAGGTTTGCGATGGTTCCGTCGTGGCACAGCCGGGCAGCGCGGCGATGAAAACCAGGACGGCGGACAGCGACAGAATCTTCATGGTGACTCCCGTGGATGTTGTAAGTAACCGATTGTATTCAGCGCGCCAGCCAGTGTTCGATGGCCTGGGGATACAGCCGGTGCTCCTGCGACAGCACGCGTTCGGCCAGCGTGGCGGCGGTGTCTTCCGGGAGCACCGGCACCACCGCCTGGGCCAGGATCGGGCCATGGTCGAGTTCGGCCGTCACCTCGTGTACCGTCGCGCCGGCGACCTTGCAGCCGGCGTCGATCGCCCGCTGGTGGGTGTTCAGGCCGGGGAAGGCCGGCAGCAGCGAGGGATGGATGTTGACCAGCCGCCCGGCGTAGTGCGCCACGAAGCCCGGCGTGAGGATGCGCATGAAGCCCGCCAGCACCACCAGCGAGGGCGCATGCGCATCGATCGCCGCGGCCAGCGCGGTGTCGAAGGCCTCGCGGCTGCCGAAGGCCTTGTGATCCACCACGCCGGTCGCGATGCCCTGCTCGCGGGCCAGGGCGAGGCCGGCCGCCTCGGGCCGGTTGCTCAGCACCGCCGCCACGCGCGCGCCGAAGCGTGCCTGCCATCGGCGGGCCGCGGCCGCGCGCACGATCGTCGTCATGTTGGAGCCGCTGCCGGAGATCAGGATCACAATGTTGCTGGACATACGGGCGCGGATTATCCGTGTGTCACGCGTCGGACTCACGGACGCGAACGACCGTGCTAAAAACACGAATTCTCTGGAGACTGCCTCATGGATCTGGCCTTTACCCCCGAGGAACAGAAGTTCCGCGAAGACATCCGCGCGTGGGTCGCGGACAACCTCCCCAAGGACATCTCGCACAAGGTGCACAACGCCCTGGAACTCACGCGCGACGACATGCAGCGCTGGGCCAAGATCCTGGGCAAGAAGGGCTGGCTCGGCTACGGCTGGCCGAAGGAATTCGGCGGCCCGGGCTGGAATGCGGTGCAAAAGCACCTGTTCGAGGAAGAGACCGCCCTGGCCGGCGCGCCGCGCATCGTGCCCTTCGGGCCGGTGATGGTGGCGCCGGTGATCATGGCCTTCGGCAACGCCGAGCAGCACAAGCGCTTCCTGCCCGGCATCGCCAGCGGCGAGGTGTGGTGGAGCCAGGGCTACAGCGAGCCGGGCTCGGGCTCGGACCTGGCCAGCGTCAAGACCCGCGCCGAACGCCAGGGCGACAAGTACATCGTCAACGGCCAGAAGACCTGGACCACGCTGGGCCAGTACGGCGAGTGGATCTTCTGCCTGGTGCGCACCAGCACCGAAGGCAAGCCGCAGACCGGCATCAGCTTCCTGCTCGTGGACATGAAGTCGCCCGGCGTCACGGTGCGTCCCATCAAGCTGCTGGACGGCAGCGTCGAGGTCAACGAGGTCTTCTTCGACAACGTCGAGGTGCCGGCCGAGAACCTGATCGGCGAGGAGAACAAGGGCTGGACCTACGCCAAGCACCTGCTCTCCCACGAACGCACCAACATCGCCGACGTGAACCGCGCCAAGCGCGAGCTGGAGCGGCTCAAGCGCATCGCCAGGGCCGAGGGCCTGTGGGACGACGTGCGCTTCCGCGACGAGATCGCCAGGCTGGAAGTGGACGTGGTGGCGCTCGAGATGCTGGTGCTGCGCGTGCTCTCGGCCGAGAAGTCGGGCAAGAACTCGCTGGACATCGCCGGCCTGCTCAAGATCAAGGGCAGCGAGATCCAGCAGCGCTACACCGAACTGATGATGCTGGCGGGCGGCCCCTATGCGCTGCCGCTGATCCGCGAGGCCATGCACGCCGGCTGGCAGGGCGACTTCCCCGGCGGCAACGCGGGCCTGGCGCCGCTGGCCTCCACCTATTTCAACTTCCGCAAGACCACCATCTACGGCGGCAGCAACGAAGTCCAGCGCAACATCGTGGCGCAGACCGTGCTCGGCTGAGGAGACAGACACATGGATTTCGATTTTTCCGACGATCAGCAGCAGCTGCGCGACGCCGTCGCCAAGTGGGTCGAGAAGGGCTACGGCTTCGAGCGCCGCCGCGCCATCGAGGCGGCCGGCGGCTTCTCGCGCGAGGCCTGGGACGAACTGGCCGAACTGGGCCTGGGCGGCCTGTACATCCCCGAGGACGAGGGCGGCCTGGGCATGGGCCCGGTCGAGGGCATGGTGGTGATGGAGGAGCTGGGCCGCGGCATCGTGCTCGAGCCGCTGGCGCAGGCCCTCATCAGCGGCGTCGTGCTCGCCGGCCACGCCGACGCCGACACCAAGGACAACTGGCTGCCGCGCATCGCCGGCGGCCAGGCGCTGGTGGTGCTGGCGCACCAGGAGCGCAAGGCGCGCTACCGGCTGGACGCGTGCGAGGCGAAGGCCGAGAAGGCCGGCAGCGGCTACGCGCTCAGCGGCGCCAAGAGCCTGGTGCCGGCCGGCGACGAGGCCGATGCGTACCTCGTGCCCGCACAGCTCGATGGCCGCATCGCGCTCTTCCTGGTCGAGCGTTCGGCCGACGGCGTCGCCGCGCGCGGCTACGGCACGCAGGACGGCAGCCGCGCCGCCGAGGTGGTCTTCGACAAGGCGGCCGCCACGCTGGTCGCGGCCGACGGCCTGCCGGTGCTCGAGCATGCGGTGGACATCGGCATCGCCGCCGTGTGCGCCGAAGCCGTGGGCGCGATGGACCAGACCCTCGCGCTCACCGTCGAGTACATGAACACGCGCAAGCAGTTCGGCGTGCCGATCGCCAGCTTCCAGGCGCTGCGCCACCGCGTGGCCGACATGAAGATGCAGCTGGAGCTGGCGCGCTCGATGAGCTACTACGCCAGCCTCAAGCTCAACGCCCCGGCCGCCGAGCGCCGCCAGGCGATGGCGCGCGCCAAGTACCAGCTGGGCGTGTCGATGCGCTTCGTCGGCCAGCAGTCGGTGCAGCTGCACGGCGGCATCGGCGTGACCGACGAGTACGCCGGCAGCCACTACTTCAAGAAGCTCACGCAGCTGGAGATGAGCTTCGGCGATTCGCTGCACCACCTGGGCGAGGTCTCGGCCCGGATGCAGGACACCGCGGGCGTGTTCGCGTGACGCGGCCCGCTTGATCGCGCATCGCGCCCGCCGGCCCCCAGCCGGCGGGCGTTTTCGTTTGGAAGGAGCCTTGCGCCATGCACACCCGCCGCCAGCTGATCGCCACCGGCCTCGCCGCCCCGCTGCTCGCGGCCTGCGGCACCACGCCCTCGCCCACGGACCGTCCGCCGATCGTCTTCATGCACGGCAACGGCGACTCCGCCGCGCTGTGGCAGACCACGATCTGGCGCTTCGAGAGCAACGGCTGGCCGCGCGAGCGCCTGTTCGCCCTCGACCAGCCGATGCCGCTGGCGCGCGACGACGATGCGGTGGCGCAGCCCGGGCGCAGTTCCACCGCCGAGTCGATGGCCTTCCTGCAGGCCGAGGTCGAGCGCGTGCTGCAGGCCACCGGCGCGCGCCAGGTGATCCTGATCGGCAACTCGCGCGGCGGCAACACCATCCGCAACTACATCCAGAACGGCGGCGGCGCGGCGAAGGTCAGCCATGCGGTGCTGGGCGGCAATCCGGCGCACGGCATCTGGGCGGTGCCGGGCTTTCGCGAAGGCAGCGAGTTCTCGGGCCTGTCGCCCTTCATGCGGCAGCTCAACGCGCCGAAGGGGCCGAACGGCGACGAGGTGACGCCGGGCGTGCAGTGGCTCACCCTGCGCTCGGACCACAACGACAAGTACGCGCACCCCGACGGCGTCTGGATCGGTGTGCCCGGCCGGCCGACGAACATCGGCCCCGACGGCCCGGCGCTCAAGGGCGCGACCAACCGGGTGCTGCCCGGCGTGGACCACCGCGAAACCTCCTTCTCGCCCGCCGCCTTTGCCGCCACCTGGCAGTTCCTCACCGGCCAGGCGCCGCGCACCACCGCCATCGCACCCGAAGCCGCGGTGGTGCTCGACGGCCGGCTCACCGGCTTCGGCCTGTCCAGCACCGACCCGGCCAGCGGCGGCTTCACCAACAACCTGCCGCTGGTAGGCGCCCGGCTCGCGGTCTACGTCACCGATCCGGCCACCGGCGCACGGCGCGGCGAGCCGGTGCACCGCAAGACCCTCGGCGCCGACGGCCGCTGGGGCCCCTTCGAGGCGCGCGGCGACGCGCACCACGAGTTCGAGATCAGCGCGCCGGGCTACGCCACCACGCACATCTACCGCAGCCCCTTCCCCCGTTCCAGCCGCCACGTGAACCTGCGCCCCGACCGCATCCTGCCGGCCGACCGCGAGGCGCGCGCGATCGTGATCTTCACCCGGCCGCGCGGCTACTTCGACACGCAGCGCGACACCATGCGCCTCGACGGCCAGGCTGCGCTGCCCGGCGTGCCGCCCCGGGGCGCGGGCATCGCCAGTTCCAAGCTCCGGCTGGCCAGCGACGCCCAGCGCACCGTGGTGGGCGAATTCAACGGCGAGCGCGTCGCCGGCCTGACCTGGCCCGCCGCGCAGGGCCATATGACGCTACTCGAACTGACGTACTGAAGAACCACCCCCGTTTCTTGCTCACTTCGTGTAGCCGAATCCCCCCTCCAGGGGGCGCACCCGGCGGCCTGGCCAAGCCAGTTCCGCGGGTGCCTGCGAACGGGCCTGCTGCGCGGCCTCGGGTTTCATGCGCCGCGGGTAGCCTCTGGCGGCCGCCGCGACAGAGCCACACGCAGTGGGCGAGGCTGGGGGTGGGCCTAGCCGTGCAGGCGAGAGCCGCGCGGGAGGTGTGCCATCAGAAACTCCATCTGGTCCGCCAGAATGCGGCGGTTGCGCAGGATGAAGTCTTCCCACAGGCTGGGCACGTAGGGCGCGTACAGCAGCGGCATGCCGGCCTGCTCGGGCGTGCGGTTGCTCTTGCGGTGGTTGCACGGGCGGCAGGCGGTCACCACGTTCATCCAGTGATCGCGGCCGTTCTGCGCGAAGGGAATGATGTGCTCGCGCGTCAGCGCTTCCTCGTGGAAATGGCCGCCGCAGTAGGCGCAGATGTTGCGGTCGCGCGCGAACAGCTTGCTGTTGGTCAGGCCCGGGCGCAGGGTGAACGGGCTGATGCGCGGCACGCCCTTGGTGCCGATGATGCTGTTGACCGCGATCTGCGACTGCTCGCCGGTGACTGCGTTGTGGCCGCCGCGAAACAGCGCGACCTGGCCGCCGGCCTCCCAGCGCACCTCGTCCGCCGCGTAGTGGGTCACCGCCTGCTCCAGCGATATCCACGACTGCGGCAGCCCTTGGGCCGACAGCTTCAGCACCTTCACCACACGAGCCTCCTTCAAGAACGAAGAACAACCGACGGGAACGAACGCGTCACAATATAACCCGCTTTCGTGACACATTGCTTGTGCAGGCCCATGGGGCGGGCGCAGCACGCTATCAAAACCATAACGACCGATGCAGATCTTCCAAGGATTCCGTCACCCCGGCGTCGCCGGGGCCTGTGCGCTGACCATCGGCAACTTCGACGGTGTCCATCGCGGCCACCAGGCCATGCTGGCGCTGCTGAACACCGAGGCGCGGCATCGCGGCCTGCCCAGCTGCGTGCTCACCTTCGAGCCGCACCCGCGCGACTACTTCGCCGGCGTGGCCCGGCGCCCCGAGCTGGCGCCGGCGCGCATCGCCACGCTGCGCGACAAGCTCAGCGAACTGGCCGCCTGCGATGTCGACCAGACCATCGTGCTGCCCTTCGACGCCCGCCTGGCGGCCCAGTCGCCCGAGCAGTTCATCCGCCAGGTGCTGCTGGACGGCCTGGGCGTGCGCTACGTGCTGGTGGGCGACGACTTCCGCTTCGGCGCCAAGCGCGCCGGCGACTACGCGATGCTGGACGCAGCCGGCGCGCAGCACGGCTTCGACGTGGCGCGGATGAACAGCTACGAGGTGCACGGCCTGCGCGTGTCCAGCTCGGCCGTGCGCGAGGCGCTGGTCCAGGGCCGCATGGCGGACGTGCAGGCCCTGCTGGGCCGCCCCTACGCCATCTCGGGCCATGTGGTGCACGGCCGCAAGCTGGGGCGCGCGCTGGGCGCCACGGCGCCCGGGCGCGAGGACGGCTTTCGCACGCTCAACCTGCGCTTCAAGCACTGGAAGCCGGCGGCCAGCGGCATCTTCGCGGTGCTGGTGCACGGCCTGTCCGAGCGGCCGCTGCCCGGCGTCGCCAACCTCGGCGTGCGCCCCTCGCTGGACGCCAACGACGTCAACGCGGGCCGGGTGCTGCTGGAGACCCACTGCCTGGATTGGCCCGCCGAACTCGGCGCCGAGGGGGCCTACGGTAAAATCGTGCGCGTGGAACTGCTGCACAAACTGCACGACGAATTGCGCTACACGAGCCTCGAAGCCCTGACCGCGGGCATCGCGAAGGATCGCGACGACGCTCGTGCGTTCTTCGCCTCCACGCACGCGGAAACGCATCGCCAGACCACGCGCGATCGAATTTAGCCCTGCACGCCGCCGTGCGGCCGCCCTTCGACAGGCTCAGGGCGTCCGGCTTCCCCATCCGCGCCGACACCTTTCCGTTCGGGCCGAGCCTGTCGATTCCCCTGTTCCCGTTCCGACCATGTCCGACGCTGCCACTCCCGACTACCGCGCCACGCTGAACCTGCCCGACACCCCCTTCCCCATGCGCGGCGACCTGCCCAAGCGCGAGCCGGGCTGGGTCAAGGCCTGGAACGAGGAAGGCCTGTACAAGCGCCTGCGCGACGCGCGGCACGGCGCGCCCAAGTTCATCCTGCACGACGGCCCGCCGTACGCCAACGGCCAGATCCACATGGGCCACGCGGTGAACAAGATCCTCAAGGACATGATCACCAAGGCGCGCCAGCTCGAGGGCTTCGACGCGCTGTACGTGCCGGGCTGGGACTGCCACGGCCTGCCGATCGAGAACGCGATCGAGAAGAAGCACGGCCGCAGCCTCAGCCGCGACGAGATGCAGGCCAGGAGCCGCGCCTACGCCACCGAGCAGATCGCGCAGCAGATGGTCGACTTCCAGCGCCTGGGCGTGCTGGGCGAGTGGACGCACCCCTACAAGACGATGGACTTCGCCAACGAGGCGGGCGAGATCCGCGCGTTCAAGCGCGTGATCGAGCGCGGCTTCGTCTACCGCGGCCTGAAGCCCGTGTACTGGTGCTTCGACTGCGGCTCCTCGCTGGCCGAGTTCGAGATCGAGTACGCCGACAAGAAGTCGCAGACGCTGGACGTGGCCTTCAAGGCGCACGACCGCGCGAAGGTGCTCGAGGCCTTCGGCCGCCCCGACGCGCTGGGCGACGTGTTCGCCGTCATCTGGACCACCACCGCCTGGACCATCCCGGCCAACCAGGCGCTCAACCTCAATCCCGAGCTGGAATACGCGCTGGTCGACACCGAGCGGGGCCTGCTGATCCTGGCCGCCTCGCTGGTCGAGATGTGCATGACGCGCTACGCGCTGGACGGCAAGGTGATCGCCACCGTCAAGGGCGAGAAGCTCGGCGGCCTGGCATTCGAGCATCCGCTGTACGACGTGCACGGCGGCTACCGGCGCCTGTCGCCGGTGTACCTGGCCGACTACGCCACCGCCACCGACGGCACGGGCCTGGTCCACTCCTCGCCGGCCTACGGCCTGGACGACTTCAACTCCTGCGTGTCGCACGGGCTGGCCTACGACGAGATCCTCAACCCGGTGCAGGGCCACGGCAGCTACGCGGCCGACTTCCCGCTGTTCGGCGGCCAGAACATCTGGAAGGCGGTGCCCGAGATCATCGCCGCGCTGCGCGATGCCAATCGGCTGCTGGCCACCGAGGGCATCACCCACAGCTACCCGCACTGCTGGCGCCACAAGACGCCGGTGATCTACCGCGCCGCGGCGCAGTGGTTCATCCGCATGGACGAGGGCGAAGGCGTGTTCACCAAGGACAAGGCGCCCGGCACCCTGCGCCAGACCGCGCTGGCGGCCATCGAGCAGACCAGCTTCTACCCCGAGAACGGCAAGGCGCGGCTGCACGACATGATCGCCAACCGGCCCGACTGGTGCATCTCGCGCCAGCGCAGCTGGGGCGTGCCGATCCCCTTCTTCCTGCACAAGGACACGGGCGAGCTGCATCCGCGCACCATGGAGATCCTCGACCAGGCCGCAACAATCGTCGAGCGGGGCGGCATCGAGGCCTGGAGCCGCGTCTCCACCGAGGAGATCCTCGGCGCGGACGATGCGCCGCACTACACCAAGAGCACCGACATCCTGGAGGTGTGGTTCGACTCCGGCTCCACCTTCTCGCACGTGCTGCGCGGCACGCACCCGAACGTGCACCACGCGAGCGGCCCCGAGGCCGACCTGTACCTGGAAGGCCACGACCAGCACCGCGGCTGGTTCCATTCCTCGCTGCTGCTGGCCTGCGCGCTGGAAGACCGCGCACCCTACCGCGGCCTGCTGACCCACGGCTTCACCGTGGACAGCCAGGGCCGCAAGATGAGCAAGTCGCTGGGCAACGGCATCGACCCGCAGGAGGTCACGAAGAAGCTCGGCGCCGAGATCATCCGCCTGTGGGTGGCGGCCAGCGACTACTCGGGCGACATCGCCGGCGACGACAAGATCCTGGCGCGCGTGGTCGACGCCTACCGCCGCATCCGCAACACGCTGCGCTTCCTGCTGGCCAACACCAGCGACTTCGACGTCGCCAGGGACGCGGTGCCGCTGGACGAGCTGTTCGAGATCGACCGCTACGCGCTCAGCCGCGCGGCGCAGTTCCAGGCCGAGATCCTGGCGCACTACAAGGTCTACGAGTTCCACCCGGTGGTGGCCAAGCTGCAGGTCTACTGCTCGGAAGACCTCGGCGCCTTCTACCTGGACGTGCTCAAGGACCGCCTGTACACCACGGCGCCGGGCTCGCGCGCGCGCCGTAGCGCCCAGACCGCGCTGTGGCACATCACCCAGGCCATGCTGCGCTGGATGGCGCCCTTCCTGAGCTTCACGGCCGAGGAGGCGTGGAAGTTCGTCGGCCGCTCCGACTCCATCTTCATGGAAACCTACAGCGAGCTCGGCACGCCCGACGAGGCGCTGCTGGCCAAGTGGTCGCGCATCTGCGAGATCCGCGACGTGGTGAACAAGGAGATCGAGGCGGTGCGCACCGAAGGCAAGCTCGGCTCCTCGCTGCAGGCGAACGTGGTGCTGAGCGCGCCGCCGCACGACCATGCGCTGCTCGCCTCGCTGGGCGACGACCTGAAGTTCGTCTTCATCACCTCGGCCATCGCGCTGGCGCCGGGCGAGGCGCTGGTGCCGCGCGTGAGCGCGAGCACCGCCGCCAAGTGCGAACGCTGCTGGCACTGGCGCGAGGACGTCGGCCACGATGCGGCGCACCCGACGATCTGCGGGCGCTGCACCCGCAACCTGTACGGCGACGGCGAAGCGCGGAGCCGCGCCTGATGGCCCGCCCTGCTCCCCTCGGCGCCAGCATCTGGCCCTGGCTCGGCCTGGCGCTGCTCATCTTCGTCGCCGACCAGTTCACCAAGACGCTCATCCTGGGCCACTACCGGCTGGGCGACTACACCTACGTCACCGGCTTCTTCAACATCGTGCGGGCCCACAACACCGGCGCGGCCTTCTCCTTCCTGGCCGGCGCCTCGGGCTGGCAGCGCTGGCTGTTCACCGGGATCGGGATCGCGGCGGCGATCTTCATCGTCTGGATGCTGCGCTCGCACCGGGGGCAGAAGCTGTTTTCCTTCTCCATGGCCTGCATCCTGGGCGGCGCCATCGGCAACGTCGTGGACCGGCTGATGCACGGCTACGTGGTCGACTTCCTGGACTTCCACTGGAGCGGCCGCCACTTCCCGGCTTTCAACCTGGCCGACAGCGCCATCACGCTGGGTGCAGTTTGCCTCATCCTGGACGAAATCCGGCGCGTGCGGCGGGGTTGAGGCCGGGGCCCGGCGCGGGCTTCGGCTAACATCCCCGGGCAACCCGGGGGGCCTGCGGCAAAGCCCGGCGTCCCTCGAAAAGAACAGGTCAGAGGAGGACTCCATGCGCCTTGCGCTTCTCGCGCGCATTGCTTCACGCGCCATTCCTTTTCCGCTCGGGGCGGCCGCATGAGCCGCCGCGTCGAGATCCGCACGCCGCTGGGCGAGGCGCTGCAGTTCCACCGCCTGATCGGACGCGAGGCGCTCAGCCGGCTGTACCGCTTCGAGATCGACCTGCTGGGCCAGCACAACGCCATCGACCCCAAGGCGCTGCTGGGCCAGGGCGCGACGGTGGTGATGCAGACCGAGAGCGGCGAGCCGCGCCACCTGGGCGGCATCGCCACGCGCTTCGCCCTGGCCCACCAGGACGATCGCCACGCCTTCTACCGCCTGCACCTGCGCCCCTGGCTGTGGCTGGCCACGCGGCGCAGCGATTTCCGCATCTTCCAGGACAAGACCGTCCCCGAGATCCTCACGGCCGTGCTCGGCCCCTACGGCCACCCGGTGGAGCACAAGCTCAGCCGCAGCTACCGCACCTGGGAGTACTGCGTGCAGTACGGCGAGAGCGACTACGACTTCTTCGCGCGCCTGTGCGAGCACGAGGGCATCTACTACCACTTCCGCCACCAGGCGGGCGAGCAGGTGCTGGTGCTGGGCGACGACATCGCCGGCGCGCACGCCCCGCTGCCCGGGGGCGAGGCGGTGCGCTTCCACCCCTTGGAGCACTCGGGCATGGGCCGGCGCGAGCGCATCTACGCCTGGTCGCTGGCCGAAGAAGTGCGCTCGGGGCACCACTACAACGACGACCACGACTTCGAGAAACCCAAGGCCGAGCTGTCGCACCTGCGCCAGATGCCCGCGGGCCACGCCCACGACCACTACGAGCTCTACGAATGGCCCGGGGGCTTCGTGGCGCACGGCGATGGGGAGACCTATGCGCGCCTGCGCAACGAAGAGCAGCGCAGCGAAGGCACGATCGCCCGCGGGCGGGCCAACCTGCGCACCCTGGCGCCGGGCCACACGCTGCGCCTGGTGGGCCACCCGCGGGCCGACCAGAACCGCCAGTACCTGCTGCTGGGGGTGAGCTACCACCTGCAGGAGAACCTGCAGGCCAGCGAGGGGGCGGCGGCTGATGGCGCGACCGGCGGCGGCTCGGTGCAGCGCTTCGCCTTCGAGGCGCAGCCCACCAGCGTGCCCTGGCGCCCGGCGCGCACCACGCCCAGGCCGCGCACGCGCGGGCCGCAGACGGCCACCGTGGTGGGGCCCGAGGGCGAGGAGATCTGGTGCGACCCGTACGGGCGCATCAAGGTGCAGTTCCACTGGGACCGGCTGGGCCAGCAGGACGAGCACTCGAGCTGCTGGCTGCGCGTGGCCACGCCGTGGGCGGGGGCCACCATGGGGGCGGTGTCGGTGCCGCGCATCGGCATGGAGGTGCTGGTGGACTTCCTGGGGGGCGATCCGGACCGTCCGATCGTCACGGGCTGCGTGTACAACGCCGAGCAGATGCCGCCGTGGCAGCTGCCCGCGCAGAAGCACCTGGCGGGGCTGCGCAGCCGGGAGCTGGGCGGCGGGCGCAGCAACCACCTGGTGCTGGACGACAGCCAGGGGCGCATCCAGGCGCAGCTCAGGAGCGACCACCAGGCCAGCCAGCTGAGCGTGGGGCACATCGGGCGCATCCAGGACACGGCCGGGCGCCAGGCGCCGCGCGGGCAGGGCTTCGAGCTGCGCACGGACGGGCACGGGGCGCTGCGTGCGGCCAAGGGGCTGCTGGTGAGCACCGAGGCGCGGCCCGACGCGCGGGCGCATGCCACGGACCTGCCCGAGACCGTGGCGCGGCTGACGCAGGCGCGCGCGCTGCACGAGGGGCTGGGCGAGGCGGCGCGGGCGGCCGGGGCGCACGCGGCGGGGGACCAGGACGAGGTCACGCAGGCGCTGAAGGCGCAGAACGACGCGATCCGGGGCAGCGGGGGCAACGCGGCGCAGGGCGAGTTCCCGGAGTTCCAGCAGCCGCACCTGACGCTGGCCAGCCCGGCGGGCATCCAGAGCACGGCCGAGGGTTCCACCCACATCGTGAGCAACGAACACACGGCGCTGACCAGCGGCGGGCATGCCAGCCTGAGCGCGGGCAAGAGCCTGCTGGTGAGTGCGCACAATGCCGTGCGCATGTTCGCCTACAAGGCAGGCATGCGACTGGTCTCGGCCCAAGCGCCCGTCGACATCCAGGCGCTGAAACACAGCGTCAATCTGCTGGCAAAGATGAATATCCGGCTGGAAGCCAACCGCATCACCATCAGCGCCAGGGAAGAGGTGATGATCACCGGCGGCTCCAGCTACACGCGATGGAGTGCCAGCGGCATCGAGAGCGGCACCAACGGGCTGTGGCGGGAGCATGCGGCCAGCCATTCGCTGGTCGGGCCGGACAACAAACCAGGGCCGGTATTGCGCGAGCCGAGCGTGGTGCTCAAGGAAACGCCTGCCGAAACCGAAATCGCCTACTCAACGCAGCATGTGCCGGGGCCAGCCCCCCAGCTTTTTGCCGGGCAGCCCTACACCTTGTTCAAGGATGGCGCTGAGATCAAGCGGGGCCGCTTCGACGAATACGGCCGGTTGACGATCGGGAAGGCCGAGAAGGGGGCGAGATACCAGGTCAGGCTGTTCAACGGCACGGTGCATGACATCCCCGTGGAGTCCGACCGGATGGTGTCCACGCCCGACAACGCCGAATACGACGAACAGCAGCTTTCCAATCGAGGCTACCGCAGCGACGGCGACGATGCCGCCAAGCGCAGGTCGCAAAGAAATCGCGGGGCTGGCCGCGCCGGCTGACGCCGGCCTGTCCTCAGGGAGGAAGAACCATGACTGACTTGAACCAACTGCTCGGCGAAATACAGCGCCCCGACACGAGCCACGTCGACCTGATCAAGCGGCGCTGCAAGGGCACGCTGCAATGGTTTCTGGAGAAAGACTGCAGGACGCACCGGATCCACGACAACAACGCTTTGCAGTTCCTCATGTGCGGCGAAGAAGGCTTCGGCGCCATCGAGAAGGACATTCGCGCCGCCACCAGCAGCATCGACCTCGTGCTGTGGGGGTTCGATCCGGGCATGGCGCTGGTGCGCAGCGCCACGACCTGGCCACATGGAACGACCTATGGCGAACTGCTGGTGGACAAGGCCCGCCAGGGCGTGAAGGTGCGCCTGCTGCTGTGGTGGGACAGTGCGGCCATCAACAAGGCGGCGGGCAACGTGCCCGACTTTCCCCTGTTCTGGATGCCGACCTCCTGGTCGAGGAAGCAGCAAGTCCAATGGCCCGACGACCCCATCCGCAACGACGAGCGAACCAACCCGGCATGGGTGCTGCAGGAGCGGCACAACTTCTGCCGGAAGTGGTGGGAAGACGCCCTGGCCGGCCGATTCCAGAACCTGGAGGTGCGGCTGCGCCGTGGCCATCCGCTGGCCATTGGGGCCAGCTTGGCGAAGTACCTGCCCGACTCGGGTCATGACCTGTCGGAGAAAGCTGCCATGGCGCTGGTGGGAACGCATCATCAGAAGCCCATCCTGATAGACTACATGACGGCTGCCGGCAAAACCCCCAATACCTGCGGCTACGTGATGGGCCTGAACTCCGTGACGGACTACTGGGACGCCATCCATCACGGCTTCAACGACCCGCGCCGCGAACTCAGCCTCAACGCCTACCCCATCGGGGAGCAGAAGAGATGGCACCGCAGACCCTACCGCGACTACGCCATCCGCGTCGAAGGCGAGGCCTTGCACAGTCTCAACGAGAACTTCGTCGAAGGCTGGGACAGCGCAGACGGCGTTGCGCTTCAACTCCCCAGCGGCGCGACCCTGGCGCGCATCAACGGTGCGGGCCGATCCGGCAAGAAACTCAAGGACGAGCGCGCCGGCGTCCGGACGGCGGACCTGATCGCGCCCGACGGTGTTGGGCGCTGCCGCGTGCAGATCCTGCGCACCCAGCCCGAAAGGCAGGACGCCACCATCCTGAAGGGCTACACGCTGGCCAGCGCGAACGCGATCAACTACATCTACGTGGAGAACCAGTACTTCCAGCTGGCCGAGTGGCCGCGCCTGCTCAGGGACATGCGCTCGCGCTACCGTCAGGCCATGAAGCAGGCCGGGGCCGCGCCCTCGGACATGGCGCCGCTGCACCTGTTCGTGGTCATCCCGCAGCCCGAGCGGGCGCAGATGGTGCCGCGCACCTACGACACCGTGGGCGGCCTGGGTGCGGGAGCGCAGATGGACGGCTACGACCAGGCCGTGCAGGGCGAGCGCAAGCGCCGGGAAGAACCCCTGAGGCCGCCGCCGGCCCATGGCCCCACCGCGCGGGACGTGGCCGACTACGAGAAGCAGTTGCGCGCACGGCAGATGCGCGAGCGCAGCCGGGGGGATGACAGCACCATGGAGTCCGTCTCGGCCGATGCGGTGCCTGCCGACATCCGGGCGCAGTTGCAGACGCTGGGCATCAAGCCGCTGGTGGCCATGCTGATGACCTATGACCACGCCAACGAGGCCAGGGACATCCGCCTCAAGGCACGCGACAGCGATGCGCAGGAGGCGCAGGCGCGGCAGCAGGCCCGCACGGGCGGCAAGAACGCCACGGCGTGGGATGTGGAGCAGGGCAACCTGAGCGAGCACAACATCATCCCGGCGCGCTACCGGGAGATCTACATCCACAGCAAGCTGATGTTCGTGGACGACGTGTACACCATGCTGGGCAGCGCCAACCTCAATGCCCGCAGCATGGCGGGCGACAGCGAGCTGAACCTGTGCACGGAGGAGTGGGCCTTCACGCGGGAGGCGCGAAGGCGCGTGTGGGGGAACCTGGCGGGGGCGGATCTGGATGGGAAGGGGTGCTCCAGGGAGGAGACGGGCCAGACGCATGAGGATTGGCTGGAGCGGATGAAGCGAAACACAGCGGCCCGAGTGCTTGGTCAACCCCCCGAGAACCGTAGCTTCATCCATCTTTTCGAAGACCCACGAGGCGTTCCATGGATCAGGCTGGCGTAGTGATGCAACCCACGTCTGTTGCTCATGCGCTGAGCGGCCGGTTGTCGGCATTCGCTTTGATCGCTCTTTCCGCCTTGCTGTTGACGGGATGCCCCATGAACAACGAATCCCAAACGAATCCTTCTCTGCTGTCGGACGCCTCGCTGCCGCGCTTCACCAAGCTGCCGCTGTTCGATCCGCATCGCAAGAGCTTCGAGTGCAAGCATGAGGCTGAGGTGAATCCGCCCATCACTTCCGAGGCCGAAGCGCTGTTCCAGCAGGCCATGGCCACCACCAGTCACGACCTGTGGGAGGAAGACCGCAACTACGTCAAGGCCGCCCAACTCTACGAGCAGGCAATGAAGCTCGGGCATTGGAAGGCGCAGTTCAATCTGGCGAGCCTCTATCTGAAGGGCTGGGGTGTGCCGCAGGACACCGAGAGGGCGATCGAACTGACTGAGGATCTGATGAGAAAGGGTGTGCCCGCTGCCTGGGACAACATGGGCACGATGTACATGGGTGGGATTGGTTCTCTCAAGCAGGATGCATCAGTGGCCTATGCATTCTGGCAACGAGCGGCGGACATGGGAAGCATGGCGTCGCAGGCTTACATAGGTGCCAAGCTATTGGGCAACCACGATGAACCGCCATCGTTCTGGGGCAATCGCTCGATTGGTCTGAAGATGCTGGAGTGTGCTGTCGCACAGGGTTCAGGTCTGGCCGCGTATGAGCTCGGTGTCACCATGGATGTTGAGGGAAAGAATCGCGTCCGCGCTTTGCAAGTACTCCACGAAGGCGTCAAGCTAGGCAGCGAGAGAAGCGCCGGCTCTTTAAGTTCTTCTTTTCGCCATGGGCGTGATCTTGTGGGGCGAATACCAGATATCTCAAGAGCAGACCGATATCACGTCCTGGCCAATGCTCTCCACCTCAACCCCGACCTCCGCTTCCCCAACCTCGATAAGGTCCTGCCCCTTCCCCCGACCCCGCTGCCCAAGTGGGACGGCAACAAGCAAACCCTGATCGACGCCGCCAAGGCCGTGGTGCCTGCACCGCCCGCGCCCTCCAAGCCCGAGGCCCCGCCGGCTTCACAACGCACCGGCCGCGCCCACATCCCCGAAGGACATGCTCTGCCGGAGCAGCCGCAATGGCCCATGCCCGCCCAGTACGAAACCACCGCGGCGCCCCAAGGCGGCTACTGGATCGCCCGCCTGATGCACCCGCACAGCGCACGCCACCTGGCATGGAACGCCGCCCAGGTGCCGCTGCGCTACGAGCGGGGCGAACCGTTCGAATCCAGCCGCGAGGGGCTGGAAGTCGCAGACGGCCGCATCCTCTTCCACTACCTGGGCGTGCCGGTGGCTGAAGCGCCGCCTCCCCAGGCCGATGTGCATCCCAAGGTGGCCCAGGGCGCGGCGCGCCAAGCCTGCCTGCCGCAGCCGCTGCGCCGCTGGCGAGGCGGCGGCGATCCGTGCCCGACCAGCGGCATCTGGGCGGCCAGCGTGCCTGCGGACCATCCCGCGGCCGCCGTGTTCAATGGCTGGCACCGACAGACCTACGTGCGGCAGGGGCAGCCCTTCCCCGATCCGCGCGACGCTCACCTGGACATCGAGCCCTCCTGGATCACCTGGATCTGGTGGGACCAGGCCAACCCTCACTGGCCCAGCGATGTCGAGCACATCAGCCTGGACGGCCAGGCGCCGACCACCTGAGTCGGAAAAAAGCGGTCAGGAATTCGCGCCCGTCGCCCGAGGCGCTGCGTCAGGGAGTAGTTGCATGTGCTTGTCCACTATCGGAAAACGCGTCGCCCTTGCAGGCGGTGCGCTCACGGTCTGCGCCATCCTGGCGTTCCTGGTCGCCGCGGCCAGAATCAGCGGCGGGAGCTACGGTTCGTCGTTGCTGCTGGAACTGTTGATCGCAGGCTTCGTGGTGTGGCCGATGATGCTTGTCGTGGGCCTCGTGCTTTGGGGGGTGGGGAGCCTGCAGGATCACACATCGCGAGAGAGTCCGCCGGAGGCGGAGGAAGAGGCGGAGACGAGCACACCAGCGGCATTCGAATGGTGCGACGCCATGGCCACGTCCGTTCCAGCCGAGCCTTCGTCCAAGCCCTCTCCGCTTGGCGCACTCACACTGATTGCAGGCGTAGTCCTGGTCTTGCCCGGCCTCGCCGACTTGTATTCCATGACGAACGAGCCGACACGGAATCTGCGGCTCAAGGCCTTTCCATGGCGCAGCGCGCCACCCGCATCGCATGAAACCATGCGCGCATTCGGCGGCCCGGCGCCCTCACCCCGACCCTCTCCCAGAGGGAGAGGGGAAAAATCCGCGCCAGGAAAAATACCCGCCGGCCGGCGCAGCCAGGCCCGTTCGCAGGCACCCGCGGAACCGGCTCGGCCGAGCCGCAGGGGGGCGCCCCCTTCGAGGGAGTGCAGAGCCACACGCAGTGGGCGAGGCTGGGGGTGGGCGTCAGATCCCCGCCGGCTTGCGCATCGTGCGCATGCGGTCGATCGCGCGCAGCCGCAGCGTGCGCACCGCCTCGCCCTGCTGCACGGTGAGCTCGACTTCCGACTCGGGCTCGGCGTGCTGCCAGAGCTTCTTGTAGAACGCCTCGAGCGTTTCGACCTTGGCACCGTCGATGGCCAGCACCACGTCGCCCGAGCGCAGGCCCGCCGCCTCGGCCGGGCTTTCGCGGTTCACGCGCAGGATCTCCACGCGGCCGCTGCGCTCGGCGGACGTCAGGCCCAGCCACGGGCGCCGGCTGGCGCGCGTGCTGCCGGTGGACTGCATCTCGGCGAGCACGGGGCGCAGCAGGTCGACCGGCACGAACATGTTGCCGGGCAGGGCGTGCCCCGGCACGGCCTCCGTGGTGAACAGGCTGCCGATGCCCAGCAGTTCGCCACGCTGGTTGAACAGCGCCGCGCCGCTGTGGTTGGGCACGGGCGGGCTGGTGAAAAGGGCGGATTCGATGTGGTATTCCCAGTAGCCCGAGAAGGCGCGCTGGCTCACCAGCTGCGTCATGCCCACGCCCCCGGCGCCGCCGCCGGCGGCCACCAGCACCAGTTCGCCCGGCGCGGCCGAGGCGCTGCGCCCCAACGGCACCGGGCGCACGCCGCGCAGCGGCACCAGCGGCTGCACCAGGCCGAAGCCGGTCGCCAGGTCGTAGGCCACCTGGCGGGCCGGCAGCACCTTCTGGTCGCTGGTCACGATCTCGATGCGCTGGGCCTCCAGCAGCAGGTAGCCGATGGTGAGGATCAGGCCGCCGTCGCCGATGACCACGCCCGAGCCCTCGCGCTGGCGGCCCAGGCTCTGCGCCGAGGTGGCGTCGTCGGTGGCCTCGATGCGCAGGCCGACCGTCGCGGCAGCGGCACGCTCCAGGGCCTCGATCTGCGGGGCGGACGGGGCGGCATCCGCGCGGGCGGCGACCGCCTCGAAGCTTGCGGCGCAGGCGGCCAGCGCAATCGCCACGGCCGCGCAGCGGCGCGCCAGATGCGGCCAGCGGGCCGGGTGTCGGGGCGATGGGGCATGCATGACGGCCTCCTTCGGGCGTGCATCCGGCTGCCATGGTGCGCCGCCTCCTGCGCGTGCGCAAGCCCGCATGCGGAATAAGCGCCCGCAACGTTGCTACTTTTTCAGGAGCATTCGACGCGCACCAGCCGGGCCATGGCGAATGAGAAAGCCGATCCTGGGCAAAGATCGTGCCAACGCGGTATCATTGGGGCTCGTTTCGCTTGTACGACGAAGCCATTCGTCATCGCGCCGGCTGACCTGTTGCTCCAGGCTCTCACCCCTCAAGCCGGCCACCCCAGTGCGTCGAGCGCCGGATCCGGCGCCCGGGATCGCCGCCACTGCCTTCGTTGATCGAAGCGAATAGCGCGCTCGAGAGCGCCCTCGTGGCCGCCTCGCGCACCTGGTTTCAACCCTTTTCACGGCGCGTCGCGGCACTGCGGCGCGCAGGCATTGCTTGGACACCGCCCGATGCGGCATTGCGCCGCCCGGGCCGTCCCCCGTTATTGGAACTTTGAAAGGATCCCTATGGCGAAGGAAGAACTGATCGAAATGAACGGCGCCGTCACCGAGGTGCTTCCCGACTCGCGCTACCGCGTGACGCTGGACAACGGCCATCAGCTGATCGCCTACAGCGGCGGCAAGATGCGCAAGCACCACATCCGCATCCTGGCCGGCGACAAGGTCTCGCTGGAGATGTCGCCCTACGACCTGACCAAGGGCCGCATCACCTTCCGCCACCTCGAGCGCCGCGGGCCGATGCCCGACGCGCAGCGCCGCTGAGGCGTGCGCCCCATGCCGGCGCGTATCCCGCATGCCGGCTGAGCACCACGATGAAGGTGCTCGGGCTCTCATAGCCGAGCGATGATCAGCGGGAAAAGCGGGCCCTGATCGTCGCGGCGCGCAGATCTCTGCGCGCGGGCCGCGTGCCCGGGGGCCGAGCCCGTCCGCTGCGGCTCAGCGCGGCAGGCCGCAAGGCGCTACGCTGTGGGCACAACGCCTTCCCACAACGAGACACCGCCGCCTTCCTCCATGAGCCTGCCCACCCCGCGCGGCGCCGATGCCGCACGCTCCGCTTCGCCTTTCATCGCCACACCGCCGCGCCTCGCGAACCGCACCGCCTGGGTCATGCTGCTGACGCTGACCATCGCCTTCGCGCTGAGCCAGGCCTTCCGCACCATCACGGCCATCATGGCCGAGCCGCTGGCGGCGGAGTTCCACCTGTCGGCGCAGGCGCTGGGCGTGTTCGCCGGCGCCTTCCACTTCGCCTTCGGCGCGCTGCAGCTGTTCATGGGCATCGGCATCGACCTGCACGGCGTGCGGCGCACGGTGCTGGCGGCCTTCCCGCTGGCGGTCGCGGGCGCGGTGCTGTCGGCGCTGGCCACACGCTTCGACGTGCTGGTGCTCGGGCAGGTGCTGATCGGCGTGGGCTGCGCGCCGGCCTTCCTGGTGTGCACGGTGTTCATCGCGCGCCACTTCGCGCCCGAGCGTTTCGCCGCCGTGTCGGGCGCGATCCTGGGCATCGGCGGCATCGGCATGCTGGCCACCGGCACGCCGCTGGCCTGGCTGATCCACGCCAGCTCCTGGCGCATGGGCTTCTGGGTGCTGGCGCTGTGCGCGGTGGCCGCCTGGCTGGCGATCGCCATGCTGGTGCGCGAGCCGGCGCCGGTGCATCACGCGGATGCGCCGCGCGAATCGCTGATGGACGCGGTGCGCAAGTTCGGCGCGCTGTTCCTGATGCCGCACACGCTGGGCATCGTGGCGCTGGCGCTGGTGACCTATGCCTCCTTCGTCGCGCTGCGCGGGCTGTGGCTGGGGCCGGTGCTGATCCAGCGCCACGGCTTCTCGCTGGTGGCCAGCGGCAACGTGGCGATCGCGATGTCGGTGGTCTCGCTGATCGGCCCGCCGCTGTTCGGCCGCTTCGATCCCGGCCCGGCGCGCCGGCGCCGCTGGCTGGTGGGCTTCACCTTCGCCATGGCGGCACTGTTCGGACTGCTGGCCTTCGACATGCAGCCGGGCGCGGACGTGGCGCTGATCGTCCTCGTGGGCCTGCTGTCGGGCTACATGGTGCTGCAGTACCCCGACGTGAAGGGCGCCTACCCGCCGGCCGTGACGGGGCGGGCGATGGCGCTGTTCACGATGGCGATGTTCCTCGGCGTGGCGCTGATGCAGTGGTTCACCGGCGTGGTCGCCTCCATGGCGCAGGCGTACGGCATCGAACCCTTCCTGGCGGTGTTCGCCAGCATCGCGGCGCTGCTGGTGGCCGGCGCACTGGCCTTCGCGCTGCTGCCGGGGCCGGCGGCGGCGAAGCGCTGAAGCCTCAGCGCGCGGCGCCCGTTCCCACGCCCGCGGTCCAGACACGGTCGAAGGCCTCGCAGAAGGCCTTGTGCACCACCGACAGCGGCCGGTAGCGGTTGCGGATGATGCGCACGTCCAGGCTCTCGCCGCTGCGGAAGGGTCGCACCGCCAGGCCCTGGAAGGTCCGACCGGCCACGGCCGCGCGGTCCACCACGGCCACGCCCGCGCCGGCCTGCGCGAACCAGCAGGCGGTGGTCGCCGAGCGCACCTCGATGTCCAGCCCCATCGCGGCGGCCGCCTTGCCGTAGGCGCGCAGCAGGCTCTGGCCGTAGGGCGTGCCCGCCGGCGAGCCGATGACGCGCTGGCCGCGCAGGTCGGCCGGCGTGATGGTCTTCTTCGATGCCAGCGGATGGTCCTCGCGCATCGCGCAGGCCAGGCCGCAGGCGTAGCTGCGCACCGCGACCAGGTTGGGGTGCGCGTTGGGCAGCATGCCCACGCCCAGGTGCGCGCTGTGGTCGAGCAGCGCATTGACCATGATCGGCGCGACCAGCACCTCGACGCTGGTCTTGAGCCGCGGAAAGCGCTGGTACAGCAGCGCCACCGCACGCGGCACCAGGTGCGAGGCGAGGCTGGCCGACACCGCCAGCTGCAGGGTGCCGGTCTGCGGATCGGCCAGGCCGCGCGTGACGTCGCGCACGCGCTCCACGCCGCGCCACAGGTGCTCGATCTCGGCGTAGAGCTGCTGCGCCTCGGGCGTCGGCACCAGGCGGCCCTTGACGCGCTCGAACAGCACCAACCCCGCCTGCCGCGCGGCGTGGGCGAGCAGTTTGCTCACCGCCGGCTGCGACACGTGCAGCAGCTCGGTGGCGCCGTTGACGCTGCCGGTGAGCATGACGGCGCGAAAGACTTCCATGTGGCGAAGGTTCATAACCGAAGGTTAATGCCTGGCGACGTCTTTTCATTTGATGGGCGCGCGGCGCGCCAGAACAATCGGTGCGAAGAGATCCTCTTGCACCTTTGCAGGATCCGACGACGGAGACTTGGCATGACACATTCGATCCCGCATCCCCTCACGCGTCGCCGCGTGCTGCAGGCCGCCGCGCTGGCCGCGGGGCTGGGCGGCGCCGGCGCCTTCGCCCAGGCCTTCCCGAGCCGGCCGGTGCGCATCGTGCTGCCGCAGCCGCCCGGCGGCGCCGCCGACCGCCTCGCGCGCATCGTGGCGGAGCGCCTGGAGGCGCGCTGGAAGCAGTCGGTGGTGGTGGAGAACAAGCCGGGCGGCGGCGTGGTGGTGGGCACGCTGGCCACCGTGCGCTCGGCGCCGGACGGCCACACCATCGCGCTGCTGGGCAGCTCGCTGAGCATCAACGCGGTGCAGCGCAAGGACCTGCCCTACGACAGCGTCGCGGACCTGCAGCCGCTGGCCCGGGTGGGCTACTACACGGTGGCCCTGGTGGCGCCCGCGGCCTTCCCGGCCAACGACATCAAGGAACTGATCGCGCTGGCCAGGCAGCAGCCGGGCCGGCTGTCCTTCGGCTCCAACGGCATCGGCACCTCGGCGCAGCTGGCCGGCGAGATGCTCAACCACATGGCCGGCATCGAGATGCTGCACGTGCCCTACAACGGCGCCGCGAAGATGTACACCGACATCGTGGGCGGCCAGATCCCGCTGGGCTTCTCGGTGGCCAGCTCGGCCGAGGCCTTCATCAAGGCCGGGCAGCTCAAGGTGCTGGGCGTCACCAGCGTGCAGCGCAGTCCGCTGTATCCGCAGTGGCCGGCGATCGCGGAGACGCTGCCGGGCTACGAGGCGGTCAACTGGGCCGGCTTCGCGGCACCGGCCAGTCTGCCGCCGGCGCTGGGGCAGCGCATCGCCGACGACATCCTCGCGGTGGTCGCCGAGCCGGAAGTCGCGAAGACGCTGGCCGGCATGGGCATCGACGTGTCGCCCCAGGGGCCGCAGGAATTCTCACGTTTCATCCGCAGCGAGATCGAGCGCTTCGCCGCCGTCACGCAACCGCTGGCCACAGGCAAATGACCGACTCCACATCCACGCATTCCTACACGCGCCGCCTGCCGATGGAGCAGGCCTACGACCTGGTGGTCGCCGGCGGCGGACCGGCCGGCACCGCCGCCGCCGTCTGCGCCGCCCGCCTGGGGCTGAAAACGCTGCTGGTGGAAGCCACCGGCTGCCTCGGCGGCATGGGCACCTCGGGCCTGGTGGCGTCCTTCGGCCCGGTGTCGGACGGCGAGCGCATGCTGGTGGGCGGCTTCATGAAGGAGCTGCTCCAGACCATGTGGGAACAGAAGGCCTTCGCGCCGCAGGTGGTGCCCGAGTTCCTGGCGGCGCAGCTCAACCGCTGGGTGCCCTTCAAGCCAGAGAGCCTCAAGCGCATCTTGGACGATTTCGCGGTCCAGGCGGGCGTGGAACTGCGCTTCTTCACGCGGGTGGTCGACGTCGAATGCAGCGCCGGCCGCGTCGAGGGTGCGGTGCTGGCCAGCGTGGAGGGGCTGCGCTACGTGAAGGCGAAGGCCTTCGTCGATGCCACGGGCGACGCCGCGCTGGCGGCGCTGGCCGGCGCGGAGTGCAAGGTGGTGCTGCGCGACACCGACTCGGTGGCGCCCAGCACGCTGTGCTCGCTGCTGGCCGGCATGGACTGGGACGATCCGGCCTACGGCGACGATTGGCGCGGCATCGATGCGGTGAAGAACCGCGTCAAGACCGAGCTGGTGCCGCAGGCCATCGAAGAGGGCTTCTTCACGCAGGAGGACCGCTTCTTTCCCGGCATGAACAAGATCGGCGCGCGCAGCGCCACGCTGAACGCGGGGCACGTGTTCGGGCTGGACCCGCTGTCGGTGCGCAGCCTGACCGACGGCATGGTCTTCGGCCGCAGGCTCGCGGTGGAGTACACCGAGTTCTACCGCCGCTACGTGCCCGGCTGCGCCGAGGTGGAGCTGCTGGCCACCGCGCCGGTGATGGGCGTGCGCGACTCGCGCCGCATCGTGGGCGAGTTCGAGCTGACCATCGAGGACTTCCGCGGCCGCCGCCAGTTCCCCGACCAGATCGCGGTCTACAACCGGCCCACGGACGTGCACCCCACGGACACGTCGAAAGAAGAGTACGAGCGCTTCATGCGCGACTTCCACGGCAAGGACAACCTGGGCCGCGGCGCGAGCGTGGGCATTCCCTACAGCATCCTCGTGCCGCGCGGCGCGCAGAACCTGTGGGTGGCGGGGCGCTGCCATTCCAGCGACACGAAGGTGCACGGCTCGATCCGCGCCCAGTCGGCCGCCTACATGATGGGCCAGGCGGCCGGCACCGCCGCGGCGCAGTCGCTGGCCACCGGCCAGCCGGCCTGCGACCTGGACACCGAGCGCCTGGTGCAGCAGCTGCGCGCCGACGGCGCCTACCTGCCGCAGGCCACGCTGTCGCGCAGCATGACACGCTGAATCCCCCACACCCCATGCAAGCCCTCGACTTCCATCCCGCCGGCCGCCACTTCCTGCAGATCCCCGGCCCCAGCCCGGTGCCCGACCGCATCCTGCGGGCGATCAGCTACCCCACCATCGACCACCGCGGCCCCGAGTTCGGCGCGCTGGGCCTGCGCGTGCTCGCGGGCATGCGAGAGATCTTCCGCACGGCCGGGCCGGTGGTGATCTATCCCGGCTCCGGCACCGGCGCCTGGGAGGCCGCGCTGTGCAACACGCTGTCGCCCGGCGACGAACTGCTGATGTACGAGACCGGCCACTTCGCCACGCTGTGGAAGGCGCTGGCCGAACGGCTCGGGCTGCGGCCACGCTTCGTCGGCCTGCCCGGCGCCGAGGGCTGGCGGCGCGGCGTGGACGCGCAGCGCATCGCCGACGCGCTGCGCGAAGACCGCGCGGGCCGCATCCGCGCCGTGTGCGTGGTGCACAACGAGACCTCCACCGGCGTCACGTCCGACATCCACGCCGTGCGGCAGGCGATCGATGCCGCGGGCCATCCGGCACTGCTGATGGTGGACACCATCTCCGGCCTCGCCTCGGCCGACTACCGCCACGACGAATGGGGCGTGGACGTGAGCATCAGCGGCTCGCAGAAGGGCCTGATGCTGCCGCCCGGCCTCGGCTTCAACGCCGTGTCGGCGAAGGCGCTGGACGCCTCGCGGCAGGCGCGCCTGCCGCGCGCCTACTGGGCGTGGGACGAGATCATCGCCATGAACGCCGACGGCTACTGGCCGAGCACGCCCAATACCAACCTGCTGTACGGCCTGTCGGAGGCCCTCGACATGCTGCGCGCCGAGGGGCTGCCGCAGGTGTTCGCGCGCCACGAGCGGCTGGCGCGCGCCTGCCGCGCCGCCGTGCAGGGCTGGGGCCTGGCGGTGCAGTGCATCGAACCGGCGCGGCACTCGCCGGTGCTCACCGGCGTGGTGATGCCCGAGGGCGTGGACGCCGACGCGGTGCGCCGGCTCATCCTGTCTCGCTTCGACCTCTCGCTGGGCACCGGCCTGGGCAAGGTCAAGGGCCGCATGTTCCGCATCGGGCACCTGGGCGACTGCAACGACCTGACGCTGCTGGCCGCGCTGTGCGGCTGCGAGATGGGCCTGGCCGCCTCGGGCGTGCGCCTGGCGGGCAGCGGCGTGGCGGCGGCGATGGCGGCGCTGGCCGAGGCGGCGGGCTGATTCATGCCAAATCGGCGCAATCGACGATAACCGTTCAGGCTGAGCCTGTCGAAGCCCGGCGCGGCACTTCGACAGGCTCAGTGCGAACGGTTATTTGTTCCTTGAAGGCGAAACCGTATCAGGCGGCGGCCGCGCCAGCATCGCACAAGGCGTCGATGGCGTCCGGCGCGAGGCCCAGTTCCGTCAGCAGCGCGCGGGTGTCCTGGCCCAGCGCGGGCGCGCCCTGCGCCGGGCGCTCGCCGTCGCGGTAGCGAAAGCCCAGGCCCGGCGTGCGCACCTGCGCGGCGCCCTGCGGGTAGACGGTGGGCACAAGGCCGATGCCCGCGCCCTGCGCCTCGTCGAGGAACTCGCCCAGACGCCGCACGCGCGCGGCCGGCACGCCGACGGCGTTGAGCCGCGACTCCATGTCGGCCGCCGAGCGCTGCGCGAAGGCGTCGCGAAAGCAGGCCTGCAGGCGCGGCAGGTCGCGCGCGATCACGAAGCCGCCGCCGGGGGCGTTGAAGGCAACGAGGTCCAGCGCATCGGCGTCCTCGCACAGCGCCTCCAGGCCGAGCACGCCCGTCAGCTTGCGGAACTGCGCCGGCGTGTTGGCCGCGGTGGCGAGCCAGCCGTCGGCGCAGCGGTAGGTGTCGGCCGTCGGGCTGCCGGTGTAGCCGCGGTTGCCCACGCGCTGCGGCGCGAGGCCGTGCGTGAGGTAGCTGCTGGCGTTGGGGTACATGAGCATCAGCGAGGCCTGGACCATCGAGGCGTCGATGGTCTGGCCCTGCCCGTCGCGCGCGCGCTGGTGCAGCGCGGCGGTGACGGACAGCGCGCCCAGCATGCCCACGGCGACGTCGATCACCGGAAAGCCGACCTTCTGCGGCGGCGCCGCCTCGCTGTCGCCGGACATCATCATCATGCCGGTGAGCGCCTGCACCACGTGGTCGTAGGCGCCGCGGCGCGACCATTCGCCTTCCTGCCCGTAGCCGGAGATGGAGCAGTAGACGATGTCGAGCCGCACCGCGCGGATGGCTGCCTCGTCCAGCCCGTGCTTCGCCACCACGCCGGGGCGGAAGTTCTCGATGAACACGTCGGCCGTGCGCGCCAGCTCGCGCACCAGCGCCGCGCCCTGCGGCGTGCGGATGTCCAGCGCCAGCGAGCGCTTGCCGGCATTGAGCGCGGCGAAGCCGGCGGGCGTGTCGGTGGCTTCCTCGCCCCGCGCCTTGCTCGCGCGCATCACCTCGCCCTGCGGCGGCTCGATCTTGATCACCTCCGCACCGAGCTGCGCGAGGTAGAAGGAGGCCAGCGGCCCCGCGATCACGTGCGACAGGTCGATGACGCGCACGCCTTCCAGTGGTCTGCTCACGACGTTCCTTTCAGCTGTTCACCGTCACGCCGGTGAGCTTCACGATCTCGGCCCACTTGCGGTTCTCGCTGCGCACGAAGTCGGCGAAGGCCTGCGGGCTCTCGCTGAGCACGGCCTCGTTGCCCGCGGCCTGGAAGGCCGACTGGATGGCCGGCGAGCGCACGGTCTTCGCCACCGCGGCGTGCAGCACCGTGAGGATGCCGGGCGGCGTCTTCGCGGGCGCCCACATGCCGAACCACGATTCCTGCACCGCCAGCTCGTTGTTCAGGCGCTCGTGCAGCGTGGGCACGTCGGGCAGCTGCGGCAGGCGCTTGCGGCTGGTGACGGCCAGCGCGCGCAGCTTGCCGCCCTGCACCTGCGGGATGCCGGTGCCCGCGACCGGAAAGGCGAACTGCGTGTCGCCGCGCAGCAGCGAGGCGGCGATCTCCACCGAGCCCTTGAGCGGGATGTGCGTGACCTTCAGGCCCGCGAGCGAGGCCAGCGTGGCACCCGCCAGGTGCGCCGAGGTGCCGATGCCGCCGGAGCCGTAGTTCATCTGCCCGTCGCGGGCGCGCGCGTCGGCGATCAGGTCTTCCACGCTGCGCCAGGGGCTGTCGGCGCGCACCACCAGCACCGTGGGCGAGGACGCGAGGTTGCTCACCGGCGCGAAGTCGGCGATGGGGTCGAAGCGCAGGTCGGGCTGCAGGATCGTCAGGATCAGGTGCGTGTTGGAGCCCATCAGCAGCGTGTAGCCGTCGGGCGCCTGCTGCGCCACGTACTGCGCGGCGAGCACGCCGGCCGCGCCCACCTTGTTCTCGATCACGATCGGCTGGCCCAGCGCCTCGCCCAGCGTGGGGCCGGCCTGGCGCAGCTGCACGTCGGGCCCGCCGCCGGCGGCGTAGGGCGAGATCACGCGCACCGGGCGCGCCGGGTAGCCGGGCGAGGCATGCAGCGCCAGCGGCACGAGGGCCAGCGCCGGGGCGGCGCGGCAGAAGGAACGGCGGTCCATGGTCATGTCTCCTGTGTCTCGATGTCGGTCTTCTTTCAGTATGGAAGCGCATGGCGATATCCGATAGTGATATGTTTTCAGCCTTTGCAAACCTTTTGGAATGGCCATGGCCGACGACCTGCCGACCGACATCCGCCGCCTCGTGGCGCGCCTGCGCTTTCGCCACCTGCAGCTGCTGGTGGCGCTGCGCGAGGGCGGCAGCCTGCGCGCCGCGGCGGCGGTGCTCAACCTCACGCAGCCGGCGCTGAGCAAGGCGCTGGGCGAGGTGGAGGGCGCCTTCGGCTGCCAGCTCTTCGTGCGCAGCGCGCGCGGCCTGGCGCCCACGCCGCGCGGCGAGATCGCGGTGCGCGGCGCGGCGCTGCTGCTGGCCGAGCTGGCGCACGTGGGCGCCGAAACCTCGGCCGAGCCCGCCGTCACCCTGCTGCGCATCGGCGCGCCGCCGTTCGTGGCGCAGGGCCATCTGCCCGAGGTGTTCACGCGCCTGCTGGCCGACGACAGCCGCGTGCGCGTGCAGCTGCAGGAAGAGCGCGTGCCGCTGCTGATGCAGTCGCTGCTCGACGGCCGGCTGGACGCGCTGATCACCAGCCTGCCGCCCGAGATGCCCGAGGCGGCGGGCCAGGCGCTGCGCTACGAGCGGCTGTTCGAGGCCGACTTCGCGGTGATCGCGCCGCCCGGCCATCCGCTGGCGCGCGCCCGCCAAGTGGACTGGCCGCGGCTGGCCGGCGCGCGCTGGATCATGCCGGCGCGCAGCTCGATGGTGCGGCGGATGATGGAGGAGGTGTTCCGCCGCGCGGGCGTGGTGACGCCGGTGCCGGTGATCGAATCGACCAGCCCGGTGACCAACGTGCGCCTGGTCGCGGCCGGCCTGGGCCTGAGCGCGGTGCCCGAGGCCACGGTGCGCAGTGCGCTGTCGCTCGGGCTGGTGAAGCGCGTGCGCGTGCGCCCGGCGATCCCGCCCGGCCCGGTGGCGCTGGTGTATCGCGCCGCGCCGGACAACCCACGCCTGGTGCTGCTGCGCGAGGCGCTGGGGCTGCGCTGATCAGCCGCCCTTGTCCTTGCCCTTGTTCTTCTTCCAGAAGCGCGGCCCCTTGCCGATGCGGTGCAGCGGCTTGACGCAGGCCTGCGCCAGCGCCGGCTGCCGGCCGCTGAACCAGCCGACCGCGAACCAGGCCAGCGGGTCCTGCGCGGCGAGTTCGCGGTACGCGGCCAGCGCCACCACCTCGTCGTTGTACGTGCCCAGCGCGTCCTGCGCGGGGCGCAGGCGGTCGAGGTAGCGCGCGGCGGCGCGCGCGTCGAACAGCGGCGCCACGAACTCGGCCAGGTAGCGCAGGCGCTTGAGCCGCTTGCGCACGCGGTGCTGGTCGTCCGGCGAGAGCGCGGCGAAGCGCTTGCCGTCGCGCACGGTGCGCGCATGCAGGCGCTGCAGCCGCCCGCGCACGTGCGTGCGTGCCGCGTCGGCATCCAGCCCCTCGCCATCGGCGGCCGCATCGCCGGCCGCGAAGCCGATCAGCGCGACCAGCACGCCCTGGAAGGCCGATGCGCGCGCCACCGCGCCGGGCGAGGGCGCGCTGTCGTCGTCCGGCGGCAGCGCCGGCAGCGGCCCGCCCGCGGCCTGCAGCTGCGCCTGGGCGCCCACCAGCACCTCGTCGCGGTCGCGCCGCGCGCCCAGGGCGCGGAAGGCGTCGACCAGCGGCGGCTCCCACGCGGGGGCGGCGAAGTCCGGCCCGCCCAGCGGCCCCAGCTCGCGCAGCGCGGTGCGCAGCCGGCGGATGCCGATGCGCAGCTGGTGGATCTGCTCCGCGTCTTCGCTGCCCGCCGCGATCTCGCTCGCATTGGGCAGGATCTGCGCCAGGCAGGCCGCGACCACCGCGCGCTGGATCGCGCGGCCCGAGGGCGCGTCGGCTGCATCCGCCGCATCGAAGCGCGGCGGCGATGCCTTGACGGCCGGCACCGCCTCCTGCCCCGCGAGCAGCCGCGTGCCGCGTTCGGCCTTGGACACCGTGCTGAACCACAGCCCATGCGCCTGCGCCCAGCGCCGCGCCAGCGCGGCCAGGCCCTGCACGCCGCCGCGCACCAGCTCGAGCTCCAGCTCGCGCACCGCGGCCTCGCGCGGCGCGCTGCCATCGGCCGGCTGCGCCACGATGCGGCCCAGGTCGAGCGCGAGCTCCACCGTGCTGCCCTCGGCGCGCACCTGGCGCGTGAGCCGCCAGATGTCGGTGCCGTAGGTCGGCAGCAGCGGCGCGCCCGCATCGGCCAGCGCCTGCGCCAGCCGATCGCCCACCGGCGTGCCGGCATGCCGCAGCGGATCGGGCACCGGCTCGTTGCCGCCGCGCGCCACGCCCAGATCGACGTTGTGCTCCAGCCGCTGCAAGGGCCCGCCGCCCGCCGCCTTGACCGTCTGCACCCAGCGCCGCCCCTCCTTGCGCAGGCGCAGCACGATGCCCTGCGCCGCCAGGGCGTGGTCGGCCGTGTCGAAGTAGCGCGCCTGCAGCCGCGTGCGCACGACCGCGCCGCGGCGCACCGCGGCTTCGACGGCCTTCAGGCGTTCGGGGGGGATGCAGAACTTGAATTCGGTTTCCATGCGGGTGGAGGGGAAGTGGGCGGCCGCAAATCGTGGCGCAGCGCCAAAAGCTTGGCAAATCAGGAGGGTACGCGGGCTTCGCGCAAGGCGTTCTTCATGCCATGATGCAGAACATTTTGAAACATTTGGGGTGGAGCGAGGCGAAGAACGATGGCGGTGTTGATTCCCGCGCGTGGGACAGATGCCGGAGGAGGGCGAGGATGAGCGAGAGGAGGCGCGGCTTTTCTATGTGGCTACGACGCGGCGACTCGGCAGTTGACAGTTACGGTGAGTGGCGAGGGGATATTGGAAGAGCAAGATGACAGCTCAGCTCGATATCTCGCCATCGGCGAAGAGCCGAAGGACAAACACTGTCGACGAGAGTCTGTTCAAGACTGATCTGAGTCATTCGTGCTCGGCCGTCCAAGCGGCCACTGCGATCATCACCGGGCTTTCGGCGGGCAGCGGCTAGTATGACCGTTGCGCCCCCGAGACCGAGGACTCAAGGTGGCGCGTCGTGGCTCGGTCGTGAAGACAGGTCTAGGGCAGAGCCAACGGCCATTGCCGACCCACAGCGGAAGTAGCAGCGAGGCGATTAAGCGCCGCAGAGCGGACCTTCACACCGTCCGTTCCGCTCGGCGGATTTCCGATTGCATCACCCTCGCCTATTGAATGCGCAGGAAATTTCTGTAGCTCGAATGAACTGCCCAAAGGAGCTTGTTTTGACGATTCTCCTCGGTTGAAAACAACTCCGGATCACTGTTGTACGTCACGAAATCAGTCTTCCCTGGACGATGTGCTACCAAGAAGTCGATCTCGAACAGAAACTCGGCAAGTTGCTCGACGTCTCGATAAGGATAGCCATTTATCCCCGGTACATCTACGATCTTTTCTACGAACTTCTCGGAAATTAGCTTTAGTAGTTGGTAACGGTTGTACTCTCGTTTCCCTCCTCGGAACGATTGGATCAGCTTGTCCAACTGCGCAAACTGGTGCGAGTGTTCCTTTTGGATGTCGGATAGCTTCTCTTGACCAAACTCCGGCATTGCGTCGTATAGGTTAGTCTCGCTAATGCGCTTTGTCCCAGCCTTGGCTCCCGCCAATTTCGCCAGTTGCCCCATCCAGCGGGGTCGACCTCCGGCTAAAAACTTCAGCGGAAGAAATGGCTCAACATTGTCTTTTGACCAATGAAATCTTCCATAGAAGACTTGGTCAAAGATGTCGTAGTAGTTCTGAGCCTCACCCCACTTTAAAGCAGGCGGAAACTGCTCTCGCTTTAAGTAAGAAAGGATTTTCCGGGTAATGATTGTGCGTAGCGCGTCGTCGCGCCAGGCAATGTCGATGACGTACTGACGCAATTTGTCTTGATCTTCCATCTTTCTTAGATTGCGCCAAACATCCGTTCTGACGCTGGCTCTGAGGCGTAGGCCCGACACACCGAACGCGAGCGAGCGCATCGCGCTGAAGAATGCCCCGATGCGTTGCTGGTGGTCATCGTCATCTACGTATTTGGCATCAATGTCGTCAACAAGAACCCAGACGATTCTATCTCCTTTGGCTTGGAAATTCTTCAGTGCTTGCTCTGGGTTATTAACTCCCCGCTTCTTCGATGCCTCAAGGATGGCTGCTCCACCGGCGGCCGCGAGGGCCTTCTGAAGCATCCCACCAGCCCTTTCCGTGAGCGCCGATAGGATGTTCAAATCTTTGTAGCCCTCCAATTCAGCAGCTTCGACCAGCGACATCTCTAGGTCTGTCAGAGCGACATTGATCTTTCTGCCAATCTCAACGCAGATGCGCTTACAAATGACTTGCTTCCAGTGATTCTCCAGATAGGCTTGGCTCTTGCCAGTGAAATCACCCATCCCCATTAGCTCGTTGCCGGTTGTAAAGATTACAACGTCCTCAGGATTCTCTTCCTTCTGGCGTAGCGATAGAACCTTCAACATCGCGGACTTCCCCATGCCCTTACGTGCCCGAACAAATCCCAATTCATTCGCGCTATTGAAGAACTTCCGAAATTCGGGAACCTCAACAAAGTACTCTCTTAGCGATTGGTCTCGCTCGTTCTCGCCAGAGTCGTTTCCGAACATCGCGTCGTAGTCGAAATTGTCTAAGTAAGTCATGGCGTCCTTTTTTTTAGATGCTATATTACCGCCGTTCGAATGGGCTGATACACATTCGCTCGAGCGAAATCGAGGCGTATAGGTGCGACATGCAAGCTGTCCGATGACGGCTCGGATCACAGTACAGGCGATGTTCATTCGCCAGCCCAGAGGAAAGTTGCCGGTCCCCAGCGGCAGTTCGTGGCCGGGAGCACCCGCCCGCGTGCAGTCCCAATTAGCCGCCACTCGACGCGACAGGTGGTTTGTTACATGGTCAGCTTTCAGGGCAGGCTGCAAAATCACACATCCGGGCAGGAGCGGGCAGTGATCAAAGCAGTCACTAAATGCAGGAGTTGAGCTGCCTGCCGTCACCGGTCGGCTCGAGCGAGGGGTTAGGCTACATCCCGCTCGCCTCGGTTGACCCATTCCTCAATCGTGAGACGAAATCCGCCGTCATGGTTCATGAATAGCGCAACCAGTTTGTGAACCTCATCGATATTGGAGTCTATGAGCGAGGGAATGGATCCGATGATCGATCGAGGTGATCCGACCACGACCGAACCTTGAACGCGAATCCGCTGAGGCCCACTGTCCGTCTCGCGAAAGACGCCGTAGCTCAGACCCATATCAGCCATGATGTCCAAGTTCTTGCTGCGGTGCGCGCCGAAGTGGCACGCGAGGAAGTAGCCAAAGTTGTCACCCGGGAAGTGTGTGGACAGCAGCGCATCGAAGTCCAGTGCTTTGCCGTCCCACTCTGTAAGTCCAATGAATCTCTCAAAGGATTCATCAGGGCGACGAATGTCGAGTCGAAACGTCGGTGCAAAGCCGGGATGTCCAAACGCCATGCCCGCTGTCGCGCGGAGGATGTCATCGTTAGAGAAAGCCTGTAGGTGGATTTCGGCCGGCCCAGTGCGGATGGCATATGACAGCAAATCGCTAACGGTGCCCTTCCAGTCCGGATTGAAAAAGAATACGTTGTCGATGGCAACTCGAAGCGCTGCCACCTCTGGAGGCGACGACGTTGATGCCTTCGCGTTCAGGTGGATGTCGGACGTGCCATCGTGACCGACTAGCTCGCCAAGGATAGTTGAGTCGGATACTTCTGGAGATTTAAACCTTCCGAACCTCTCGATTTGGACGTTCCTTTGGGCACCATCGGCAAACCAGTGTGAGGCCTTCTCGGGGTGTGAGATCTCTGAATGGTCGGCATCCAACTGATCGAAGAGCTCGTCATAGCCGTGCAGCCATACATGATCCGCTGCTTCTGAGATTCGATCCTCTTCTTCTGTCAAGTCCTCGACACCGTCTAAGAACTCCGAAAACTCATCTGCGTCGATCTGTGTTTGTATGCGAGACAGGTACTCCCCAAGGCTCAGTTGCTGCTGCGCAAAGTAGATGAAATGAGCGTCTCGGATGCGAGCGTCATTTGACTGCGATCTAACAAGGACGAAGTCACTTAGCCCGCAGTGCTGCATGTGCGCGGAAATCAAACCAACTGCCTTGGTCGCAGACTTAGCGGTTGGAAACCGCCAAAGGAAGTGGCGAGTTGAGAACCTACGCTGAGCTGCCGGCAATGCTGGCTCTACCCGTTCAACGCCTGCAATCGTGCCCGAGTCCATGAGGTTGATTCTGCCCGCGAATATGGCGTAAGGCGAGTGAATCGCGAACTCAGAGAACGGAGTAAGCAACTCATGCCACTGGACGGAAAGCAGGAGCATCCGATACTCGACATCGCGGATCAGCAGATTCTGTCGAAGCAGAGCTGCATACTTGAACAACTCTTGAATCGCCTCCCGGGTCGCAGAATCGGTTTTCTTAATCTCGATGATGACTAGCCTACCGTTCCCATCTTTTGCAAAGATATCCAAGAACCCTGCCGCACCGGAGGCGTTGCGAAGATAGTATTCGCGAGCGACAGGCACTAGACCCGGTTCTATGACACTTAGGTCCGATAGGAGTGCGTCTCTTATCTCGCTTTCGTTTGGACTCTTCATTCGTGGTGGCGCCGTGCGGTTGGATTGATGTGGGCTAAGGATTTGATAATCAAGTCCCTAGTTTATTCAGTCGCAAGTTGACGACGAAACTCGGCAACCTCGTTCATCCAGTGACTGCTACGCGTTTAGAGCTTGGATGCCCGCTCCGGGTCGAAAGCGCGAGTTAGCGCCGGGCGGAAGCAGTCAGCGGTGCGGCGCTGACTGCCGTGCACAAGTTCTTCGGCCGCTAAACCTTGTGCAGCTGACCTTCGTGCGTCCTGTGGTCGCAGAGTCCGGCGACCGCTTTGTGGCTATTAGCGTGAGTTCGGCCAGCCGCAACAACGGACTCCAACCGCTGCAATCCGGTCCTCCAGCCTGTTAGTAGATATCCTCGGCATTAGTACGTAGTGGCCTTCGCTTCCCCAATCTGTTTAAGAAGTCACACAGCAATCCGCGCTGCAGTCCCCGCATGCTCGCGCAAGAGATACAGCAACCCGCCGCCGTCAATCAGCTCAATCGGCTTGTCCTTGGAAAAGTTGTACGCATCAGGCCCATAGCCACTGGTGCACACCAGGATGCCCTTGTTGGCCCCTTCATTGAGCATGGTCCCGTACAGATCCCGAACGGCGCTCACTCCCACCGTGTCGCGATAGCGCTTGGCCTGAATCACCACCTTGCCGCCGAGTACGGGGCGCGTGTCGAAGGCAACCGCATCCACGCCACCGTCCTTTGAACTGCGCGTGAGTTTGGTGTCCAGCCCCATCTTGCTGAAGAGATTGGACACGAGCACTTCGAAGGCTGCCGGTGTCAGGTCCATCAGGTTCGGGCGCGTTTCGAGCCCCGACAGGGCATCTCCCTGTTCGATGAAGCGCTTGTCGACCATGTCGAATTCGACAATCGGCTTGACCGCCTGCAACTCGTCCGGGCGGTTGGACACCTGGGCGCCTAGGTTTCGAAGGCAGGCCACCTTCTCGACCTTCTCCAGCCGCAGGCCCATGAACTCCATCTTCGGTGCGCGCACTGACACGACCGGCACCCGCACCTCACGCCCGCTTGCCGGGTCGTGCGTGTCCACCAAGCCATTGAAGGTGACCAGCGCGAGGGCATCGGCCTGATCGGCCTCGAACAATTCGTGCAAGGTGCGCAGCGTGATCGAGGCAACGATGTCCTGGTAGAGCTGCTTGATCTCCGCCGGCTTCCTGGCCTTGGACTCGATGGAGTCCTTGGTCTTGACGTACCGGTATTCCGCCTCCTTCGGGATCGCCTGCACCTCCGGCAGGTCGTATTCCACGACAAGCTCCGAGGAGTCCGGGCTGTAGGCGATGCGGAATTTCTGCGGGAACCCTTCCGTGGGGTACTCCGACCGAGCCAGCACCATCTCGTTGTAGGCCACCACGGCATCCGGCTCCTTGGCTCGGTAGGCCGTCTGGAACTCATCGACCTCGGCATTGCGGCGCTGGACTTCCATCTCGAACTGGCTCTTGCGCTGGTCGTATTCCGCCTTGAGCTTGGCAAACTGCTCGCGCTTGTCGGCCTCGGCCTGGTTGAAGCGCGCGACTTCCGACTGATGGTCGCTGGCCGCCTTGGCCAGTGCGGCGGCATGTTTCTTGGCGACTCCCGGAATCAGCTTGCGCAGGCCAGACGGTGGATGCACCTGTGGCACGCGTGGAGCGCGGCCCGGTGCGAGTTCCGGCGGTGGCTTGACCGCTTCGAAATCCGCCGCCGGCCGCAGTGCATTGAAGTCGATCCGGTCGTCCAGCGACAGCGTATGCGCCAGGATGCCCTGCAGTTCTTCCAGCCGATCCTGAAGTTCGGCGTTCAGGTCATCCGCTTCACCCTGCCGGTCAGCCAGGTACTGCGCCTTGGCGAGCTTCTGCATGGCACGCTCGTCGCGATTCTGCTGTGCCAACGCCATGCGTTGATGGCGCTCGATCTGCCGTACCTGGGTCAGCTGCGCACGGATGCCACGCTGGCGCTCACGCTCCGCGGCGGCCACTGCCCGCGCCGTGGCGCGCAGGAATCCCTCAAACCCGCTTCTTCGCCCCATCTCTCCTCCTCCTTGTCATTGGTGCCGCCATCAGGTTCCCTGGATCTCGCGCGTGCCCCGGCATCCCCCAGAAAAATCCGGGCATCCCCAGAAGGCCTTGCCGGCTGCGGCGCCTCGCTTCGCCACACGCCGCACCATCTGCTTGCCGCACCTGGGGCAGGATGGATCGGCAGATACAGCCGGCGCCATTGCCTGCGCCATGCCTGCCGATTCAGCAGCCCCTGCGGGCACTGCCGTGCTGCTATACGGCACAGCCGCATTGGAAGATGGCGGACTTGCCTCAGCCTTGCCGCGCGCTTCGCGCAGAAGCTGCATGAGTGCCGGCCCGTCGATGAGCCGGATGTTGCGGCCGCTGGCGAACGCGGCCGCCTCCTGCGTGAAGCGCCCGGAGGTCACGACGAAACCACCCGCCGCACCGTGGGCAGCCATCACGCCATACAGCTCCCGCACGGTGGAGACGCCGACCTTGAAGGCCTTCCACTGCTTGCATTGCACGAAGGCCTTCTCGCCAGCCTTGGTGAGCACCAGGTCCACGCCGCCGTCGGCCCCACCCCCGCCGACCTCCTTGACCGCATACCCGCGTCGCCGGAATCCTTCACCGACCAGCAACTCGAATTGCTGCCACGACATGCCCTGCAGCACATCGGCACTGCTGCTCGCAGAAGCGGTGTCGAACAAGGCGCGCCGCTGCCGCCGGCGCACCGCCGACATGACGGCACCAAAGAGACAAATCAGCGGCAGCAGGTACTGGCCTCCCGTAGCGAGGCCTTGCCAGATCGCCGTCCCAGCCAACTGCCCGATCTGCTGCGCGTTCTGCGCCGCAGGCAGGGGACGCGTGGCAACGGCATGCAGTACCCAGTAGCTGGCGAGCGCCAACGCTACACCCGCCCACCAGGGCAGCAAGGCCACGAGGTCCATGAGACCCTCGGCCGCGCCGGACTTGCGCTGTCTCGCCATTGACTACCCTCCGAAATCGATCAGCACATTGAATGTACATTTTGCAACAATTTCAAGAGGTATTTGCCAGGGAGTTGGAGGGAATGCCCTGGTTCTGTGCCTCCGCCACCGCAAGCGGTGGATGCAGGCGCCGCCTACGCCGGATGCGCACACCCATATTCCGGAAGGCTCCGACAACAGTAGAAAATGCCGCCACCGCTCCATTCCAGCCCCGACATGCCAATCACCAAAGACACCGTCGTCACCCTCCGCTACAAAGTCTCCGACGCCACCACCGGCAAGCTGATCGAAGAGGCCAATGAACCCATGGCCTACCTGCACGGCGGCTATGACAACACCCTGCCCAAGATCGAAGCCGCGCTGGAAGGCAAGGAGAAGGGCTTCCAGACCACGCTGACGCTCGCCCCCGCAGACGGTTTCGGCGAGCGTGACGAATCGCTCGCACGTGCCATCCCCAAGAGCGAATTCCCGCCCGGCGTGAAGGTGGGCGGGCAGTTGCGCGGCCATCTGGACGATGGGCGCGAGCACGTGTTCCACGTGGTCAAGATCAAGGGGCCGCAGGTGCTGCTGGATGGCAACCATCCCTGGGCCGGCAAGACGCTGCGCTTCGCACTCACCGTGACGGACGTGCGTGCGGCCACCGAGGAAGAGATCGCGCACCGGCACGTGCACGGCGCGCATGGGCACCATCACTGAACCTCTCAGTGAGCGATAGCGCCAGAACGGAAGCCCTGCGTGACCGGGCTGAACAGGCAAAGCCGGACTTGGTGCAACGGGGTACCGGCTGGCTGGGTATCGTGCTCGCCGTTGCCTCAGTGGCGGGCATCGTGCTTGCATTGCTGGGCTACGGTGTCGCCCTGTCGGTACAGGGCGCTTTTGGTATCCCACACGCCGCCGTTTTCTCGTCGGCCACCGACCTTTTCAATCTCGGGGGCTGGGCTATCGCGCAAGGTATTTTTTCCTTCGGTGACCTGAGCACATGGGCGTTCTACGTCGATGCCTGGAATAGTTTCTGGCCGTTCGTGAAGAAGCTGTGGGGCATGACCTTCAGTATGGCGCTGGCAGTGGTGGTCCTCCTGGGCGTGTACTGGTCCCTGCGATGCGCGGGGAACACGCCGAAGGTGCAGCAAGCCCGAACCCGGCTGCGGAAAGAAATACGTGGAAAGCCCTGGTTCGAAAAGCTACTCATTGGCGTGCTCACGCTGGCGATCGTTCTGACAGGTACCCCCCTCGTCATCTTGCTCATTTTTGTGGGACTTGCTGTTGTGTGCGCTGCCATGGCACTGGTACCGGTTGCCGGGCATTCGGCAGGGCAGTCGCACATCAAGGACTGGGTCGTCGATCCCACAGCCTGCGCCAAGCTGGAGCATCGCATTTACCGTCTGTCCCATCCCTCCCCGAGCCCTCGCTCGCGCGAGGTGAAGAACCGCGTCGCAGACTGCATCGCGGTGACGCAAGGCGACGGCAAGGTGCACAAGGGCCGCCTGGTGTTTGCGACCACCGGCACCGTCGTGCTGTATGAACCCGGCACGGCCTCCATCCGGCGCGTACCCATCGACGGTGCGGTGATCGAATCCATCGACGCCCTCTGATCCGCCGAATGAGGGCCGACCCTAGAACGTCCCCCGCAACGCCACCGTCACGCTGCGCGGCTCCCCGTAGTAGTTGAAGCTGCGCGGGTCGTTGATCTGCTTGTAGTAGACGCGGTCGAACAGGTTGTTCACGGTCAGCGTGGCCTGCATCTTCGGGCTGAAGCGGTAGCCCACCTGCAGCGCGGCCAGCGCGTAGCCGCCCTGGCGCACGGTGTTGTGGCCCGAGGCGTTGTAGCTGATGTTGGTGTGGATGGCGCTCTGCACGTGCAGGCCGCCGCCGATGTTCCAGCCCGCCAGGGTGGAGCCCTCCGCAAAGCGGTAGTTGGTCCACAGCTTGAAGATGCGGTCGGGCGAATAGGTCCACTGCGACAGGCCGGCGTTCAGGGCGTTGGAGTCCTTCACGAAGCGCGAGCGGCCGTGCACGTAGCTGGCGCTCAGCTCCCAGCCCGGCGCGGGACTGCCGGTCACTTCCACCTCCCAGCCCTGGCTGCGCACCAGGCCGCCGGCGATCTGGCAGACGGACGTGGCCCCGCCGCCGCAGCCGATGTGCGTGGGGTCGGGGTCGTTGATGGCGCGGTTCTCGTCTTCCATGCGGTAGTAGGCGATGGAGGCGTTGAGCCGGCCGTCGAGCAGCTCACCCTTGAACCCCACCTCGCCCTGCCAGCCCACGCGCGGCTTGAGCGTTTCGCCGAAGTAGTCGACCTGGGTCTGCGGGATGAAGATGTCGGCGTAGCTCGCGTAGGCCGACACGCGGCGGTCGATGTCCCAGATGAGGCCGCCGTAGGGCGAGAAGCGTCCGCGCGTCCTGTTGCGGCCTTCCTGCCAAGCGCTGGGGTTCGGGGTGAGGTTGCGGGTGTGGGTGCTGAAGTCGGTGAAGCGGCCGCCGAGCACCAGGGTGAGTGGCTCCAGCAGCTTGAGCCGGGCCATGCCGTACCAGCCCGACTGCTCGGTGAGGGTGGCGGTGGTGGCGGTGATGGGGGGCAGCGCGTATTCGGGCAGCAGCGGCGCCAGGTAGAACTGGTTGGCCAGCATGGTGGTGGCGAAGCCGCCCTCGTCGAGGTGGCGGTCGTGGCTGTAGCCGACCACGGCGTGGTGGCGGCGGCCGAACAGCTCGAAGGGGCCGGACAGCTGCAGGTTGGCGCCGGTGTTGGCGTAGTCGTTGTCGTAGCGCCCGAACATGTAAGAGCCGCGCAGCGTGGCAGGGTCGACGCCGCTGCGCGGGATGCCTTCCTGGCGGTAGTTGCGGGTGCGGCTGTGGCGCAGCGCGGCCCGGGCTTCCCAGCCGTTGTCGAAGACGTGGGTCAGGTCGGCCACGGCCTCCTGCAGCTCCAGCACGCGGCCGTTCCAGGGCGCGTCGAGGTTGGCCGAGCGCGGCAGGGGCAGGAAGCGGCCGTCCAGGTAGGTCGAGAAGCCGCTGAAGGACCTCAGGTCGGCGCGCTGCGCGGCCAGCGAGACGCCGAGCGTGGTGGCGGGGGTGAGGTCCACCTCGACGATGCCGTAGCCGGTGAATTGCCGGGTCTTGCCGCGGTCGTAGAAAGCGTCGGCGTCGCGCGCGGCGAGCACCGCGCGGCCGCGCACGCGGCCGTCGGCCGAGAGCGCGCCGGTGGCGTCGATGTCGGCGTGGAAGTTGTTCCACGAGCCGGCCGAGAGGCCGTAGCGCACGGCCGTTTCGGCCTGCGGGCGCTTGCGCACCATGTTGATGGTGCCGCCCAGGTTGCCCGAGCCCTGCAGCAGGCCGGCGGGGCCGCGCAGCACCTCGATGCGGTCGTAGATCGACAGGTCGAACTGCGGGTTGGTGAAGCCCGAGCGGGCGGGCAGGCCGTCGTACTGCGCCTCCATCGGGTAGCCGCGCGCATAGTAGCTCGCCACGCCGGCCGCGCTCGCGTTGCCGTACTGGCCCACGCCGGCGGCCTGCATCACGGCCTCGTCGATGGTGGTCATGTTCTGGTCGTCCATCTGCCGGCGCGTGACGACCGAGACGGACTGCGGGATCTCGCGCAGCGACTGCACGCCCTTGAACAAGGTGGCGCCGCGCGCGGCGTAGCTGCCGGTGCCTTCGCTGGTGGCGCTGCGCTCGGCGGCGGCGGTCACGGTGACGGTGTCCAGCACGGGGGTGGCGGCGCCGCCGGCGGCGGGCGCCGCGGCCGGCGGCGGCGGGGGCGCGGGGCGCAGCGAATAGGCGCCGTTGGCGCCCTGCACCACGCGCAGGTCCTGCCCGGCGAGCAGGCGGGCCAGCGCTTCGTCGACGGTGTAGCTGCCCTGCAGGCCGGGGCTGGTCTTGCCGCGGGTCAGGGCCGCGTCCACCGACAGCTCCACGCCGGCGGTGCCGGCGAAGCGGTTGAGCGCCTGGTCCAGGGTGCCGGCGGGGATCTGGTAGCTATGCCGGGCGGCGGCGGGTGCCTGGGCCGTGGCCTGGCCCGGCAAAAGGATCAGCGCCGCAGCGGCGGCCGGCGCGAGCGCCGGCGCAAGAGGCTGCAGGACGGCGGCGGCCAGGCGGAGCAGGTGGGCAGGGTGGCGCGGCAAGGCGCGGCGGCGGGCCATGAAGGGGTGTCCTTTCGGTTCGGAAGTTCGCGGATGCAGGGGTTCATCAGCTATTCCGAACGAGGCCGCGAAAGCCTCAATGCCGGCCGCGCGCCTGCACGGTCACCCAGTAGCGGGTGCGGTAGACCACGTCCACGGGCAGCGCCAGGCTGAGGTTGAGCAGGGCGCGATCGGTGTCGCGCAGCGAGAAGACGCCGGTGACCTGCAGATCGGCCACCGCGGGGTCGTAGCGCGTGAGGCCGGCGCGGTAGCGGCCGATCGCCGCGACCAGGTCCGCCACCCGCATGCGCTCGGCCACCAGCAGGCCGCGCGTCCAGCCGGCGGCGCTGTCGTCGACCTCGGCGGCGGGCTGCACCTGTTCGGCGGTGAAGCGCGCCTGCCGGTTCGGCGCCAGGCGCAGCCCGGCGTCCGGCGCCTGCGCAGGGCGGATGTCGACCGCGCCCTCGAACACGGCGACGTCGGTGCGCCCCTCGGCCTGCCGCACGCTGAAGCGGGTGCCGACGGCCTGCACCGTGCCCTGCGCGGTCTGCACGCGCAGCGGGCGGCCGGCGGCCAGCGGGCCGTGGCCGCTGGTGACGAGGATGCGGCCGGCGCGCAGCACGATGCGGCGCTCGTCCGGGTCGAAGCGCAGGTCGATGGCGCTGGCGGTGTCGAGCACGACGCGGGTGCCGTCGGGCAGGACGATCTCGCGGACTTCGCCGGTGCGGGTGGCGTGGCCGGCGCCGGCCATCTGCCAGGCGCCGCTGTCGTGCACCGCGTAGCCGGCGGCACCGGCGAGGGCGGCCAGGCCGAGCGCCTGCACGGTCCGGCGGCGCGCGGCGGCGACCGGGACGCGCAGGGCGCCGCGCGCGGCCTGCCGCGGCACGCTGTCGAGCCGGTCGTCCATCGCCTGCAGGCGGCGCCAGGCGCGCTCGTGCGCCGGGTGCGCGGCGCGCCAGGCTTCGCAGGCCGCGCGCTCCTGGGCGCTGGCCTCGCCCGACCACAGGCGCGCCATCCATTCGGCGGCGCGCTGGGCGATGGCCGGGTCGAGCGGCGCGGCGGCAGTGGCGTCCATGGCCGTCATGCGCCGGGGTCGGCCAGCGCCAGGCAGCAGGCGCGCAGCGCGTGGGCAATGTACTTCTCGACCGAGGAGACCGACACCCGCAGCCGCGCCGCGATCTCGCGGTAGCCCAGGCCTTCGAGCTTGCACAGCAGGAAGGCCTGGCGCGCCTTGGGCGGCAGGCTGTCGAGGATGGCGTCGATCTGGCACAGGGTCTCGATCACCAGGGCGCGGGCTTCGGGCGAAGGCGCCTGCGCCTCGGGCAGGTGGGCGAGGGCCTCCAGGTAGGCCGCCTCGACGCGGCGCCGGCGGTACAGGTCGACCAGCAGGCCGCTGGCGATCTGGGTCAGGAAGCTGCGCGACTGCTCCGGCCGCGGCCGGCTGCCGGAAACGAGCAGGCGCAGGTAGGTGTCGTGCGCCAGGTCCGCGGCATCGAAGGCGTTGCCCAGCTTGCGGCGCAGCCAGCCGCGCAGCCAGCCGTGGTGGTCGCCGTAGAGGGCTTCGAGGGTGGGGGAAGAAGATGCGCTGTCCGACGCGGTCACGGTTGGAGCGGCCAGCCGTCGCGCAAGCCGATGGGAATAAGAATTAGTCGCAATTATTCTCGGCTGCCGGTTTTCTGGCAATGCTCGGCGCAGCGCGGCGCCTGCCGGCTACCCGGCGCGGAAGATGAAATACACCGCCCCCACCAGGCACAGCCCCGCCCACACGTAGTCCAGCCGAAAGGGCTGCTTCATGTAGATCATCGCGAAGGGCACGAACACGCTCAGGGTGATGACCTCCTGGATGATCTTGAGCTGCCCCAGGCTGAGGCCGGCCTGGGTGAAGCCGATGCGGTTGGCCGGCACCTGCAGCAGGTATTCGAACAGGGCGATGCCCCAGCTCACGAGGGCGGCGACGTACCAGGCCGAGCTGGCGTGGCTGCGCAGGTGGCCGTACCACGCGAAGGTCATGAAGACGTTGCTGGCGACGAGCAGGCCGAGGGTGGAGGCCGTGGCGACGGAAGGGTTCATGCCGGCATTGTGCGAGGCCGCCGTTTTCCCTGCTTCCCACAGCAAGGGGCGGCCTGTGCTGACGCGCGCCGCGCCGCCGGGCGCGCTAGGGTGCGTTGTTCGCTGGTGCAGGGGTTCTTCGGATCATGATCGCAATCGTCACGGGCATCGCGCTCGTTCTCATCGGGCTCGCGCTCGCGGCCGCCGGCGCGTGGCTGGCGGCGCTGGGCGGCGGGGCGTATTACGCGGCGGCCGGCGTGGCGCTGGTGCTCGCGGGCGGGCTGCTGTGGCGGCGCTCGGCGGCGGCGCTGTGGGTGTATGCGCTGTTCCTGCTGGGCACGCTGGCCTGGTCGCTGTGGGAAGTGGGGCTGGACTGGTGG
>Ga0160467_100348_pt1 | contig 49047 bp, 41 predicted proteins | sample HID1972I_E11MG_FD_108221 | JGI IMG/M metagenome (GOLD analysis project Ga0160467, IMG submission 108221) | Enriched pill bug-associated microbial communities from UW Madison campus, WI, USA - HID1972I_E11 MG | ecosystem: Host-associated > Arthropoda: Insects > Digestive system > Unclassified ... | reverse complement strand
TTCGCTGAAGCTTTTATTATGCGGGGTAATGCTTTGGGGTTTAAAGCGTGAAACGACCTTAATAGCAAGGCTCAGCGCTGCGCTCAATGTCTCGACTGCTCGAACATTCCTTCGGAATGAGGGGCGCAGTTGGAGCATTGAGCTCCGCTGAAGCTTTTTTATTATGTAAGGGAATGCTTAGTTGTCAAAACAAAAACATATTAACAACCTTATCAATCAAATTAAAAATATTTGGCTTTCAGGACCGAGAAGCTTGGACGATACTAGAAAATGAGGAGCGCAGCGTACGTTATTGGTACGTGAGCACTTACAATGTTTTTGTAGAAAACATACATCGTAAGCGTAATCTTTCGGTAGCGTTCAAGATTCGATACCGAATACGATACAACGTTTTACATCGTCATCAAAAGGTAAATTTTAACAACCTTTTCAATCAATTTAAAATGTTGGGCTTTCAGTACCGAGAAGATGGGGAACTACTAGAAAACGAGGAGCGCAGCGTACGTTATTGGTACGTGAGTACCGCAGTTTTCGGTAGTGCCTCATATTCGATGTCGAATCCGCTACAACGCAAATCTTCGTAATCAAAGTCAAATATTTTAACTACCTCTAATTTCTGGACTTTAGTCTAGGTGTATACTATCCCTCCGGCACGATGCCCCGCTTAAAGTCCTATGTTAAACTTCTTAGTATCAGTACATATGAGATGAATACAGCTAAATTATCCATTATCGAAAGGGTGGAATGTATGGTAAGAAAAGCAATTGTAGGACCTGTCCTATTGCTTCTTGGTGTATACTTTTTGTTGAATCCTGCGGGAGAAATGAATACTGGCTACATATTTGCACATTTTTGGCCAACTTTGTTTGTAATTCCGTTAGGACTATTTTTTCACTGGTTATATTTCATGGTTCTTGCTCGTAAAGGACTAGGTTTACTCATACCGGGCGGCATACTGCTTGTTTCAGGTATTGTTTGTCAGATCTCGATGCTGATGGATAATTGGGGTAGCATGTGGCCAGGGTTTTTATTAGCAGCAGCAGCGGGATTGTTCGAATTTTACTGGTTTGGCAATCGTAACAAATGGCTATTGATACCGATTTGTGTTTTGACGATCTTTTCACTTCTATTTTTTGTAGTATTTACGTTTGGCAGCTTAATGAATGAACAAATATTTGGTACGCCAATTCTAGCAATCGTGCTTGTGCTAGCTGGTTTGTTCCTTATGATCAACAGAAAAAAGTCAACGTAAAGCAAAGGCATATGATTCGATGTCCGTCCGATAGTCTAGTCTATTCGGCAGACTGTATTGCAAATAATTATAGAATAGCTGCTAAAGCGCAGCATAGGACTTAACCGTCTCTTCGTAAAATGTCTGGATATCCTCCATTTTACGAAGAGACGGTATTTTTTTCGTAATTAAAGGGGGATTATTTAAACAAGCTATTTCAAGAGATACTTATAATAGGCTGGGAATTCTCGTATGAGTGAGTATAAATCTCTAAGCTCAAAGATGTTTGCATGCGCTGAAGAAGTCTCATCAATTCCTACTTTTCTAAACGCTAATTTTGTTCTTGATATATGAAAATATTGCGAAATAATCATAACGGATTCTACTTCTAATTCATCCATAATGATCCTCGTATTTTGGGCGGTCATATATGAATTGTACCCGTTATTATCTTCGATTATGTTATTTTCCTCGATCCCTTTATCCATTAAGTAAGCTTTCATAACCTTTGCCTCATCGAAGCCTTCTTTACCGATACCACCACTTACAATGATAAACGTATAATAGCCCTCATTATAAAGTTCAATGGACTTATCTAGTCTAGCTTTTAACCGATCAGAAGGCTGTCCATTTACTTCTACTTTATTTCCCAATACAACTGCTGCGTCAACAGGTTTCAATTCGTCATTCAGCCCATCTATTACAACGAAAACAGTATGAAGGATAAACCAAGTCAATAGAATTACTGCTATTATTAATAATCGTTTAATGAAAACGTTAACGTTCATTTGTTCACCTTACTCTCTCATTTTTCATACTCTTTGCTACCTAGATAACGGAACGATGCAAAATAAGGTTGCAAATTCTGGAGGAAAAGATTAAATAGCAGAAAAGAGCAGTTTAATATGCTGAAATACAATTATAAGTAAATCTGATCAATAACATAAAAAAAACTGTTGACAACTGCTGACAGTTATTGTTAATATCACAGACATAACCAACTAAACAGATAGGAATAATAATTAATGACCGGACCACCGGAATGAACGTTAACCTATCCCGAATATTAAGGGGGAAGTGTTTATGAAAAACTGGTCAATCCGTCAATTTTTATTATTGTTAGCCTTAGTGAGTGTGGTAGTCTTGCTGGCTGCCTGCGGTCAGGGAAACAACAACGGCAATGAACTAGAAGCAACAAACAACGCTGTTAATAGCAGCAATGCAGAGAAGGAACATAACAATGAAGCAATCAAAGCGAAGGACCCTGTGAAATTGCTTAACGTATCCTATGACCCTACTCGTGAGTTGTATGTCGAATTCAACGAAGCGTTTGCAAAGCATTGGAAAGAAACAGCGAATCAAGAAGTGACAATCGAGCAGTCCCACGGTGGTTCTGGCAAGCAAGGTCGTGCTGTAATCGATGGGCTTGAAGCAGATGTCGTTACGTTGGCGCTCGGTTACGATATCGATGCGATCGTAGATGCAGGATTGATCGAGGAAGATTGGCAATCACAATTCGAGCTAAACAGCTCGCCATACACATCAACGATTGTGTTTCTTGTACGAAAAGGCAACCCGAAAAACATATTGGATTGGAATGATCTAATTAAGGAAGGCGTCGAGGTTATTACACCTAACCCGAAAACATCTGGTGGAGCACGTTGGAATTACCTTGCAGCATGGGGCTATGCGCTTCAGCACAATAACAACGATGAAGAAGCGGCTAAACAGTATGTTGCTGAGCTGTTCAAGCATGTTCCAGTTCTCGATACTGGAGCGCGCGGCTCTACGACAACATTTGTTGAACGAGAGATCGGGGATGTGCTGCTTGCTTGGGAAAACGAGGCGTATTTATCCATTAATGAGCTAGGCCCGGATAAATTCGATATTGTATATCCATCATTAAGCATACTCGCTGAGCCTCCTGTTGCGATCGTAGATAAAGTCGTTGATAAGCGTAGCACAAGAGAAGTTGCAGAAGCTTATCTACAGTTTTTGTACACGGATGAAGGTCAAACGATCGCAGGTGAAAACTATTATCGTCCAACGAACCCAGCGATTGCGGAGCAATTCAGCGACCAATTCCCTAAGCTTGAGTTACTGCAGATTGATGAGGACTTTGGTGGCTGGAAAGCAGCACAAGAAAAGCATTTTGCAGATGGTGGTTTATTTGATCAGATATATTCACCTGGAAGCTAGAGCGATCTAATTTTAGTTTTCACTATGCAAAGGAGCATGAACGCCATGTCTAAACGTTCTATCATTCCAGGCTTTCGTCTCAGTATGGGGATATCTTTGTTTTATCTAAGCATCTTAGTACTTATTCCACTTTCTATCATATTTATTAAATCATTCGAGCTTAACGCAGCACAATTTTGGAGTACGGTGGTCAATCCGCGTGTGTTAGCTTCCTATCGTGTCAGCTTTGTAACTGCACTTAGCGCTGCTTTGATTAATACCGTATTCGGACTTATCGTAGCTTGGGTGCTCGTACGGTATCAATTTCCCGGAAAGAAACTGATTGATGCACTTGTCGATATTCCGTTTGCACTGCCTACAGCTGTAGCAGGGATTGCATTAACTGCGCTCTATGCAAAAAATGGATGGATTGGCTCTTTGCTAGAGCCGCTTGGTATTAAAGTAGCCTATTCACCGCTTGGAATCATCGTCGCATTGACCTTTATCGGCATCCCATTCGTCGTAAGAACGGTGCAGCCTGTTATTGAGGACTTAGAGAAGGATATGGAAGAAGCAGCCGTTATGCTTGGAGCATATCGACTGCGCACCTTCTTTCAAGTAATATTGCCGACGCTGTACCCTGCACTGCTGACAGGCTTTACATTAGCATTTGCCAGAGGAATCGGAGAGTATGGATCAGTCGTTTTTATTAGTGGCAATATGCCGCTTGTCACTGAAATATCACCGCTCTTAATCATGACGAAGCTAGAGCAGTATGATTATGCAGGGGCAACAGCAATTGCAGCGGTCATGTTAATTGTTTCCTTCGTGCTTCTGCTACTCATTAATGTGCTGCAATGGACAATGAACCGTCGTATGACGGCTAACTCATAGGGAGGTTGATGATATGTCTGGAGTTGTTCGCTATCATGCCTCTTCAAGAGTACAGACCCGTGAGAAGCATGTGAATGAATCGCCAGCAGTACGATGGACACTCATAGCTGTTGCGATATTGTTTATTGCGTTGATGATTGTTTTACCGTTAGCTGTCGTTATGTCAGAAGCGATGAAAAAAGGAGCATCAGTATTTTTGGCAGCGATCGCTCATGAGGATGCGCTGGCTGCATTGAAGCTAACGTTAATTACAGCGCTAATCGTCGTACCGCTTAATACCGTCTTTGGCGTACTAGTCGCTTGGGCCATTTCAAAGTTTAAGTTTCGTGGCAAACAGCTGCTGCTAACACTTATTGATGTGCCTTTCGCTGTATCGCCCGTCATTGCAGGTTTAGTATTTGTGCTCATGTTTGGCGCACAGGGTTACTTTGGTCCTTGGCTTGCTGAGCATGATATAAAAATTATATTTGCTGTACCAGGAATTATTATTGCGACGCTATTTATAACAGTACCTTTTGTTGCTCGCGAAATTATACCTCTAATGCAGCAGCAGGGAATTACGGAGGAAGAGGCAGCCGTCAGTTTAGGAGCGAAGGGCTTCCAGGTGTTTTGGAGAGTAACGCTTCCTAATATAAAATGGGGATTACTTTACGGCATCATATTGTGTAATGCACGTGCGATGGGAGAGTTTGGAGCAGTATCTGTCGTGTCCGGTCATATCCGAGGTCGTACGAATACTCTGCCGCTCCATGTTGAAATTTTATACAATGAGTATCAATTTTCCGCAGCATTTGCGATTGCTTCCTTGCTTATGTTGCTAGCGATTATAACGTTGATTGTTAAAGCGATTGTGGAGTGGAGGGAGCAGCTTCAACTGAAGCGTGATTTAGAGCATGATTAAGGAGGAATTGACGATGTCAAAAGAACATGATCATATCTGGCAGCAACGGATTGCGGAGCAGCTTGATGGACTACAATACGGGCAGGTTATTGTAACGGTACACGATGGTCAAATTGTACAAATCGACCGTACGGAGCGCACTCGCTATCCATTAACCTCCGCAAAGGAAAGTGATGATCGTCACTCAGTCTCAAAGCATAAAGCAGCACATAGAAGGCTAGCCTCAAGCTAGTAGTGTCATTGAATGCATGAAAAAGCCCTTATCATTTCTCCATTATGAGGAAATGATAAGGGCTTTCATGTTGATGCAGCTGCATTACATCATCGCTTTAGCAACGACAGCAGCAGCGAACACAACGGTCATAAAGCCAAGCATAACAGCAAATCCCACAATAACGTCTTTAAGATCGTCACGCGGTTCTTCGTTGATATGTTGACGTGGATCGCGTACATTTTCCATCTTGCAGTCCTCCTTGACAGACCAATTGCTTTACCTAGTATACCCAAACATTTGCTGAATTGTAAAGCATAAGTCAATGATATATAAAGCTTGACCGGCTTAAAATATGCTACAATTATGAAAGTACGGATATAAGATTAGATAGGAGGAAGAATGGTGACGCAACAGCATAATGAACAAGAGGCTGCCGTAAAGGAGCATATACGCAATAAGCTGGCACTTCTTCCTGATCGACCAGGCTGTTATTTAATGAAAAACAAAGACGATGTAATTATCTATGTCGGAAAGGCGAAGATACTTAAAAATCGTGTTCGTTCTTATTTTACAGGAAGTCATAACGCTAAAACACAAAAGCTCGTCAGTGAAATCGTTGATTTCGAATTTATTATTACCGACAGTAATATGGAAGCACTTATTCTTGAATGTAATCTGATCAAGCTTCACAATCCTAGATACAATGTATTGCTGAAGGATGACAAAACGTTTCCTTATATTAAAATTACGAATGAAAAGCATCCGAAGCTTGAGATAACTCGTCGCGTAACGAAGGATAAAGCGAAGTATTTTGGACCTTATCCGAATGCGTATGCGGCTACGCAAACAAAAAAGCTGCTGGACCGGCTATATCCGCTTCGTAAATGCGGCAAGCTGCCTGACAAGGTTTGCTTATATTATCATATCGGGCAATGCATCGCACCTTGTGAGTACCCAGTCGAGCCTTCGCAATATGAGCAAATGATTCATGAAATCACTCGTTTTCTTAATGGAGGCGAGGATTCTGTAAGGCAGGAGCTTCAACGTAAGATGGAGGAAGCTGCAGAAAAGCTGGAATTCGAAAAAGCTACGGAATATCGTGATCAGATCGTAGCGATCGACACCATTATGCAGAAGCAAAAGATTACATTGAACGATGCAATGGATCGAGATATATTCGGCTATGCAGTGGATAAGGGCTGGATGAGTGTGCAGATACTTTATATGCGAAAGGGCAAGCTGATCGAGCGACATGGGACAGCTTTTCCATACTATGGTGAGGAGTACGATGACTTTATAAGCTTCGTGACCCAGTACTACAGTGATAACCCAGCTTTGCCTCGTCAAATATTGCTGCCGATACCGAGTACAGATAGTAGCATGAGCTCAGATGAGATTACGACATGGCTGCATGAATGGTTAAAGGTGAAGATCGTCATCCCGCAGCGAGGTCAAAAAAGTGAAATCGTAGCGATGGCGATGCAAAATGCACAAAATGTGCTCGATGAAAAGTTCAAGCTCATAGAGCGTGAACAGGAGCGAAGCGTTGTCGCAGCTGAACAGTTAGGTGCAGCTATTGGACTAGAGCATTTGCACCGGGTTGAGGCGTTCGATAACTCGAACATTCAAGGCAGTAATCCGGTATCTGCAATGGTTGTTTTTACAGACGGAAAGCCGAACCGGAGTGAATATCGTAAATATAAAGTAAAAGGCATCGAAGGACCAGATGATTACGGCACGATGCGCGAGGTGATCCGAAGACGTTATGAGCGAGTGTTGAAGGAAGGACTTCAATTGCCTGATCTTATTATCGTTGATGGAGGAAAAGGACAAATCTCTGCTGCAACAGAAATATTGCAGGATGAGCTGAATTTGTTCATTCCTGTGTGCGGACTGGTGAAGGATGACAAGCACCGCACCGCCGAGCTGATGGGCGGAGACCCGCCTCAGATCATACCGCTTAAGCGCGACAGTCAAGAGTTTTACTTGCTGCAACGTATTCAAGATGAGGTGCATCGGTTTGCCATTACGTTTCATCGTCAGCAGCGTGCTAAGTCGATGGTCGAATCGAAGCTGGACAGCATACCTGGAGTTGGTGAGAAACGTCGCAATCAGCTACTTAAACATTTTGGTTCGCTGAAAAAAATAAAAGAGGCTCAAGTCGAAGACTTTAAGCCTCTATCAATCGGAGAAAAGCTAGCAAGTACTATTCTTGCGGCATTACAGGAGGATACGGAGGAGCAGTAGGCTCTTTCGTGTCCTTTCTTCGTCCATGCAGCCATCTGATGATTGCAGCAATAATAACCGGCAGCACGAGGAAGAAGCTTGCAGAGACGATATCAACTGTTGTTCCGCTAACATACATCGAAATGCTAATCAAGATCGTGTTAAACACAGCATGCATGAACATGCCTGCGATGAAGCCAAAGCGAATCATAACCCATGTAAACATGTAGCCGATGATGAGCAGCTCGATAATACGCGTAGAAGCTGGATACAACGGATACAGCGTATGACCAGCAGCCCATGCTAAAGTTGGTATAAATGCAGCAATCCAAGTGTTTTTGAACCAGCGGCGGAATAAGCCTACTCCGAATAAACGGAAGATTACTTCTTCTGTAATTGCTGCGAACCAAGCAATTAACGGGAACAGCCAGCTATATTCAAAGTTTAGCAATGATTGAGAGGTATCATTCGCTGACCAAGTGCCGAGTAGCTGAGTCAGCAGTAAGAAGATTATGCTTTGTACGCCAAGAGCAATAATCGCCATGAGATAGCCCATCTTCATCGAATCCCATACATGCTTACCGTAGCCAACTTCTTTGAATTTAGGCCATAAGTTAAAGCCTTGTGCTCGCCACAGTCCATCTCCTGCTATAAAGGAAAAATAATAGCTGACTGCCCCTAATACGATCGTAAAGCCCGTAATTATAACAGTAAAGACTAATAGGAATGTGGAATCTGAAAGCATTTCTCCTTCTAGTCCTAGCTGTGATTTCATCAAGCCTGCATTAATAATAACTCCGATGATCGATGCTATAACCGTTAGCCATATGCCAAATTTGAAGGAGGTATGTCTACGATATAAAATAGCATAAATAATCGCTAAAATACCAAGCGCAAAGGACATCACAGTATATACCGCAAAGGTCCATATGTTTGCATAGAAATCCTGCTTGGCAATTATGTCAGTGTAGTCCGCTGGCAGCATAAACTCAGTTACCATTCGATTCACGACAATAGAGCCATTATAATCGATAACGCTAGTGTCTATCTGCATGACAGCATCTTTGATGACAAACTGATCGTTGGATACATAGTACCCAGTCGTCGTTCTAGTCTCACTACTGAACAGATCAAGCGTTTCAACTTGCTCATACATATCGATATAAGTTTTATCGTTCAATGGGAATTTTCTTTGATCTAGCTGCGCATATATAGCTTGATGGGCTGTTTGCTCATCAACATTCCCTTGACTAGCGTATGTAAAGTCCCAACCAACAATATCGCCAGTATACAGGTTTAAGTATACTGAGCCCAAGGCAAGATCTCCTTCGACTGTTCGTACATTGACACGATACTGGTCAATCGGTAAGTATGGTTCAATTATGTCCTTATGAGATTCTTGCAACTTATACTTGGCTAAATAGCCGGTATAATCTTTGTCAGAGTCATGGTATGCTTCTGCCTTTTCTACATTAAAACCAGTATGCTCATAAACGAATGAACTCGCCGTCTCAATAGCCTGCTCTTTGCTAATAGGTTTTTGAGAAGTCGTTTCGTAAGCTAGTGTAGGCAAAAATTGCATAAGTAAAAAAACGATTGCGGAGACTCCGGCAGCAATCATTGTAATCTGCCAAGTCTTCTTAGAAATGGGGTTTATCATACTTCACCTCTTCAATTGATGTCCTTCCTAGTATACCTTACAGGCAATGGCATCACAACGCGCTTAAGCTGTTAACAATATTCAAATCGGATACGCGAAGCTTCAATTATTGCTGTTTGAAATATTAGGAAACTTTGTATATATTACGGATGCTGCTGGAAATAGGTTGCAATTTCATAAATGCAGCTGCGAACCGATGCATCTAAACTATGCGGATCAGCGTGAATTAATGACGTAGAACGCTTCGTAGCTTCAAGCTCTGGAATATGGTACGTCACAAGATCATTTACCGCAACAAGCTGAGGATGAAGATAGGATTTAGGTAACAAAGCTCCAGCTCGGAACGTATGAAGTAGCCGCAATATTGCTTCAAAAGAGTCTATTTCCATACGTATTTCCGGTGATAAATGATATTGCTCGAACAGTTCGTCAGTAAGCAGTCGATACCAAGTACCCTTGGAAAACAGAATCATCGGGATATCATTGAGATCGATAAGCTGTAAATGAAGCTGTTCATCGGTTAAAAGAGTACGGGGAAGCACGAGAATTAGATGGTCATCGAACAATGGTGTACACTGAACGGAAGGATCATCAAGCCGAGAAGCAATGACGGCAATATCGACTTTATGCTCTCTAACATAGTTAACGATCTCATGCGTCTTCCCTGTGATAGCTTTAATATCGATCTCTGGATGCGTTCTGCGCAGCAGCGTTATTAGATCAGGCAACGTAGACTGTAGTGTCGTTAGGCTTGCTCCAATCGTTAGTGAGCTCCTTCCTGTATCTTTGAATTCCTTAACTGTATTCATAAACTGATGGTGAAGTCGTTCAGCTTCAATAGCATATTCATACGTAAGTTGTCCAATTCGCGTAAGCTCCAGTCGTTTACCAACACGACGGAACAAGGGAGCGCCTATATCTTGCTCAAGCTTTGCGATTTTACGTGAAAGCGCTGGCTGTGACAAATTCAGTAACTGAGCTGCTTTATTCATACTGGACTGTTCTACTATGCACTTAAATATAGAATAAACTTCGTTCATTATGTTCTCCTTATGCTTTAAAGTTATAAGTACTAATAATAAATATGCAATTCCATTATAAGCGAAAAAGGAGTAGGATTAAACTATGACAGAAATGTGTCGACTGCGCGTTAAACATCAGTAGACAAGTTGACGAGATGTGGTGCGTGGAGTACAATTTGGATTGGTTTTAATGGATAAGTAAGCACTTACAGTTTGAAAGGAGAAAACAAAAAGATGAAGGGAAATAGCTATTTCTCTCGCAAGCTGCACTCATTAGTGGGTATTATTCCACTAGGCGGTTTTTTCATCGTGCATGCATTGACGAATTTCCAAGCTTTCGAGCGCGGACCTGAAGGGTTTCAAAAAGGGGTTAACTTAATTAATAGCTTGCCGCTATTGCCAATTCTGGAATTCATCTTGATCTACATCCCGTTGTTGTTCCATGGTATATACGGTCTATATGTAGCATATCAATCGAATTCTAATCTAGGGCGCTTTAAGTACGGACGCAACTGGGCGTTTACAGCTCAGCGCGTTACGGGTGTAATTACGTTTGTCTTTGTATTCTGGCACGTTTATCAAACGAGGTTCCAAGTGTATATGGGTAACATTACACATGAAGAGCTTGGTTCAACGATGAATGCGATTGCAACGAGTCCAATTGTGTTTGTGTTGTACGTTATTGGTGTACTAGCTGCTTCCTTCCACTTTGCCAACGGTCTATGGGCATTCCTTATAAGCTGGGGCATTACGGTAGGAGAAAGAGCGCAGCGTGTTTCTTCTAAAATTTGTATGGGTGTTTTTATTGTTGTTGCAGCGTTGTTTATATTATCCCTTGTTGCGTTCAGAGGCAACGAGTTCAAAGAAGTAGCAGATGCCGTCATGGCAGTGCGCTCAATTCTTTAGTATAGAACAAGGAGCGATTTCTAATGGCTAAAAATAAAATTATCGTTGTCGGAGGCGGACTGGCAGGTCTTATGGCTACCGTTAAAGCAGCCGAAGCCGGCACGCATGTCGACTTATTTTCACTCGTTCCCGTTAAACGCTCTCACTCCGTTTGTGCCCAGGGTGGTATTAACGGAGCTGTAAATACAAAAGGTGAAGGCGACTCGCCATGGGAACATTTTGATGATACGGTGTATGGAGGCGACTTCCTAGCTAATCAGCCACCAGTTAAAGCAATGTGTGAAGCAGCACCTGGTATTATCCATCTAATGGATCGTATGGGTGTTATGTTCAGCCGTACGTCTGAGGGCTTACTAGACTTCCGTCGTTTTGGTGGAACGAAGCATCACCGCACTGCATTTGCAGGGGCAACAACTGGTCAGCAACTGTTGTACGCACTAGATGAGCAGGTTCGTCGCTGGGAAGCAGCGGGACTCGTTACAAAGTATGAGCATTGGGAGTTTCTTGGTGCAGTTATCGATGATGACGGCGTATGCCGAGGTATCGCAGCACAGGATCTTCGCACGATGGAAGTTCAAACAATGCGCGGAGACGCTGTTATTCTTGCTTCCGGTGGACCGGGAATCATCTTCGGTAAAACAACGAACTCCGTTATTAATACAGGTACTGCAGCAAGTGCTGTGTATCAACAAGGCGTTAAGTATGCAAACGGCGAATTTATTCAGATTCATCCAACAGCTATTCCAGGGGATGACAAGCTTCGCCTAATGAGTGAGTCAGCTCGTGGTGAAGGCGGCCGGATCTGGACCTACAAGGACGGTAAGCCTTGGTATTTCTTAGAAGAGAAATATCCAGCGTACGGTAACCTTGTTCCTCGTGATATTGCAACACGCGAAATTTTCAGCGTTTGCGTTGATGAGAAGCTAGGAATTAACGGTGAGAACATGGTTTATCTTGACCTATCTCATAAAGATCCGAAAGAGCTTGATGTTAAGCTTGGCGGTATTATCGAAATCTATGAGAAGTTTATGGGTGATGACCCACGTAAAATTCCGATGAAAATCTTCCCTGCAGTTCACTATTCTATGGGCGGCATGTGGGTTGATTACAATCAAATGACGAACATCCCAGGTCTGTTTGCAGCTGGTGAATGTGATTATCAATTCCACGGTGCGAACCGTCTTGGTGCGAACTCCTTGCTATCAGCAATTTACGGTGGTATGGTAGCTGGTCCAAAAGCAGTGGAGTATATTAAAGGTTTAAGTAAATCAGCTGAAGATGTTGCCTCATCTGTATTTGAACGTGCTACGAAAGAGCATCAATCGAAATACGAGCGTATTCTCGGCATGAATGGCACAGAAAATGCTTATGTGCTTCATAAAGAGCTTGGTGAATGGATGACGAACAATATGACGGTTGTTCGCTTTAACGACAAGCTGCAAGAAACGATTCATAAAATTAAAGAGTTGAAACAGCGCTATAACAACATCAACATTAACGATACAGCGCAATGGAACAATGCTGGTGTTGCCTTTACGCGTCAGCTATGGAATATGCTTGAGCTATCTGAGGCAATGACGCTTGGCGCATTAATGAGAGATGAATCACGTGGTGCGCATTATAAGCCAGACTTCTCTGAGCGTAACGATGAGCAATTCCTTAAAACAACAATCGCTGACTGGACTGCAGAAGGTCCTAAAATCTCTTATGAGGAAGTCGATGTTAGCCTAATCCCTCCTCGTAAACGCGATTATACATCAGACAAGAAGAAAGGAGAATAACGATGGCTGAAAGTACAGTTGCAAGCAAAACGGTCACATTTATTATTACTCGTCAAAATAAGCCTGACGCAGAAGCTTTTACTGAAACATTTACGATTCCATATCGTCCGAATATGAACGTCATTAGTGCACTTATGGAAATACAGCGTAATCCGGTAACGGCTGAAGGTAAGAAGACGACTCCTGTCGTATGGGATTCCAACTGCTTGGAAGAAGTTTGTGGTGCCTGCTCGATGGTCATTAACGGTAAACCACGCCAAGCGTGCAGCGCATTGATTGATCAGCTGGAACAACCGATTAGACTTGAGCCAATGCGTACTTTCCCAGTTGTTCGCGACCTTGTCATTAACCGTGAACGCATGTTCTCTGCATTGAAAAAAGTAAAAGCTTGGATTCCAATCGATGGTACCTATGATCTTGGACCTGGACCACGTATGGCTGAGTCTAAGCGTCAATGGGCATATGAATTGTCCAAATGCATGACCTGCGGCGTATGTCTGGAAGCTTGCCCGAATGTCAATGAGCGTAATAGCTTTATTGGCCCTGCAGCGATCTCCCAGGTTCGCTTATTCAATGCGCATCCAACAGGTGAAATGAACATGGATGAGCGCTTGGATGCATTGATGGAAGATGGTGGTATAGAAGGCTGCGGTAACTCGCAAAACTGCGTTCGCTCTTGTCCTAAGGGTATTCCACTTACGACTTCTATCGCTGCAATGAATCGCGATACGACGAAGTTGTTGTTCAAAAAATGGCTAGGTGTATAGTCAATTATAATTAACGAATTGCTAATAAGCTTGGCGTCAGAGTAGTTAACTATTCTGGCGCTTTTTTTATGGTCATTGACTTCATCAATACTGATAATCATTATCAATTCATCTAAAGTTATATTACCGAAAGATATTGGAAATGTCAATTACATCGTTTCATATCAACGAAAGAGCAGTGTAACGAATATCACATCCAGCTATTATTGAGCTGTGATAAGCTTAGAATGAGGTTGGAAAAAATGAACATACTACATCAATTATGAGTGAATGCTTGAGGTGAGGCTTGTGAATTTGGATATGATGTTAACGCTAGTCATTCTTGGCATTGCATCGGTGCTATTTGTAAGTGGGAAAGTTAGGTCGGATCTAGTCGCTGTAGGTGCGTTAACACTGCTCGTAATGCTAGGCATATTGACGACGAATGAAGCTTTATTAGGTTTTTCTAACTCCGTCGTTATTATGATGATTGGACTATTTGTTGTAGGTGGCGCTATATTTCAGACTGGTCTTGCTAAAATAGTAAGCGGTAGGCTGCTGAAGCTGTCAGGAAATCATGAAACGAGGTTATTGCTTACTGTTATGCTGTCAGCTTCACTAATTGGCGCATTCGTTAGCAATACGGGAACAGTAGCCGTTATGCTTCCTATCGTAGTGAGCTTGTCGGCAAGTGCAGGCGTACATCCAGGAAGATTACTGATGCCGTTAGCCTTTGCAAGTAGCTTAGGAGGGATGCTAACGCTAATCGGAACACCACCTAATATGGTCATAAGTGAGACACTGGAGAAGGCAGGCTATGGGGCGCTTACTTTTTTCTCGTTCACTCCTATTGGGTTAATTTGCTTAGTTGCGGGTACATTACTTATCGCATTGTTCAGTACGTTGCTATTAAAGAAAGAAAAGCGCAGCAGCTCAAAACGTCATCAGCAGCGTTCCTTGGAAGATCTAGCTAACCAATATAGCCTGGGAAATAATTTGTTCCGCTTGAAGGTGAATGAGTCTTCACCGATCGTTAATATGACCTTGAAGGAGCTGTCAGTCGCTACTCAATATCATATACATATTCATGAGTTGCGACGTCGACAATCTAATAAAAATCCATTTTTGAAAACGATCAACGTTGAGCTTGCTGGGCCCAATACAACGTTTCATACGGAAGATGTTATTTATGCCGCAGGAGAATATGAACATATTGTTCAATTTTGTGAAGCACATCAATTAACCATAATGGCAGAAGATGCGGTAGAGAAGAAAAACGGAGCAAAACTGGAGAGTTTGGCTAATTCGCAAATTGGGATTGCAGAAGTGTTGATTCCATCCAATTCTAAACATATTAATCAGCTTGTTAAGCATTCTGGCTTCCGTGAAAACTATAATGTGAATATTCTTGGCATCCAACGCAAAGGTAATTATTTGCTGCAAGAGCTGAAAGAAGAAAAGATAAGATCCGGAGATGCGCTTCTTATTCAAGGAGAATGGAAGCATATATCAAGACTGGCATTAGAGCATGAAGATGTCGTAGTCGTAGGTCAGCCTGCTGATGCAGCGGCTACTATTCCTCTACGCCATAAAGCGCCGATTGCGGCCATTATTATGGTATTGATGATTGTTGCAATGATTATTAATGTTGTTCCAGCAGTTGTTTGTGTGATGGTTGCAGCAATACTTATGGTAGCTACAGGCTGCTTGCCGAATATGGAAGCTGCCTATAAGACGGTTAATTGGGAAAGCATCGTATTAATTGGTGCGATGATCCCAATGTCAACTGCAATAGAAAAAACAGGAGCAGCAGCAATGATCTCTGAAGGTCTCGTACAGAGCATAGGCGGGATGGGGCCAATTGCATTGTTAGCAGGAATATATTTTGCTACCTCGTTTATGACGTTGTTCATTAGCAATACGGCATGTGCCGTTTTATTTGCACCGATTGCTTTAGCAGCTGCTTTATCGATGGAAGTTAATCCCGTTCCGTATTTGTTCGCGGTATCGATTGGTGCGAGTATGTGCTTCGCTGTTCCGTTCTCGACCCCGCCGAACGCACTTGTTATGGCAGCTGGAAAGTATAGATTTCTTGATTATGTAAAGGTAGGGCTGCCTGTACAACTACTACTTGGCATTATAATGGTCATTACCTTGCCCTTCATATTTCCTCTATAACAAATAGAGCGATAGATGGAAGCATATGCTCTCATCTATCGCTCTATTGTATTAATTTATCCATTTTTCAGCCCATTCTTGAATCGAGCAGATGACTGGCTCAAGAGCATGGCCCTTTTCTGTCAGCTCATATTCAATACGTACCGGCATCTCAGGATACACATTACGCACAACAATTCCTACATATTCCAGCTCTTTCATGCGATCAGTAAGCATTTTATCGCTCATTTCTGGAATTTGCTCTTTTATGTCCTTGAAGCGCTTTGGTCCACCGAGTAGTACGTGAATGATTTTTCCTGTCCACTTTTTGCCAAGAATATCTGTGGCTGATTCAAATCTTGGACACATATTGGAATAGTCCATTCGAATCACCTTCCTTAACTTTATTGTACCATAACAACTTAATATAAGTAAGTACATATAGAGTTGGTATGTATTAATAGGATGAGGAAATTTATTCCAACGAGTTGTCAATAATCGAAATCTTAGTTATGCAGACAGCTCGTTATATGGGTTATGTGGAAGCGATTGGTGTTAGACGAATGGAAAGACAGCGATTATACTTAAACCATTACTTAATTCGTAAGCGAATTCATTCCAGCATATTTGTAATAATCGTGGAGTGAACATACATAGCGTAGAGGTGAATGGTTTTGAAAGACACACGGATAAAGCGACATCTTCTTCCGTTAATACTAATGTGTGGGGTATTTATAATTGGTATTGCTGTTCTAATCGTGAATTGGATTGACTCAAAAGATTCATATCCATTGGCGAGACAAGGGGAATTAGATGCATCAAGTTGGGATTTTTCTAGTGCAGGTGTCATTCCACTAGCTGGTGAGTGGGAGTTTTACCCGGAAGTGCTGCTTGAACCAGAAGATTTTTCTCATCAAAAGCAACATGACGCACAGTTTATTAATGTGCCAGGTGATTTTTCCGAACTCGCTAGTGAACGGAATTACGCTTTTGGTACGTATCGTCTGACGCTTCATGTGAGTGAATCAGCATCGTATAGCCTTCGAATGAAAAAAGTTAGACTATCGAGTCACGTTTTTATGAACGGCGAAGATAAAGATGGTCGCGGAACTCCCACAACGGAATTAGAATCCTTCAAAGCTAGCAATCAACCATTTATAGCAATGATTAATGCTGAGTCAGAAACAATTGAACTTATCGTACAAGTTGCAAGCTATGGGAATTTAGATGGGGGAATTGTTCAGACACCAGAGTTTGGACTTACGAAGGACATATTCGCTAGGCAAGATATTGCGCGATTGCTAGATATGTCTTTAATAACAGCATTAATTATGTTTGGCTTATATTATGTTGGGATGTTTAGACATTGGCGCAGGGAGCCGCATCTTAAATATTTTAGTTTTTTTTGCTGTAGTCTGGGACTGTTTTTTTGCTTCGATAATGAAATTTTATTTCTAAGCTTATTTCCATCTACATCGTTTCATTGGCTGCAGAAAATGTTGTTCTTTTTGCCAACATTAACAATCTTTTTCTTTGGTCAATACGTTTTAAGTTATTTGCACAAGTCAGAATTGCGGTTTTCGAAAGTGATGCCGTGGATTATAGTAGGTTATCTTATTATCGAGCTAGTCATCCCTAATCACTTTTTAGTAGATTATTTACATGTCCATGTGCTGCTCGCTTCGGTATATCTATGCAGCTTATTAATCGTCATATTCAGAAATCGCGAACGCGGTGTACAGGGGAAGGGTTACTTGCTACTAGGCTTCCTCGCACTCATTGCAATGTGGGTATATGCACAGTTTCGCTATCAATTGGCGATTGACCCGCCATATTATATGATTTTCTCCCCTCTTATGCTTGTGCTTTCCCAAGCGCTGCTAATGGCGGACAGATTACATGAGTCTTATCTTCAGAATGAAAAAATGAATCAACAGCTATTAGCATTCGATCGGCAGAAGGATGAATTTTTAGCTAAAACTTCTCATGAGCTTAGAACACCACTTCACGGAATTATTAACTTAACGCAAATTATGATTGATGATGAGCAGCAATCACTGCCGCCTCAGCATATAGAAAATGTACGTTTCGTGCACGCAATCGGCAACAGGCTTGCAGGGCTAGTCCATGATGTGCTTGATCTTAATAAAATTCGATACGGTCAGTTGAAGCTGAACTTGAAGCAGGTTGACCTTGCTATGACGGTTGAGTTCGTAGTACAAACGCTATCCGTCGTTATCGATAAGCCGAATGTGCGCATCGTCAATGATATGAAAGCAGACTTACCCTATGTATGGGCAGATGAGGATCGGCTGCAGCAGGTTTTATATAATCTTATTGAAAATGGGTTGAAGTATACAGAGCAGGGGGTTGTGCGAATTTATGCAGAAGTGGAAGGTGAAAAGATTAAGGTTGCGGTAACGGATACGGGAATAGGAATTTCTCAGGAACGGCTAGAGATTCTATTTCAACCATTTACGACTTTTGATGATCAAGAAGGCTGGAGTAATGGATTAGGTCTTGGTTTAAGCATTGTAAAGGAACTCGTCGAACAGCAGCAAGGAACACTAGAAGTAACTTCATCAGATGGCAATGGCTCAACGTTTATGTTTACACTTCCTCAAGCGAAGGCAAGTCATATGCATATGCAAAAGCGTGAACAAGGAGAGCGATCGTCAGCGATCAATCATCGTTTCGATGAGCAAGAGTATAAAGCGACCGATCGAGATGCTTCAGACATTCATGTTTATATCGTAGATGATGAGCCTGTGAATCGAAAGATACTCATTCATGTAGTGAGCTCTCTACATTATCGGTATTCGGCTGTCGGCAGTGGAGAAGAAGTGCTAGCCTTATTAAGGGAAGGTCCTTTGCCCGATCTCGTGCTATTAGATATTATGATGCCAGGCATTTCAGGGCTTGATGTGTGCAAGGAGATTCGTAAAACACATGGAATGGCTGAATTGCCAGTGTTAATGCTTACTGCATTTGGGCAAAAACGAGATCTAGCTGCTGCATTTGCTGCTGGAACCAATGATATTCTTCAAAAACCGTTCGATATGACTGAACTGAAAGCTAGAATGCAGTCATTACTCGCGATGAAGCATTCTTTTGAACTGTCAATTCGTAAGGAAATGGATTTTCTACAAGCACAGATCACGCCGCATTTTTTATATAACAGCTTGAATGCCGTCGTTGGACTAAGCTACACCGATACGCAAAAGCTACGTGAGCTAATTGTGAATTTAAGTACTTATTTGCGGGCTAAGTTTATGTTTTTGTCTGAAAGCGGGCTTATTCCATTTGAACGTGAGCTTGAGCTGATCGAGGCGTACCTCGCTATAGAAGAAGTGCGCTTTAGCGGTCAATTTTCTGTTCAATATGAGATTGAAGAAGGGTTTCATTGCATGCTTCCTCCATTAATTCTTCAACCGATTGTGGAAAATGCGGTACGCCATGGCTTAGCAACGATATCGGCTGGAGGTCTAATTCAGATTAGTGCCTCGATGACGAAGGAAGGTGCTAAAGTTGTCGTAGAAGATAACGGAGCTGGGATGGAAAAGGAACGACTTCGTGATTTGGAAGAAGGGCGCACAGGGAGAGTTGGGATCGATAACGTCAATCGCAGGCTTTTTATGATATATGGACGAAAGCTTACAATTGAAAGCGAGCTGGGAGTAGGAACTCGAGTAACTATATATATATCGGAGGGTGCGGGATATGAGAGTAATTTTAATAGACGATGAGCAAATTGCACTCGATGTGCTAGATATTTTTTTAAGTGAAATTGGAGGAGTTACCGTTGTCGGTAAATATAAGCGAGTGAGCGATGCTCTGCTAGCTGCCTCAGAACTGCAACCTGATCTTATCATTCTTGACATTGAGATGCCTGAACAGAATGGCTTATCTGCTGTGGAGCTTCTGAAGCAAAGTTGTCCTGGTGTAGAGGTAATATTTGTTACGGCCCATGCTAATTATGCAATAGAAGCCTATGATCGTGAAGCGCTAGCCTATCTTCTTAAACCTTTGGACAAGCAACGTCTAGCAAAGGCTATTGAAAGAGCCTCCATACTGCTGACAGGAAGATTGACTGTTCGCGGGCAAGAAATGTCGAAGCTTCCAGAGCAAACGGCGAGACATGGCAAAAGTATTGAATCGAGACAATTGATATTGAAAACTTTAGGAAGTTTTGAGCTATACACTTCTGCAGGAAAGCTGTTAACATGGAGGACGAAAAAAACGAAAGAGCTGTTTGCTTATTTATGGCATAATCAAGGCAATCCCGTATATAAATATGCAATCATGGACGAGCTTTGGCAAGAATACTCTGCGCAGCAGGCACAGCGACTATTTCATACTACTGTATATTATTTACGTACTATGTTTAAGACGGAAGGCTACACGGACATTTTGTCTTATGGAGATGAACGCTATTGGCTTAATATGTCCGTATTGTCTAGTGATATCGAGCAACTAGCAAGCTATACCAGCAATGGCAGCATCGAACAGCATGGCTCTGATCTGAAGCGAATAGTGTCTCTTTACAGTGGAGATTACTTTGAGAAAGAGCATTATTCCTGGGCTGTCTCTCGAAAATTAGCTTTGCATTCCGACTATGTGAATAGCTTGCTGCGCTTGAAGAGGAATGCTAGCGCGGAAGAACAAATCATTCTTTTATCTAAGCTAATAGAATTAGACTCTGACAACGAGCAGTATTATGATGAGCTAATTGTATGTCTTGAAGAACATGGTGATACAAAGGGTGTAAATCATATTCAGCGAATGAAGCAGCAACTAAAATTAAGTTGAAAAAAGTCGATATTCATCGAATGATGTTAAGAAATTGTTGAGTGGCTGAATGCTATTATGAAATCACATTCAGAACTGGCTTTTACAGGTCAGAATTTACATCAATGAGGAGATTCTTAGCAATGACATTCGGAAAAAGCTATTCAACACAGATAAAGAAAGTAAACATCCTAATTCTATCCATGCTATTGCTATGGAGTGCGTTATTACCAACAACGGTTCAAGCATTTTCGGCACCGGGGTATACGTGGACGCTTTTTAACGGAGGCGAAGGTTCCTCGGCTGAGATAAGTGAATATCCTAACGCATATTCACCGCACACCGTAATGTTCAATAATGAATTGTATGCTATCTGGCGAGAACAAAACATGATTAACCATGAAGAAGAAATACGTGTAATGAGATGGACAGGGAATGAATGGGTAGCTGCAGATGGTGGAAGCTCTCTTACTTATTCACCAACGTTCTATGCTGACTATCCTTCTCTTGCCGTCTACAATGATCAGCTGTATGCGATATGGGTCGAAAATCTTGATGTTCGAGTTAAAAAGCTGGAGAACGGAAGTTGGGTATCGGCTGATAATGAGATAGCTCTTAATGGAACAGGTAGTACAAGAGATGGTCGAACACCAACATTAATAGAGTTTGATGGTTACTTGTATGCTGCTTGGATTGATGATTTCAATCAGTATAAGCTCTACGTAAAAAAATATGATGGTCAAAACTGGACGACAGAGCTTGATGGCTACACTTTTAAACCCAATAGTCATCCTCAGCAGCCGTCTTTCGGAATATACAACGATGAACTTTACATAACGTGGAGTGAGAATTCGCTCGTTGATCCTTATTATTATTATTTACCTGTAATTAAACAAACTGGGGATGCTGAGTGGACGAATGTATCGGGTGAATATGGCTTAAGTAATGACCCTACAAATGGAGGTAGTCCTCCCCAACTTGTCGAGTATGACGGTAAGCTAATTGCTGTTTGGAAAGACTACAATAGTTCACTCTTTCGTATAAAGAGCTACGATGGAACAGGATGGAGTAATGTAGGTAATGGACTCATTCCGACACCATCCGGTGAATCTCCTCAAAGCATACAACTTACGACTTTTCGCGATAAGCTATTTATGTCGTGGGTGGGTTATAAGTCATCACCATTCCAACTGCAGAATCGAGTTCAATATTATGATGGGATAAATTATACATTAGTAAGTGATGGCATTAAGAATAGTAGATCTGATGGGAAAAACAGTTCATTGGCGGTTAATGAACAAGCCATATATATGGTGTGGTCTGACGCCAATGAAATCTTTGGCGCGATGTATAAACCTGTCCCTAAAGCCCCGATCGGTCTTTTTGCTGCTGCAACAAATAATTCGGTTACATTAAGCTGGAATACTGATACTGAGGTTGCCAACTACTCGATTTATATGGGTACTAGTAGTCAAAGTTATGATTCTACACCGATTGCAACAGTGAATGGCTCTACTGGATCTTATACTGTTAATAATTTAACTCCAAATCAAAGGTATTATTTTGCTGTACGTGCAAGTAATCCGGATGGAATCAGCGAGTATTCTAGTGAAGTACAAGCATTTATTATTCCAATGCCTCCACAGTTTTTGATAGGATTGACGCTGACTCCTGGTAATGAAATAGGTACGACGCAAGTGTCACCGATCTTTGAAATGCCTGGTTCATATCGATATTCAATTGTTGACGGGGGTTTGATACAGCCACCAATGTCTGGCAGTAATGCTAATGATCTTGGTTTCGTCTTGCCGTTGAACTTTAACAGCGATATCGCTGTTCTAAGTGGGCAACAGATAAGCATCGTGGAGGTAGATCAATCAGATCGAATCCTAAAATGGATTATCATGATTATCATGGAACCGAATATTAAACAAGAGCCAATACCAACAGTGACGCCGGAGCGAACAACGGAGCCAACGGTAGAGCCGACAGTAGCGCCAACGGTAGAGCCGACAGTAGCGCCAACAACGGAGCCAACGGTAGAGCCGACAGTAGCGCCAACAACGGAGCCAACGATAGAGCCGACAGTAGCGCCAACAACGGAGCCAACGATAGAGCCGACAGTAGCGCCAACAACGGAGCCAACGGTAGAGCCGACAGTAGTGCCGACAATAGCGCCAACAACAGTGCCGACAGCGAAGCCAACGCAAAAGCCAACACCAATGCCAACCGCTTCAACGAGCAATTCTGAACAGAATAGCTTTATCATAGACGTTGATGGTAACGAGCAAGCTCAGATTGCAACAGCTCAAATGAAAACTGAAAATGGAAAAGCTGTAATGTATATTACATTTGACGAAACGAAGCTGAAGCAATTAGTGGCAGATCAATCATCCGATATCGTTATAACACTTCCATCTAATCAATCATCGAATACGGTTATTGGCACATTGAATGGGCAGACCATTAAAATGATGGAAAAATCAACGCTTCGTATTGCAACCGAATTTGGTTCATACACATTACCGTTGTATCAAATTCATATATCGTCCTTAAGTGAGCAGTTAGGTTCAGAGATGCAATTGTCTGACGTGGAGATTAATATTCAATTAGAACTTCAATCTGAGCAAAATGTTGCTATCCAGCACACAAGCGATCATATGGAGATCATTGCTCCAGTTGTTGATTTCCGCATTATCGCTGCTTATGGTGATCGCAAGGTTGAGATTGCGGAGTTTGATAATTATGTTGAGCGAATGATCGCTATTCCAGAAGGAGTGGACCCGAGTAAGATTACGACGGGTATCGTAATTTTGGAAAATGGAGAAGTACACCATATACCGACGAGGGTAACGCAAGTCGATGGAGTATATTATGCAATAATAAACAGCATGTTCAACAGTAATTACTCTGTCATTTATAACGAAAAAACGTTTGACGATATATCAGGTCATTGGGCTCAAAAAAGCATTGAAAACTTGGCTTCGCGCTTAGTCCTTCAAGGTGTAACTTCAAATCAATATGAACCGAATCAAAACATTACAAGAGCGGAGTTTGCAGCAATACTTGTTCGTGCACTTGGTTTATATCAAAGCAATGAAAAAACAGCATACACAGATATGGAACAAGAGGCATGGTACAGTGATGTCGTATCCATAGCTACATCGTATAGCTTAATGAATGGTTTCCCAGATGGTCGCTTTAATCCAGAGCAAAATGTTACTAGAGAAGAAGCAATGGTTGCGATTGCTCGTGCAGTAGCCTTAATAAAAGCAGAGGCAGATCTACAACCATCAGAGCAGCAAACAGCTAATCTGACACAGTTTTCAGATACAGGAGTCATATCACAGTGGGCTGAACCAGCAGTAGCTCTTAATGTTTCTAATGGCATCGTTCAAGGTAGCGGTCAAAGCTTACGCCCATTGGCGAACTTGAGCAGAGCTGAACTAGCAGTAATGATCGAGAGACTGCTTCGACAAGTTAATCTTATATAAATACGAGAGATTCACATTCGGATTCATTTACAACAGCATGATATAAAACTTTATGTGTAGTCTGTCGGGTTATATCCGGCAGACTCATTTTTTAAATCCATGCAATCGACATGAGAATGGAAATTGGAGTGGTGGGATGATTTACGGTCAAACGATTGAAGAAGCGGGACAGTACGCACTTAATATGATAAAAGAGCTCGTAGATTCAGATCAGATCTATATGATGTCTTATCTCAGAAATGAATTTTCTATGATCACATCTTTTGATAAGGATGGGGGCTTCGTAGCTGAATCCGAACAAGCTAGTGCTGTGAATATGTTATGCAGCCTAGTTATTCAAAGCAACCAAGCAATAATCATTTCAAATTTGCAGATGGAAGTACAAGCTGAAGTTGAAGCGTCCTTCATTCATCTAATGAGCCAATACGGCATAAGCTCACTAATTGTTGTTCCTATTTATACAAAAGATGAAATATATGGAGTGATCTGCGTTATAAGCCGATCCCCAGTTCAATATGGAAGTAAAGATGTGAGGCTATTGGAAGGAATGGCAGCTATTATTGGGTATGTCGTTGAGCTAAAGGGGGCATTGATGAAGGATGCGCTAACTGGCTTGTACAACCGCAATTACATAGAGTATTGTAGTCAGCGATGGATAGTTCAGGATTCTAAGCCCTTTATCTCGTTGATGTATATCGATATTGACAATTTTAAAGCGATTAATGATCGGTACGGACATATGACAGGAGATGCTGTTCTACGAAGCTTAGCTGAGCGTTTCAAAAAAATTATCGGCAGTGAGGAAGTCATTATTAGAATGGGAGGAGATGAATTTATAGTAATAATAGAAAGCAGTGAAAAGGAAGCTAAGGAGCGAATGCTGCAGATAGCTCAATCATTGCTAGAGCAGATGATTGAGCCTATTGTTACAGCTCAGGCTGCAATAACAGCCTCACTTAGTATGGGGATTAGCAGTGGCTCTCTAGAGCATACGTCTATACATGAGCTTATCCTGCAAGCCGACTCCGCTATGTATGGTGTAAAGCATAATGGCAAAGGAGCCTACAAGCTATCTCATGTAAGGTGACATGATAGCCTGTAGGCTCTAAAAATGCTAAAGAGGCACAACAACTTCTTGGCGATTTTTATAGTAGACCCAGCTCTTAAAGCCAATGTCTCGAAGAGACTGCGCTACCTCTTCAAAATCCTCTCCAAAACGACGTGGAGTATGCGCGTCTGAGCCAAACGAGATTTTCACACCAAAATGATAGGCGCGTGCTAAAATATCGTTGGACGGATACCAACCGCCTGCGTCTTTCGTGCTCCCAGAGGTATTCACCTCTATTGCTACATTGCAATCAGCAATAACTTTAAGCGTTTCATCGATTTTTTTATGAGCAGGTATATCGGAAAACTCAGGATAATAGCCTTTCATTGCATCAATATGACCGAGAATTTGAAATAAACCAGTGCGAGCAGACTGTGCAATAAGGTCATAATAAAGCTCTTTTGTTGCTATTTTTTCTGCATCTGTCGAACCTTTCCAGCGATTTTTATTGAAGATGCTAACACCGGAAACCTGATGAACGGAACCGATAACATAATCGAATGGAACACTGTTAAGTGCTTTTTTATAAGTTTCTATATGCTGAGGAAAGAAATCAGACTCAATGCCAAGCAATACATCAATTTTCCCCTCATACTTTTTCTTTAACGCAATAACCTCTTGTACATAATTCGAAAATTCGCTTGTCGCCATAGCAATACCAGGGAATGGCTGATCATCCTCGTGCGCAAAGTAAGGAGTATGGTCAGAGATTCCGATAACTTGGAAGCCTTTATCGATCGCGGCTTGGATATAATCCTCGATGACACCATCCGCATGTCCACAGCGAATATGATGAGTATGTAAATCGAATTTGATAGCTGTACGTTCATGACTTGTCATATCATTCACTCCTTATTCTGCACTCATAAATTGATACTCTGGCATGCCCTTGAGGTCGTTGAGAAATTGCTGCATCGCAGAGTTTAAGTAACGGCCAGACTTATATACTACACCGACTGGGTGTGTAGCCTGCAGTTCATCCACTCGAATAACCTTTAATGTGCCAAGCTTTAACTCCTGCTCAATAGATAGCTTGGAGACGAACGCTGCACCTAGATTAATCTCTACCATACGCTTAACCTCTTCGCTGCTGGAAAGCTCCATGACGATATTAGGCTGCATTCGATGATCTCTAAAAATCTGGTCAACAAAGCGACGACCGAGCGTATCCGGAGCCAACATAATAATTGGGATATGCTGCAGCTGTTCAATCGTAATAAAATCATATCGACTTAAAGGGTTTTCAGGAGCAACGATGAGTTGAAACGTATCATAGTATAGAATGGATGAGTTAATCGTCGTTGATTTTTCATACAGATAGGTTATCCCAATATCGACGTTCCCATTATCTACAGCACTCATTACTTGTGCGGAAGGCATCGTATGAATCGTTGTTTTAATAAGTGGATATTGATTTTGAAAATACGAGAGCACGCGAGGCAGGATTTGAACTGCAATAGAGGCAGTTGTCCCTAATATGATATGTCCTTGAGGATTATCATTAAGATCGGAAAGCTTTTGTTTCAGTTCTTCTACAATTGCTAGCATTCGTTCAGCATGTTCAAGAAAAACCTTTCCGTGATCCGTTAGGGTAACGGGTTGATTCCGATCGATAAGAATCGTACTAAATTCTTCCTCTAAGCTTTTGATTTGGGCTGAGACGGCAGGTTGTGTTAAGTTAAGCAGCTCGCCAGCTTTACGAAAGCTCATCGTTTTCGAAATTGTAAGTAAGGTTTCTAGTTGACTTATATTCAATTTCGTCAAACCTCCTTTTCGAATTGATCCATCCGATGAAGCTATTCTTTATTATAACGAACTTACAGGAATAGGGCAAAAAACATGAAAAAGAGCAGCCAAGAGACGTGCTGCCTCTCGCTGCTCATATCGCTATTGCCCGTAAGCTATAGCCAATCTTTTTTTCTGAAAATAATATAAAGACTAATCCCGATTACGAGCATAATGCCGATCATCAGATCTCCGCCATGCTTATAGCTAAGCAGAGGCAGATCTTCAAAGTTCATACCATAAATCCCTGTTATAAAGGTTAGTGGCATAAAAATCGTCGTTATCGCGGTAAAAATTCGCATAATTTCATTGGAACGGCTCGTCAACCCAGATTGATAAGCCTCTCTAAGGTTCGCCATTAGATCTCGATAGGTATCAAAGGACTCGGAGATTTTAATGGCATTTTCGTATACGTCGCCAAAATATTTTTGAAGCTGGTCATCGATTAAGCGAAGCTCTTTTTTTATTAAAGTAGCAATAAGTTCTCGTTGCGGGCCAAGCATCTTTTTTACCCACATAATTTCACTGCGAAGTCTGATAATTTCACTTAAATGCGATTTTTTAAGGTGAACGAGCAGTCCCTCTTCAAGTTCATCAATACGCTGTTCGATTCGATCACCTACAACAGCATAGTTGTCAATAACAAGGTCTGTTAAATGATATAAAAATTGATCAGGGCGGCTAACCTCTTGCTCCCATAGAATCGGTTTAAGTGTTCTAAGCTCATTAATTTTTTGCTTCGTTACTGTAATAATGAAATGAGCGCCTAAAAACATATTTAACGCGCGTAAAAAGAATTCTTCGTCATCAAAACGAATACTGTTAATTACAATAAAATAATGATTTTCATAAATTTCAATTTTCGGGCGTTGCTCTTCCTCGTTTAGGCAATCCTCAACAGCAAGATCATGCATATTGAATAATGGCTGCAGAGTAACAAGGTCATCGGTATGAGCATCAATCCAATAGAAACCTTCTTTTGGTGGAAGCAAGGTTTCATGTACGTCATCAATCATAGTAAAGTTTCCAGAAATCACGTGTCTAATTTTCATTGCGCTGTCTCCTCTCTCAATCACAGGAGGCTGATGAACAGCTTACCTATTGGAAGAAGGCACATAGACAACATAAGAGTGTGTATGTGCAGTGAAGAAACTTCCCCAATAAGTGCGCTTAGCTAGCAGCATCCATATGTCTACATCATCGGGGTTAGGTCGGTCGTCTCCCATCACGCCACACACTCCTTTACAGTAATTTCATCAATTAAGCGATTTAGTACTTGTCTAGTATACGCCTTGTGCACTTTATCATTCAACAACAAATTATCATTTTGTCAATGAATTCAGTTGTTGTCAACCACCATCCTAATAAATGCTTACTAGCCGTTGATATTGAAGGAGGTACTACAACATATGTTGCTGTGAGCCGTTCGTTCATCCCATCTTGACGATTGACGAAATATGGATTAAAGTAAGGTTACAAAGACCTACAATTAAATAAACAACTTTCTTATCAAGAGCAGGCGGAGGGACTAGCCCGATGAAGCCCGGCAACCGGCATGTAGATGTACGGTGCTAATTCTTGCGGAAACTTTAGTTTCTGAGAGATGAGAGAGAGGTTACGATAGATAGACCTTTTCTCACTTCAGAAGGGTCTTTTTTTGTATATTGTGACATAGGGAGTGAATATTATGCCAATTAAAATTCCAGATCATTTACCGGCCAAGGAAGTATTGACGAGTGAGAATATTTTCGTAATGGACGAAAGCATCGCTTATAAACAGGATATTCGTCCACTGCGAATCGTTATCCTTAATCTAATGCCAACAAAGGAAACGACTGAGACACAGTTGCTTCGTTTAATTGGGAATACACCGCTGCAGGTTGAAGCTGTTTTATTGCATCCTAAAACACATATATCTAAGAACACCTCTGTAGAACATCTATCCAGCTTCTATAAAACGTTCGATGATATTGAATCCCAATATTTTGACGGCATGATTATTACAGGAGCTCCAGTTGAGATGATGGAGTTTGAAGAAGTGAATTACTGGGAAGAGCTCACTCAGATTATGGATTGGAGTAAGTCCCATGTCACATCAACTTTCCATATATGTTGGGCTGCTCAAGCGGGGCTGTATCATCATTATGGAATAAAAAAACATTTGTTAGAAGAAAAAATGTTCGGGGTATTTCCTCATACATTAACTCAGCGCAATGTTCCATTGCTTCGCGGATTTGATGAACAGTTCTACGTTCCGCAGTCTCGACATACTGAAGTTAGACGCGAGGATATAGAAAAAGTTGATGAACTGGAAGTTTGGTCCGAATCGGAACAAGCGGGGGTTTATATCGTCGCTTCAAAAGGCGGAAAGCAAATTTTTGTAACGGGTCACTCCGAATATGATGCGGCAACTTTAAAGTTTGAGTATGATCGAGATCAAGTAAAAGGCTTGCGGGTTAATGTTCCAATTAATTATTTCCCTAATGATGATCCTAATAAGATCCCTTTATCGACTTGGAGAGCACATGCGAATTTGCTTTATTCCAATTGGTTGAATTATTACGTTTATCAAATTACACCTTATGAGCTTGGCGCAGGTATTTAGTAAATAGCTTGATCAGAATAGGAGTGAGCATGCGATGAAAATTGAAAGTCGTTTAGCACAAATTGGTTCACAGAAAGATCATGTTACAGGGGCGGTAAGTTTTCCGATATATCAGGCAACTGCATTCCGTCATCCGGCCTTAGGTGAAAGCACAGGCTTCGATTACTCTCGTACGAAAAGCCCCACACGTTCCGTGCTTGAAGAGGCAGTGGCTGAAATAGAGAGTGGAGACGCAGCGTTTGCCTGTAGCTCCGGAATGGCTGCGCTACAAACTGTGTTTTCCTATTTTAGCTCTGGAGATCATTTTATCGTATCACTTGACTTGTACGGAGGCACGTACCGCTTGCTTGAACGTGTGATGTCACGTTTTGGTGTTACAGCTACTTATGTTGATACGAATGATCTTGACCAGCTTGGAGCTAGTGTAACGCCTAACACGAAGGCGCTAATCATTGAAACACCTACGAACCCCCTTATGATGATTACTGATATTGAAAAGGCGGCGGCTTGGGCAAAAACTCATGGATTGCTGACGATTGTTGATAATACACTGTTAACTCCTTACTTCCAACGCCCAATTGAGCTCGGTGCTGATATCGTTGTTCATAGCGCATCGAAGTACCTCGGTGGACACAATGATGTACTAGCTGGCCTCATTATTACAAAGGGTGAGGAGTTGTCTGCAGAAATAGCATTTCTGCACAACTCCATCGGAGCTGTGCTTGGCCCGCAGGATTCCTTCCTGCTTGCGCGCGGTATGAAAACGTTGGCGCTGCGCATGGAACGTCATCAAGACAATGCAACAGCAATAGCAAAGCATTTGCAAAGTCATCCAGCTATCGCTGAAGTGTTTTATCCTGCACTGCCTGATCATCCAGGTCATGACATTCAGTCGAGACAGTCGTCAGGCAATACTGGTATCTTCTCATTCAAAGTGAAGGATGCCCGATATGTTGCTCCGATATTACGCCATGTGAAGCTAATTGCATTTGCTGAAAGTCTTGGTGGAGTTGAGTCGCTGATGACATATCCAGCTGTTCAAACACATGCTGATATCCCTGAGCATATTCGTCAGGCGATCGGTGTAGATGATCGTTTACTTCGCTTCTCTGTCGGTATTGAGCATGTTGACGATTTAATTGCTGATTTAGATCAGGCATTGGAAAAAGCGATGCAGGAAATTAATTAGAAATAAATGGTTAACGATTGTTTTATATAAATAAATAATAATTGAACGAGCTGTACAATCGATTTTATTTGATTGTACAGCTATTTTTTTACGTTAACCGTACAAGATAGATTAATTTATAGCATGTATTCCAATCTCTTCATTGTATATACAGTGTCCATGAGCCATATACTTTAGGGGAGAAGGGAGTGATAGCAATGACAATTTTAACTGTTTATTTCAACGGGATTGACAATCATGCGTATCAACAAATAACCGAGCGCTTTGAGCAGGCTATGATCGGCGATATACATAAAAAAAATCGTCTGAATCAGCAGCGCAGAAAAACATCTAACCCTTTACCTTGCCCAATAAGGATAGAAAAGGAAGTGGAGAATAATCGGGTTAATATCGTTCCTAAGCTACCCGACTTCAAATTAGTGCAGCACGGTCCAATTGTATACGAAACGATTGCTTATGTACTTGGGCAATATATTGTAGAAGTATGGGAAGCTGATATTATCGCAGAGCTTTTGAATCGCAGATGTAAGCTTTCGAATATGGATACCGGAAGAATAGCTAAGTATTGTCATAACCTGCTTAACAATGATCCATGGGAGCCACTTGGCAAAAAGTTTTCAGATGAGGATCGGGCACGCCGAAGAAATAAAATCGTTGATGAGCTCATCGATTATTTTGAACAGCATTCAGAACTGCAGTTAGCCGGTTATATCTCATTTCGAATGCATAGCTACAAGCAGGAATTAAAAGAAGTAATTGAATATGCGATTGATGAGTACGTTCTTGATCAGCAATATGAGGAGTTTATGACTCTCCTAAAGTATTTTGTACAGTTGCAGGAAACGAGAACAGAACTTGTACATCTTGTACAGCAAGAAGGCAGTAGTTTTATCGTATGTGATGATCAGATGCAGCCTCTGGAGCAAAAGCATGAGCATGATCGGATAGTAGCGGAAATGCTGGAAACGGAAATAAATATTGAGGATATTGTAATTAGCTCCTTAATCTCTGCATCACCTCAAAAAATAATTGTGCATACAAAGCATGAGGATTATCAGGTGGTTCGTTCTGTAAAAGCCATCTTTGGAGATCGAGCTCACACTTGCACAACATGCCCAATGTGTCGCCATAACCGCGATGAGCTGGTGCCTTTTCAATAGCTGCCAGGAAAAACGGTGATTTCGCGTTAACAATAATATTGAATATAATGAGAGCGGTGCTCTTATAATATAAGAGGAAACGAGGAAGTTCAAATGCTTCGACTTTGATGACGATGCGGTTTCGTAGAAGTTAACTCGACATCGAATATGGGGCGCTAGCGAAAACTCCACTGCTCACGTACCAAAAGCATACGCTGCGCTGCTCGTTTTCTACTAGCGTCCCATCTTCTTGGTCCTGAAAGCCGAACCATTTGAACTTTTATTGGAGAGGAAATTCAAATTATTCAACTTTGATGACGATGCGGTTTCGTAGAAGGTAACTCGACATCGAATATGGGACGCTAGCGAAAACTCCACTGCTCACGTATCAACACCGTACGCTGCGCTGCTCGTTTTCTACTAGCGTCCTATCTTCTTGGTCCTGAAAGCCGAACCAATTGAACCTTATTGGAAAGGAAATTCAAATAGTTCGACTTTGATGACGATGCGGTTTCGTAGAAGGTAACTCGACATCGAATATGGGACGCTAGCGAAAACTCCACTGCTCACGTACCAAAAACGTACGCTGCGCTGCTCGTTTTCTACTAGCGTCCCATCTTCTTGGTCCTGAAAGCCGAACCATTTGAACTTTTATTGAAAAGGAAATTCAAATTATTCACTGCTCACCATTTTCAGATCGCTATAAAAGAGAGCTAAAGCCGTCCCACTAAGACTGCGATTGCTGCATGTAAACTTCCTCGTAAGGCTGAATAATGACGAAGCCATTGCCTTCGAAGCGCATTTGTATGGATTCTCCACTTGCTCTGCCGATAAAGGTTTTAAAAGATATGTCTGTTTGAAATTGTGGATTCAGATTGCCTGACCAAGCAACTGTAGCGTTAGGATCTGTAAATACAGGATTTCCTGGAGTAACATGTAGTGTCAATGGTTCATAATGGCTTGTAATCGCTACTAAACCATAACCTGTGCAACGAATAGTGAAGAGACCGCCTGCCATCATTCCGGCAACTTTCCGCATTAATTTTATTTCATGTTTAACGGTTGGCTCGAATGCTAGTAAGTCGTTGCCATTTACGTAAATCGTTTCATTTTGCAATTCAATAATCGTAATTTTTTTACCTCGATCTGCCAAGTAAAGGGATCCTTGACCTGTCGCCTTCATTAAGGATGCGCCTTCTCCAGTAAATGCCTTTTTAAACAATGTGCCTAGCCCATGCTCTAGAAAGCCTTCTCGTTCGAATTTGATATTCCCATTGTAAGCAACCATCGAACCTGTTTTTGCCCAAACGAGATTCCTTAGGTTCACTTCAAGCATACGTGGTGTTTCCAATTCAAAGAAATCTTTTTGCTGGTCATTTTGCTCCGTTTGTCTAATGAACTCGTTAATAGAATATTTACTCATCTTTTTCACTCCTTTATTTAGATTCTAACAAGTTTTATTGGAAAATGCTGCATAATTCTGGTGATTTAGCGCGATCTTATAATATTAGATCATGCTTGATGTATCGGCATAGTTACGACGGACGTTTCCAATATCAGTAAAGTGGATAATAACTGCTCTTGACTCGCATTGCTGATAGAACTATAATGTTGAATATAATTTGAAATGTATGAATAGCTGTGATGAAGACATGCAACTATGCCGCACTGGCGCAGAGAGAGGAATCAAGGCTGAAAATTCCTTCCAAGCTGCACATAGCTGTACCACTTCTTAGCTGTATTACTGAACGCGATAGTGCAATTTATATGCCGATTCCCAGTAAGTAATACCGGATATCTCCGTTATAAGATGCTATGAGGACTGCAATATTGTAGTTGAAGTAGGGTGGAACCACGAGATGACAAGCACTCGTCCCTTTATTGGGATGCGTGCTTTTTTTGTGTCTCAAGCTTTTGCTTGTCACACGCTATAGCTTGATGCTTAGCATAATTTCATTGCAGGAGGAACAAGAACATGAGTATTAACATTACATTTCCAGATGGAGCTGTACGTGAATATCCGATCGGTGTAACAACTGAGGATATCGCTGCTTCAATCAGCCCAGGACTGAAAAAAAATGCAATCGCTGGTAAAGTGAATGGCAAAGTTGTTGATGTGTATGCACCAATCGAAGCAGATGCAAAGGTAGAAATCGTCACTGTAGAAAGTGAAGATGGGCTTGAGGTATATCGCCATAGTACTGCGCACCTAATGGCACAAGCGATTAAACGCCTGTACAAGGATGCGAATGTAAAGCTTGGTATCGGTCCTGTTATTGAAGATGGCTTCTATTACGATATCGATATGGATCAATCGCTAACACCTGAAGATCTAGTGAAGATTGAAAAAGAGATGAATCGTATTATCGGTGAAAACCTGCCAATTCGTCGTCGCGAAGTTTCGCGCGAAGAAGCATTAGCTACTTTCAAAGAAATCGATGATAATTTGAAGCTTGAGCTGATCAATGATTTGCCTGAGGATTCTGTCATTACAATGTACGACCAGGGTGAGTTTTTTGACTTATGTCGTGGTCCTCACTTGCCAAGTACTGGACGAATTAAAGCGTTCAAGCTGCTTAGCGTAGCGGGAGCTTACTGGCGCGGTGATTCTAAAAATAAAATGCTGCAGCGTATATACGGAACAGCTTTCCCTAAAAAAGCACAGCTTGATGAGCATCTTCATTTCCTTGAGGAAGCGAAAAAGCGCGATCACCGTAAGCTAGGAAAAGAGCTGAAGATGTTTACGTTCAGTAAAGAGGTTGGTCAAGGTCTTCCGCTATGGCTGCCTAACGGATCCAAGGTCCGTCGTACAATGGAACGCTATATCGTTGATCTTGAAGAGCGCTTAGGCTACCAGCATGTGTACACACCTGTACTGGCTAACGTTGAGCTGTATAAAATCTCTGGTCACTATGCCCATTATAATGAAGACATGTTCCCGCTTATGCAGATGGATAACGAGGAGCTTGTGCTTCGTCCGATGAACTGTCCGCATCATATGATGGTGTATAAAAGTGAAATGCATTCTTACCGTGATCTGCCGATCCGTATTGCGGAGATGGGGACAATGCATCGCTACGAAATGTCCGGTGCGTTAACTGGCTTGCATCGCGTTCGCGCTATGACATTGAATGACGCGCATATTTTCTGTCGTCCAGATCAGATCAAAGAAGAATTTTCTCGCGTTATTAACTTAATTCGTAAAGTATATGAAGACTTTGGCATTAAGGAATACCGTTTCCGCCTATCGTATCGTGACCCTCAAGATACAGAAAAGTATTTCCAAAATGATGAGATGTGGGAAATGTCTCAGCGTATGCTTCGTGAGGTTGTCGAAGAGCTAGGCTTGCCGTTCTTCGAAGCTGAAGGTGAAGCTGCATTCTACGGACCTAAGCTTGATGTGCAGATTAAAACTGCACTAGGCAAGGAAGAAACACTATCAACAGCTCAGCTTGACTTCTTGCTGCCAGAACGTTTTGAGCTTGAATATACCGGCGAAGATGGTAAAAAGCATCGCCCAGTCGTTATTCATCGCGGCATTATAAGTACTATGGAGCGTATGACTGCATATCTAATTGAGAACTTTGCAGGTGCATTGCCGCTATGGCTGTCTCCAGTACATGCCAAAGTTATTCCGGTATCAACAGCTTTTGATGAATATGCGTCTAAAGTTAATGAACAGCTGCTTGACGCAGGCGTTCGTGCTGAGGCTGATCTTCGTAATGAAAAGCTTGGCTACAAAATTCGTGAAGCACAGCTTGAAAAATCACCATATATGCTCGTAGTTGGGGAAAATGAACAAAATGCAGGATCTGTATCCGTACGTAAACGTGGAGAAGGAGACATTGGCTCTATGCCTCTGGCAGACTTTATTGCGCTTGTACAGAAGGATATTGCAACTAAAGTTCAATAATACTCATAAGACGTAAGTAAGCTTAATAAAGGCTAATGAAGTCGCTCAGCGTTGCTGAGCATGGATCATCATTAGCCTTTTTTTATTTGTTGTAAGTGTTCCATATTTAGGAAGGATACTTGTGCATAGTAAAACTGAAATAACCCATACTATGTTTCGGAGGTGATAACAATGGCTAAACGAAACAAAAACCAACTTAATAATAACAACAATCAAAACCAAAATGCTGAATTTGCAGAAGAGTTTAACAATCAAAACAATCAAGAAAACAATCAGCAACAAGTTAACAACCTACAGCAACAACAGAACAATAAGCTTCACAACAATAACCAACAACGTTAATCGTTGTAGCACTACTTAACTTTAGAGGCGATCATCCTTTGTCATACAAGGGTTGATCGCCTCTTTATTTAGCGTGAACTTATGGTTGATTTATGATAGGATAAAGAAATTGAGCATTTGGGGATAAATACGCTTGAAGAGGATGTATTCATAGAAACTGGGAGAGATGAGCTTGAATCAAAGTAATTACAAAGTAACTTTTTTTGCATCGATTCAATGGATGTTTTTTATTTTTGTCAATGTTGTTGTCGTACCGATTTCTATTGGCGCAGCTTTTGAGCTGTCTACGAATGAAGTCGTATCCATCCTTAGAACAGCTCTAATTGTTACTGGAGCGGCTTGCATTCTTCAAGGATGGATTGGTCATCGTTATCCATTATTGGAAGGTCCTTCGGGCATTATATGGGGCGTAATGCTGACATTAGGTGCTTCGGCACCAAGTCTTGGATTAACTTTAAAAGAAGTGGGCGGCGGCATTGCTACAGGCATGCTTTTAGCGGGGGCAGTTACGATGCTATTGGCCCTTTTTGGCGCAGTGCCACTTATAGAAAAAATATTTAAGCCAATGGTAAAGAATGTTTTTCTGATGCTATTGTCCATTCAGTTGGCCATGATCTTTTTTAAAGGCATGATTAGCATAGCGGATGATGGTTCAATGAATGTAGCCATTACATTATTCTCATTAGCGATTGTTATTTTTGTAGCGTTTTTGAAAATTAAAGGAAATAATCTCATTAGTAACTTTTCATTGTTGATCGGTATTGTTGTTGGGTGGCCAATCTTTAATCTTTTATTTCCAGAAGCTGAAGGTATGGCGGCAATTACACAAACGAGCGGGGGTTGGATGCTATTCCCGTTAGGGCAGCCAAACTTGCAGCTTAGTATCGTTGTTATGATGTTCATCGCTTGTTTACTTAATATGAGCAATACATTTGCAGCGATACAGGCAGCGTCGGCTATATTTAACGAAAAGGAAACACCATCTCAGCATCGTTATCGCAATTCGTTGCTTCTAACTGGACTGTACAGTGTAATAGGCTCACTGTTTGGTTTAGTTGCATACGCGCCGTTTGCTTCTTCTATCGGTTTTTTGGAAAGCACACAGATTTATGACAAAAAGCCATTTTTTTGGGGCGGGGCGATGATCATCGCACTTGGCGTTGTGCCAGGGCTTGCTTTAATGCTAGCACAGCTTCCGATTACAGTTGGGAATGCAGTATTGTTTGTTGCTTATTTGCAGCTGTTTGGTACTGCGCTGAAAAGTATACGAGAGTATGCTTTTAACTCAGTAACGATACACCGGTTCGCAGCTCCTGTATTGCTAGGAGTTAGTATTATGATGGCAGATCCCCAGCTATTTACCAGCTTGCCGTCGATTATTCAGCCTTTAATTAGTAATGGCTTTATAATGGGAGTGTTGTTGTCAATTGTGCTAGAGCTAACATTAAAGTGGGAGGAAAATGCTGAAGAGAGGTTGACCTCATAACGGCTAATTCTAAAGAAGCCAATCGTATAGAAGTGTTAACTAAGGAAAGTAGCGAACATCACTCGTCAAATGTTAAGGGTGCGAAGGTTCGCTATTTTCTTTATATTAATATGTGAAAAAAATCACATTCAGTATTTGATTTGTCTATTATACTGAACTCATAACAAAGATAACTGAGGTGAGAAAGATGAGAACAGATCAAACGACGAAAAATTTATTAATGTTTTGCTACCATTGTGAGCATGCACATCAATGTGAAACGGAAGAAAAATGCAAGGAATGCTGGACAGATGAGCAATTTGTAACTCAACAGGAAGAAAGAGAACTTACTACAGAGGAGTTATTACGAGAATATGCACTTTAGCTTAGCAGTGAAAGCCGACATAGAAGTCTATCCTTGAATGTGTTATTACACGTTAAATTCTAAGGAAAGGCTTCTTTTTCACTTAAAATTATAATAATTGTGATGAAACGGCATAATAATGCAAACATTGAGTTAGATAATATAACATAAATATGACCTAGACTTCTTGTCTTCCCTTATTGCAGCGCGTAATATTGTTATATAATTCCTTTACATTACGCAGGGCGGGGGAGAAGATGACATATGCTTAACGTATTCTCATTATCGAAAAAGCGTGATACCAGGCAAGATAGCTACGTCGATCAGATGAAAGGATTATACAACGAATCGATTGTAATCTCCGACCAGCTAATTGCAGCAGTAGATGAAGTTGATCAAGCGATGGTGCAGCTAAGTATTATTAACGATCAAAGCCAGCAGCAAGAGGTAACATTAAAAAATTGCAGCAAGCAGACCACAAGTAAAATTACGGAAGCCTTTTCTTCCATACAGGAAGTGTCTGCAGCCGCAGATCAGATAAACTATGCAGCTATGCACCTTACGAATCAAAGCTCAGTAACGAAGCAAGTGACGCTCGACCTTCAGCAGTCACTTACTGAAACGGAAAGCCGAATGCAACAGCTTAAGGAAAGCAACTATGAGATGACGCTGCAAATCGAAAATCTAATTGAGCACACGTCGAAAATTTATGAAATGAACAAGCTAATTCAGCAAATTGTATCGCAAACATCCCTGCTAGCTTTAAATGCATCGATTGAAGCTGCACATGCAGGTGAGTATGGTAAGGGATTCGCAGTCGTAGCCCATGAAATTCGCAGGTTGGCAGATCAAAGCAATGAAACGGTAAAGCAATCATCAGAATTTGTTGCACAGATCGAGCAAGGTGTGAAGCTTGTTACTGATGCCGTGTCACAAGAGCGTAGATCAGTGGAGCTTGGCGTTGAAGAAATGGGGATGAACTGCGAACGAATGAGCATTATTGCTGGACGGATCGTAGAGGTTGATAAGCTAGTACAAAATATGAAGGTGTCTAGCGAAAGTCAAACCGTACAAACTTCAAATGTAACGACACGCTTGCAGGAGGCGGTTGAGTATGTAAACGAAACGCTGCTTGCAGTTGATGATACCGTAACTATGAATGAAATTCAGCGTGCCCAGATTGCTAAGCTTGATCGTATTCGCAATAATATGGGGAAAGCGTCTAATGATTTGAAGCAAGCGATTGAATTCGTAGAACTCGATGTAGTAACGAAAGCAACACATTCCAATACGGAAGTAATGGTACAGTGGCTGACAGGGTTAGCGAACAGCTCAACGATCGCATCGTTTGATCCTAAAGTCCATTTCAAGGAGCTCTCTGCAATACTTAACAGCCAACCCGAGGTTGAAGCGATATGGTCTAATAGTGCGGACGGCTCCTTTATAGTATCTATTCCCGATGCAGGCTTGCTTAATGCGAAGGGAAGGGAGTGGTGGAAGCGAGCGATGAACGGAGAAAGCTATCAGTCGAACTATTATGTGTCTGCCATTACGAAGCAGCTTTGTCAGACGATATCTGTTCCAATCTATAGCACAGACGATAACGTTGTAGGTGTGATTGGTATTGATCTGACAATTCGAAGCTAGTTTACTGTATCAACATAACGGTAATGCAAAGTTCGTGCAGGTATGTGGCGCGATGATAAGCAAAAGAAGATCAACGGTTCAAATAATAGACCGTTGATTTTTTTATATCTCGGTCTACAGACTGAGACAACTTCAATCCCCCGTCGCTTATAGGAAATATCAAGCTGCGCTATACTTTGAATATAAGAACGATAAAGGGGTAATTCCAATGAGACGATCTTTTTTTGATAAGTATGGCGTCGCGGTTATTATTATCGCAATAGGCGGCTGGTTTATTACGAAGCAGCTTGGAATCGTAACGTTTAGCCTTGGTAAGCTGATCCTTGTATTAGTTGGTGCGGCAATCATTATGCAAGGCTTGCAGATGATTCGTAATTCTAAGAAGCAGGATGAAAAGCAGCAGGAGCAGCAATGGGATTACTATAATCCCAACGTTGCGCCGCCTCCACCACCGCCGATGGACGAACCTTTTTCTACGGTCAATGTAGATAAGGAAGCGAAGGCTGAACCAAGCCAAAGCTACACATATGGTTCTTCAGCGACATCTGGAAATACGAATCCTGGCTATAATTATGGTCAAGGAGCAAATTCGAAACATAAAGGCTTCAGCAGCGATTATGATGCGATTAATCGTTCAGTCTTTATCGGAGATTTGCACTATGGTAAGCAGCACTGGGAGCTAAGACCGATGAATTTATCCGCTTTTATCGGCGATATGACAATAGATTTATCGAAAGCTCATATTCCGTATGGTGAAACACGGATTCAGATTTCTGCATTCATTGGAGATGTGAAGATCTTTGTTCCGAATGATGTAACACTAGGTGTATCGATTCAAATGAACGCATTTGTTGGTGACACGAAGTTAATTGATCAAAAAGAATCAGGCATTATGCGTTCTTCAGATATGAGCACACCTCATTATCAAGAATGCGAACGCAGAATTTTGATTACCGTATCTACCTTTATCGGTGATGCAAAAGTGAAAAGGGTAGGTTAACAATGAGCAAACACAGCAAGCTGTTTATAGGCAATATGGGATTAAACATTCACTCTATTATGGTAGGGATGCTGACTGCGGTATTCGCTGTCATTGTGTTTGTAGTGCTGCAGCCGCTTGTAAATTGGTTGACGCTTGTCATCATTGTATTGTTTCTTTCCATCATTGTAAGTGCTATGCTAGCAAAGCTGCTCGTACGTAATGAGCGAGCAGCTTTAGAAAAGCTCGAACATACGATCAAAAATGCTTATAACGGTGACTATTCTACAAGGGTACAGTATGATGAAAATGATCCTTATGAGGCATGGTATCGGCAATTTAATGATTTTCTTGAGCAAACTGAGCAAAAACTTGCCTATATTCAAGTGCTTGGTGAAGCGAAAGTATTACAGGAAGCTGCTAGCGTTGAGGCAGCAGTTTTTGAAGAAAGAAAACGATTGGCACGAGATCTTCATGATAGCGTTAGTCAGCAGCTGTTTGCGATCCATATGAGTGCTTCCTCGCTGCAAAAGCTGAAGGATATTAATCCTGAGCATGCGGATGAGGTGATGAAGCAGCTTGTGACGATGTCGAGCAACGCGCAACAGCAAATGCGTAAATTCATTGCCCATCTTCGCCCGATGGAGCTGGAGAATCGAAGCTTGTCGGAAGCGCTGCATTATTGGTATCCTGATTATTGTAGACAAAACAATATTCAAGGAAGACTTGACTATCGGATCCAGTCTGAACTAACCGATGCGAAGGAGCATCAGCTGTTCTTAATTATTCAGGAAGCAATGGCTAATGTAGTGAAGCATGCACAATGCAAAAGCTGTCAGCTAACACTTTATGAGACAGAGCATCGAGTCATTGTAACGCTGGAGGACGATGGAATAGGCTTTAAGCAAGAGGCACTTACTAGAAAATCATACGGGTTATCTACGATGCAGGAGCGCGCGCAAAAGCTGAGCGGCGATACTGATATTATTAGCAAGGAAGGCCGAGGCACGATCGTAAAAGTGACCATTCCGAAATTAATAGAGAAGGAGCCGAAGCTATAGTATGGATCAAGTCATAAACATTATGATCGTCGATGATCATGACATGGTACGTCTAGGATTAAAAACTTATTTGATGCTGGAACCGTCTTTCCGCGTTGTCGCAGAAGCGGGAAATGGAGAAGAAGCATTAGCTTTTTTGCAAAACAGTGAGCAGCTGCCTGACCTTATGCTGATGGATTTAATGATGCCGGTCATGAATGGCATAGAAGCAACAAAGGCAATTAGTGATAAGTATCCGGATATAAAAATTGTAATGCTTACAAGCTTTCTAGAGGATGATAAAGTGTACCAATCGATAGAAGCGGGCGCAATCAGCTATGTATTGAAAACTGTATCTGCAGAAGAGCTTATCTTTGCGATAAAAGGTGCGCTGAAGGGAATGCCGGTTATGTCGGCTGAAGTATCTCAGTCGTTGACGCGAGGACTTCGTGTTCAGCGCAGTCAGCAAGGCGATGAAGGCTTTACGGAGCGTGAGCGCGAGGTGCTGCTGCTTGTTGCGGATGGATTATCGAATAAGGAAATTGCCGACGAGCTGCATATTAGTATTAAAACCGTTAAAACACATGTCAGCAATTTGTTAATGAAATGCGAGCTGGATGATCGAACGCAGCTAGCGGTACTGGCGCATCGCAAAGGATGGGCGAATAAATAAACAGACCTTATATCGATATTATCAATATCGGACTGTCTGGAAGTACTTGAAGCAAGTTACAGCAAGCGAGCCGCTACGGACTAATATCACATTAAAAGCCGGATTCCTTTACTTCAATGTATTAGGCAGAATCCGGCTTTTGGCGTTTTCCAGAATCGCATTGCTCCTTCGCTCGCTTATTCTAATTAAGCTAACTGGCAGTTTAACGCAACAAACAGTCCAATCAAAACGTATACATTATATGGAACAGATGGTATGTTAAAGGGAGGAGGATGACATTGAAACTGGCATTTAAGCTTCTAGCAGTAATGTTAGGGCTGTATCTTATTTATGATGGTTACTCCATTTATACATTCACCGCAAGAAGTCCCGATGGTAGTTTGGGAATTCGTAGATTTTTGGATAACCTATTCATTCCAGCGACAGATTTTCACTTACATGCGTATGGAATTTCCTTTTTCATAGTAGGAGTTCTAATCGTACTGACCCCTTTTATTCGTATCAAACTGAAAAGCTAATGAAGAACGATAGCTCTATTAAAGGCTGGGACAAAACCTAACTCCAACAGGAAAGTCCCGAATGCTTTACCAACGTAAAGTATTCGGGACTTCAATTTAACTGGGAAAACAATAATTTCCATCGACCAGGAATAAGTTGAAGTTCTGACGGAACTGAGCGACGTTAATTAGCCAAAAGAAGCCCTCCATAAATGCTAACAGAACTCACAGGCGTTATTGGTGAAATTTCTGCGTTTTTCACCTCGAATTGACCTCATAGCGACGCTGAGTTCCATTACATTTTTTTGGGGTGCCTTTACATGGATATAAGGCTTCACAGTTCCGTTACTTCGGTTTGCGTGTATGTGAATCTAGTTTTGTCTCAGCCTCATTCTAATGGTCATAAATCAACATTAGAATTTAACATAGCCTTATTATAAAGGGTTGATCTTACTTACGGTCAGCTATGCGATAGATTTCATTAACAAGCTCTGTAGCTTGGGTTGCAGCGGAGCCTGAGATCATCGGGACAGCCCCTGTCTCTACTGCATGCATAAAGTCAACAAGCAGCTCTTGAAATAATGGCTTATTTCCTAACGATGTCATATTACATGGCGGTAATTGTACATCGGGAATGTTAAGATCGACAATTTCATTGAAGGTAGCAGAGATTGAGCCTCGTGTCCCGGAAATTTCGAGCCGCTCATTATTCATGCCAACACAAGCCGTTGATACTGTAATGCCTCCAACAGCTCCGTTATTATACCTTACTACTGCATAGCCGTGATCCTCTACCTCAATTTCATGATAGAGTGTATATCTAGCTGCAGACACGACTTCGCTCCATCCACCACACGGCCTTTGTACTGTATCGATTAAGTGAATCCCTTGCTAGCTTGGAGGAGTCGGCGAGAATTGATGGAGCGAATGATTGGGTGATACTAACTGGAATCATCCTCCCGTTATCTCTCCCCGTAATTGCGGTCATGATATTATGGTATACGGTAGGACATTGGAATTCTTATTTTAGTGCATTGATTTACTTGTGTGATCGAGCGGATATAGGTGTCACGATTAAGTATGCGACGATCATTGTATCTACACTGCCGATCCTGCTGAACTATCCTTTCCTTCAAAAGTACTTTGTGCACGGAGTATTAATCGGTGCGCTTAAGGAATAGGATAGAGTGTGTGTAATATATCGAGAGTTAGAACAAAAAGCATCGGCTGTTGCCGATGCTTTTTGTTGTTTAATCTTTAACAGTATTGGACAGCTATGAAGTGTAGAAACAAGCTGTAAATGATTTACTCAGCATCTGTAAACATTTTCGTTTTTTAATATTTGATATAATACTAAAGGGAGTTGTCTGAAAGTAGGCATCTTGTATCGCCCTCCGCTCACCGTGAGCGGAGGAGCAAATCGATTCTGGAAAACGAAGTGTCTCGCCTTTAAGGGCTGATTCTACCCTTTATAAGCTAACAGAATCAGGCTTTAAACGCGAGTGTAAGAACGATTTGCTCCGCAGCGGCTCTGGTTAATGCAGCCAATTATAAAGGGCATTTAGACAACACCGTTCATTAGAGACGATGTTAAAGAAAATCGAAACTGTTGATTTTATTGGAATTTCATATTTTTTTAAGTTTGTTTTAAGGTAGATTGTGCAATATAGAGATATCAAATACGAGCTCAATGCTTCATATAGACAGGAGGAGTTATTCTATGAATAACGAAAACGATCAAAAGTATAAAGACGATCAGTCTTTTGGTAAAGAGCAATCTGAGCGTACGGATAGCTCAAATAAAGAGAGTACATCATATCGCTCGGGGGGCTACAACTACCAGTCTGAGGACGCACAATTTGCACCAATTGCCGAACAAGGCAGTGAACAACAGAAAGTAAACGGTCCAACCTATTATTCTTATGGAAATACTCGACCAATGGACGCTGTGCAGCAATCGACGAATGATATGCAAGGCACCGTCTATAGTCGTAATAATGATGGATATGGTGGCGGGACATACGGCTCTTCGTCGCAACAGACTAATCCAACGCCTTCACAATATCGTCCATTTACGACTACAAATGGAGGTGGTGACCCGCTTTCTGCTAAAAAAGAGAAAAAACGCTCAGGCGGGTTTGGCAAGATGTTCCTTTCGTTTATGGCAGGTGTTGTTGCAGTTGGTTTGCTCATGTATGCCGCAGACTCACAAAACTGGTTCTCGAATGATGTGAATACAACTTCACAGAGTAGCTACCAAGGTGGAGTTGCCAATACTGGCGGCAATAGCTCAAGCAGCGGCACTACGAATACATCAACCTCTTTGATGATGGATCGACCAGACAATATCGCTGACTTATTCAATACAGCAAGTCCTGCAGTAGTTAAAATCGAAACCTATGCTAAGTCATCTCGCAGCAACAGCTCGAATTCCTTGTTCAACGATCCGTTTTTCAGACAGTTTTTTGGTAATAATATTCCTGGCGAGCAGGATCAAGGCAATTCTAATGAGCTGGAGCAGTCCGGCATGGGAACAGGCTTCTTCTTCGAAGCAGACGGTTATATATTAACGAATCAGCACGTGATTGCTGATTCTGATGAAATCCGAGTGATCGTAGAAGGATACGATGAACCGTTCGTTGCAACGTTATTAGGTGAAAGCTATGATCTCGATCTAGCAGTATTGAAGGTGGAGGGTGAGCAGCAATTCCCGACATTGCCGCTTGGCAACTCTGAAGGCACGAAGATCGGGGACTGGGTTGTTGCAATCGGTAACCCGTATGGCTTCGACCATACGTTGACAGTAGGAGTTATTAGTGCAAAAGAACGTCCGATTGATATTTCTGATACGGATGGAACGCGTAATTATGAAAACTTACTGCAAACAGATGCTTCCATTAACCCAGGTAACTCGGGTGGACCTTTGCTTAATATGAATGGAGAAGTTATTGGAATTAACACAGCGGTAAGCTCAACTGCTCAAGGCATTGGCTTTGCTATTCCAACTTCTACGATTACAGAAGTGCTTGATTCTTTGAAAAACAATGAGCCAATTCCTGAAAAACCATCGCCATTTATCGGTGCTGAATTGCAGGATTTGACGGATGAATTAATTGCAGAGCTAGGTTTAGATAGTAAAGAAGGCTCAATTGTACGAAGTGTATACTATAATTCGCCTGCATATAAAGGTGATCTGAAACAGTATGATGTCATTACTGAAGTGGATGGCAATAAAGTTAAAAGTACGAATGGGCTCGTTGAATTGATTCAGTCTCAAGAAATAGGGACAGTAATGGAGTTTACAGTTATACGTAACGGTCAAACATTGAAGCTGCCAATCGAGATTGGCGATAAAAAGGAGTTTGGCTTAGAATAAACGTAAAGAAGCTGATCGAGAAACGCAGAGAGTGGCTCTCTGCGTTTCTTATTCTTAGCGGAACGAAGGAATACTACAGGAGGAAAAAGCAAAATGAGACAATCAATATTGGTAGTTGATGACGATGATCGCATCACGTCGATGCTGCGCCGCTCGCTCGCGTTTGAAGGCTATGAGGTAGCGATCGCCAACAATGGGGCGGATGGCTTAAAAAGCTTTATGTTAAAAGAGCCTGATCTCGTTATTCTGGACGTCATGATGCCTTACATAGACGGAATGGAGGTTTGCCGTAGAATTAGAGAAAGCGGAAGCCAGGTTCCAATTCTAATGCTGACTGCGAAGGATGAGATATCCGATCGAGTAAAAGGGCTTGATCTTGGTGCGGATGATTATGTCGTAAAGCCGTTTGCACTTGAGGAGCTGCTTGCTAGGGCAAGAGCGTTGTTTCGCCGCAAGGTCGAGCGTACGGAAACGCAGGAAAGCATCCTTACGTTTGAAGATTTGGTCCTCGATCTTGATGCGAGAGAAGCGATCCGTGCAGGAAGACGGATTGAGCTTACCTCTAAGGAATATGAGCTATTGCTTTTATTCATGCAAAACCCAAAGCGAGTGTTAACGCGCGACACAATTATGGAGAAAATCTGGGGATATGATTTTAGCGGTGAATCGAATGTATTAGAGGTTTATATTGCAATGCTGCGTCAAAAGCTTGAGGAAGGCGGTTTACGACGTATCATCGTAACGGTACGCGGTACCGGTTACGTGCTTAAAGGAGAGGCAGGTTAGAGCATTGTCACTGCGTTTAAGATTAACACTTTGGTATTCAGCGATGCTTGCAGGAGCTTTAATAATTTTTGGTGGTATTGTTTATTTTTTTATTAGCTGGAATACGTATACCGATTTAAAGGATGAGGTTCGGGCTCAGAGCGAAAAGCTGGTCATTGTCGGGACGTCCTTCCTCAACTCGCTAGATCTTAATCTCGATCGCCAGTCTCGCATAGAAGGCAAAGATATGTATGTACAGCTGGTTAATTACAGTAACGGAAAAATACTCCGATCAACAAATCTTATCGATCAGGAACTATCTATTCCTTATCCTGATGCTGATTCGCTTCCGCAGCTGGGGTTTGTTGAGACACAAGTCGTCATTGGATCTAAAAAATACAATATGATTATGTACCAGCGACCTCTTCATATTCAAGATGAGCTGGTTGGGTTGCTACAGGTTGGTGCCATTCCATACAATGAGGAGCAGTTCCTAAAAGGGCTGTTGAATAGCTTTCTGTTTGCTTCGATTGTTACCGTGCTTGTTGCCTTTTCGATTGGAATGATTATTGCGCGTCAAGCACTGCGTCCGATTGAAAAAGTGATCGATGCGACAAAAAGCATTGAACGTGGTTCTGATCTAAGCGTTCGCATCGCTGAGCCACCAGTAAAGGATGAGATTGGAACGTTGGTAGATACGCTTAATCTCATGCTGTCAAGGCTGGAGAAGGCGTACAATGAGCTGGATGAAGCTTATCGAGCACAGCGTCGCTTCGTCTCTGATGCTTCACATGAGCTGCGTACTCCGCTTACTACAATTCGAGGCAACATCGACTTGCTAGAAAAAATGTGGTCGCAAACAAAAGTACAGGCTCAGCTAGGGGAAGCAGCAAACAGCATCATTCCAATTCATGAAAATCATTTTGAGCTTTCTCAAGAAGCGATGATGGATATTTCAGCGGAAGCGAAGCGTATGTCTACGCTTGTCAATGATTTGCTTGCACTTGCCCGCGCAGACGCAGGTTATGTAATGGAAAAGTATCAAGTGGATGTCTATGCTTTAACAGAAGCGATTGTAAGACGTGCACAGCTACTGCCGCGGAGAGCAAGCTGGGAGGTTGGCGATCTAAGCGCACTGCAAGGTGTAACGGTATACGGCAACGAAGATTATTTGCAGCAGCTACTGTTCATTTTCATTGAAAATGGATTTAAGTATACGCCGAAAGGCTCTGTTACACTGAATGCAATTCGTAAGGATGACTATATGGCCTGGATCATTAGTGATACGGGGCTTGGTATGAATCCTGAGCAGGTGCCTCATATATTTGACCGCTTTTACCGCGCAGATGAATCACGTGGTGTTACGGCGGGAACAGGGCTAGGGCTTGCGATTGGCAAGTGGATTTTGGATGAGCATCAAGGTAGCGTCGAGGTGACGACAGAGGAAGGAAAAGGATCGACGTTTACCATCTGGCTGCCGATAGACTTTGCCTAATTGATGCAATGGGCTATAATGGTTAGAACAGACAACTTAGAGGAAGTTCAAAAAGTCCGGGCTTGATGACGATGTAACGCGTTGTCGCTTATTCGACATCGAATATTGAATTCAGCCGGGGCTTCCGGTGCTCACGTACCCACTACGTACGTTGCGCTCCTCAGCCCCTAGCTTTATTCAATCTTCTCGGTCCTGAAGCCTGAACTTTTTGAACCTTTATTTAAAGGGGAAGTTCAAAAAGTCCAGGCTTGATGACGATGTAACGCGTTGTCGCTTAATCGGCATCGAATCTTGAATTCAGCCGGGGCTTCCGGTGCTCACGTACCCACTACGTACGTTGCGCTCCTCAGCCCCTAGTTTTATTCAATCTTCTCGGTCCTGAAGCCTGAACTTTTTGAACCTTTATTTAAAGGGGAAGTTCAAAAAGTCCAGGCTTGATGACGATGTAACGCGTTGTCGCTTAATCG
>Ga0160467_100345_pt1 | contig 49219 bp, 40 predicted proteins | sample HID1972I_E11MG_FD_108221 | JGI IMG/M metagenome (GOLD analysis project Ga0160467, IMG submission 108221) | Enriched pill bug-associated microbial communities from UW Madison campus, WI, USA - HID1972I_E11 MG | ecosystem: Host-associated > Arthropoda: Insects > Digestive system > Unclassified ... | reverse complement strand
GTAAAAGCGTTTATTCTTCCGGAAAAAAGAAAGCACCGACGATATGATCGTTCGGTGCTTTATATCCCACCTAAATATCCGTTCAGTTTTAAGTCACGTGAGGCTTAAGTGAACGGCATTATCTCTGAGAGAAGGCTTTTTTATGCGGGAAGGCGTTTACTCGATGTCGAGGGCGTCTTCCGACAGAATGATACCGGTGTTGTCGGCATAGAGATGGTCGCCGGAGAAGAAGGTCACACCGCCGAAATTGACGCGAACGTCGCTTTCACCAACGCCTTCACCCGCAGCGCCTACCGGAATCGCGGCCATGGCCTGAATGCCAATGTCCAGCTCTTCCAGGTCGTCTACCTGACGCACTGCGCCGTAGACCACCATGCCTTCCCACTCGTTTTGCACCGCCAGACGCGCAAGGTCGGCATCAATCAGCGCACGACGTACGGAGCCGCCACCATCCACAAGCAGGATGCGGCCACGACCGTTCTGTTCGAGCATATCGTACAGCAACCCGTTATCCTCGAAACATTTCACCGTGATAATTTGTCCACCAAACGACGACCGTCCACCAAAGTTGGAGAACAGCGGTTCAACGACATTGACATCTTCCTGGTAGATGTCGCAAAGCTCGGATGTATCGTATTTCATAGGTTTAACGTTCAGTTGCTACGTGAGTTTTCAGTATATCGTGCTATTCACATTGTTTGCAAAATCATCAATTGTTAATTGATATTTGTCAGTTACGCAAACAGGCGACTCAGCACAATCCCAACCACAAACAACAGGTTAGTCAGAAGCGCGCCTTTTACTGTGCGTTCGAGCATTGGGCGCATATCTACCGGGGAACGGTGCGTATAGACGAAACGTGCCTGTTTGATAAGCAGCGGCGCGGCCAGAATGAACAGCCAACCCCATGGACTGTGCAGTGCCATCAGGTTAAACAGCACCAGGCACAGCAGTGCACCCATCAGCAAGCCGGTGTGATAACGGCGGGCATTGACCGGGCCCAGTCGCACAGCCAGCGTGTTCTTACCGTTTTCACGGTCGCTGTCGATATCGCGCAGGTTATTGATATTGAGCACCGCCGTTGCCAGCAGGCCACAGGCGGTAGCTGGCAGGAACGTCACCGCTTCCAGAGTATGCGCCTGAAGATACCAACTGCCCATCACGCTGAGCCAGCCGAAGAAGATCAGCACCGAAATATCACCCAGGCCGATATAGCCGTAAGGGCGTGTGCCCACGGTGTAGGTAATGGCTGCGATAATCGACACGCCACCCAGCACCATGAAGCCAATAAAATCTTCCATCGTCTGATACGACGCCATCAGCAGCGCGATGCCGGACAGGCAAATCAGCCCCACCGTGACCATCAGCGCGCGCTTCATCTGTTCCTGGGTGATAGCCCCTTTTTGCATCCCGCGTAGCGGCCCGATGCGGTCTGGCTTATCGCTGCCCTTGACCGCATCGCCATAGTCGTTCGCCAGATTGGACAAAATCTGTAATAGCCCGGCGGTAATAAGGGCCAGCAATGCAACCAGCGGATTGAAATGCCCCTGCCACCAGGCCAGAGCAGTGCCGACGATGATGGCGGAAAATGCCAGCGGTAAGGTTTTCGGGCGCAGGCTTTCCAGCCACGCCTGGGTACGACTCAGAGATTGTTCAGTCATTGTTCCAGCCAATAAAAATGGGGGCTAAGAGCCCCCATCAAAGGTGATGAAAATGCAATTATCTGGATTATAGGATAAAACGACTCAGATCTTCATCTGCCACTAATGCATCGAGATGCTTACTGACATATTCTGCATCGATAGTGAAGGACTCACCCTGGCGTTCGCTGGCGTCATAGGAGATATCTTCCATCAGGCGTTCCAGCACGGTGTGCAGGCGACGCGCGCCGATGTTTTCGGTGGTTTCGTTCACCTGCCATGCGGCTTCAGCGATACGCTTGATGCCGTCGTCGGTGAAGTCGATATTCACGCCTTCGGTGCCCATCAACGCTTTGTACTGCACGGTTACGGACGCGTTCGGCTCAGTCAGAATACGTTCGAAGTCATGAGTGGTCAGGGCTTTCAGCTCAACACGAATCGGCAGACGACCCTGCAATTCCGGGATCAAATCTGACGGGCTGGCTACCTGGAAGGCGCCGGAGGCGATAAACAGAATGTGGTCGGTTTTCACCATCCCGTGCTTGGTGGAGACGGTGCAGCCTTCAACCAGCGGCAGCAGGTCGCGCTGAACGCCTTCACGAGAAACGTCTGGGCCCGAGGAGTTGCCGCCACGCTTACAGATTTTATCGATTTCATCGATGAAGACGATCCCGTGCTGTTCAACGGCGTCGATAGCGTCCTGCTTCAACTCTTCCGGATTCACCAGCTTCGCGGCTTCTTCTTCAATCAGCAGCTTCATCGCGTCTTTGATTTTCACCTTACGCGGCTTCTGCTTCTGTCCACCCAGGTTCTGGAACATGGACTGCAGCTGGCTGGTCATTTCTTCCATGCCAGGAGGCGACATGATTTCAACGCCCATTGGCGCTGCGGCGAGATCGATTTCGATTTCTTTGTCGTCGAGCTGACCTTCACGCAGTTTTTTGCGGAATGCCTGACGCGCAGCAGACGGCTCCTGCGGCTCTTCGGACTGGCCCCAGTTGTTTTTCGCCGGTGGGATCAGCACGTCGAGAATGCGCTCTTCCGCCATTTCTTCTGCGCGATAGCGGTTTTTGTCAATCGACTGCATACGCACCATTTTCACGGCAGCATCGGTCAGATCGCGGATGATAGAGTCAACTTCTTTACCGACATAGCCCACTTCGGTGAACTTAGTGGCTTCGACTTTGATGAATGGTGCGTTGGCGAGCTTCGCCAGACGACGGGCGATTTCGGTTTTACCAACGCCGGTTGGGCCAATCATCAGAATGTTTTTTGGAGTCACTTCGTGACGCAGCTCTTCGTCGAGCTGCATGCGGCGCCAGCGGTTACGCAGGGCGATAGCCACAGAACGCTTTGCCGCGTCCTGGCCGATAATGTGTTTGTCGAGTTCGCTGACAATCTCGCGTGGGGTCATTTCAGACATAGGAGATCCTTACGCTTTAGAAGGTAATTCTTCGATGGTGTGGAAGTGGTTGGTGTAGATGCAGATATCACCCGCAATCCCCAACGCTTTTTCCGCAATGTCACGAGCGCTCAGCTCGGTATTTTCCAGCAGCGCACGGGCTGCGGCCTGGGCATACGGGCCGCCGGAGCCAATGGCAATCAAATCGTTTTCAGGCTGCACCACATCGCCGTTACCGGTGATGATAAGCGACGCGTTTTCGTCTGCAACAGCCAGCAGCGCTTCGAGCTTGCGCAGCATACGGTCGGTACGCCAGTCTTTGGCGAGCTCAACCGCGGCTTTCACCAGATGTCCCTGATGCATTTCCAGTTTACGTTCGAACAGTTCAAACAGCGTGAAGGCGTCAGCAGTGCCGCCGGCGAAGCCTGCGATCACTTTGTCGTTATACAGACGGCGTACTTTTTTCACGTTGCCTTTCATGACGGTATTGCCAAGCGTGGCCTGACCATCACCAGCGATAACGACATGACCGTTACGGCGAACACTTACTATTGTTGTCACGAGAGGACCCCCTGGGTGTAAAGCAGAATACAGGCCCCGCACGTTGTGCGGGGCAGAATGCATTAATAGATGGGGGGGATTTTGGGGGTTTCAACCCCTGGAGGCGATACGAATGCAGTTTGCGTGTCCGGCAACCTTCAGGCGGGAGATAGTGCCATCGGCATTATCTTTGCCTTTCACAGGGCCAATCACCACGCGATTCCAGCCGTTATTGGTGGTAATGCGCGAATCAAATCCTTCAAAGGCCAGCTGCGCACGAACGGTTTCTGCCTGATCGGCACCTTTAAACGAACCGCACTGGATTATCCAACGGCGATCGTCTGCGGTCTGTTTTGCCGGTTCTGGCTCACGCGTCACCGGTGCAGCCTGCTGCGCTTTCGGCTGGCTGGCCGTGGTATGCGTCGGCGTTTGCATCAGATCCTGATACGGCTGCTGCGTGGTTTGTTTTGGCTGCGTCTGGCGCGGCTGCGGAGCAGGCTGGCTCTGAACCGTGCGCGTTTGCTGCTGTTCCACTGGGCGAGACTGCGTGCGCGGTGCCTGCACCGGCTGCGTCTGTGACCACTGCTGCTGTTGAACTTGCTGTTGTTGCTGCACCTGCTGCTGAAGTCGTTGGCGTTGCAGCGTTTGCTGGCGCTGCTCAGGCGTTTGCTCGTTCCACGGCACTTCCGTCAGCTGCGTCGGCTGCTGGCGCATATCGGCCTGCATTTGTGCCAACAGCTGGCGCTGTTCGTCGGTCAGCTGATTGGCATTTTTTACTTCGCCACCCGCGGACGGCTCCGTTGGCGCACGCACGCCAGGCTGGCGACTTTCCAGTTCTTTAATATAGCGCCAGCGTTCTTCCGGCTTCGGCGGTAAACCATTACCCGTGGCCTGGCGGCCCTGCATGGCTTCAGCTTCTTCTTTCTTGTGATGGGTAATGAAGTACAGGCCACCGATAAAGGCAACCAGCACGGCCGCGGCAATAGCGACCATGGCTGGTGAGACAGCAGGAAGGCTACTTTGCTTTTTCCGTGAGTTCCTTGTTGGACTCTTTTTTCGCCGCGAAGCAGCAGGTTTGCTGCGGCTTACATAATCTCGTTGTGCCACTGTCGTTTCGCTGTATTTATTCGTTCATCAGCCCGCCATGTTACTTAAGCGGCGGGGCTTTGACCAGAACCGCTAGTCTGAAAGCCGTTTAGTTTAAGGCTTATTTTTTGTGGTACTACCGCGAACCACCAGTTCACAGTCGAGCAAGCGGGAGCCGCTGCTGACATTTTGACCGCTAAGCTGATCGAGCAATAACAGCATTGCTTCACGCCCGATAGCAAAACGCGGTTGGGAAACGGTGGTGAGTGGCGGGTCGCAAAATTCCGACAGCGAAATGTTATCGAAGCCGATAATCGACAAATCGTCCGGCACTTTCAGGCCGCGGCGTTTAGCCAGCGACAGCGCGCCCAGCGCCATAATATCGCTATGGCAGAAGATGGCCGTCGGCGGCTGCGGCAGTGCCAGTAGCTGTTCCAGCGCGGTTGCCCCGGCTTCGAAGGTAAAGTTACCGCGAGCGATGTAGTGCGGATCAACGGTAATCCCGCTGCGGCGCAGCGCCTGCACGTAGCCCTGCAAACGATAGTGACACAACGGCATTTCTTCAGGCCCGGCGATGCAGCCAATACGCTGATGTCCGAGTTCGTGCAGGAAATTTACGGCGTTAAAGGACGCGGTGAGGTTGTCGATGTGGACCGTCGGCAGTTCGAGTTCAGGTGCAAACTCATTGGCCATGACCATTGGCGGCAAATTCCGTTGCTCTTCAATGCTGGCGTCGAACGGCAGGCGCGAACCCAGCAGCAGCATGCCGTCGATTTGTTTGGTGATGATGAGATCGATGAAGGTTTTTTCCTGCTGATTCTGATGAGCGCAGTCGCCAATCAGCACCAGATACCCCTGCTCAGCAGCGGTAATTTCGATACCCCGGATGATTTCACTAAAGAAAGGATCGCAGATGTCCGGCACAATCACCAGAATGGTTCTCGACTCGTTACGCTTCATGTTACGGCCCAAAGCCTGTGGGAAATATCCCACTTCCAGCGCGGCCTGCTCCACTTTATTACGTGTGGACTGCGACACTTTGTCGGGGTTCATCAATGCCCGGGAAACGGTTGCCGTTGAGACATTCGCTTTCTGAGCCACATCCTTCATGGTTGCCGAAACAACCTCTTTTTTGGACTTCACCTGGGTTCTCCTCGCTGACGGGGGCAGAGACTTCCACTGTCTCTGACAACAGTCTCTTTTTTATCAGAGAGTAAGTCAGGGGAGTTACAGAAATTTCATGAAAATTGTGACGGAAGCTAAATTTTTCGATCTGCCTCGCAGCTCAAGGGGTTAGCCTTCGATTGGGTCAACGTCCAGCACCCATTTCACTTTTCGCGAGGCGGGAAGGGTATTTATCAGCGCCATCGCCCCGCTGACGATATGCTGTAAACGCAAACGTGACGGGTGTTGCAGCACGATTTGCCAGCGCCAGCGGCCGCCGCGTTTTGGCGCGAGAGCCGGAACCGGACCGAGCAGCCACAGTTTGTCATCCGCCAGCGGGCTGGCCTGCAGTAAATTGCGCAGCTGCTGAAGAAACAGCGGTGCTTCCTGATTATTGTGATCTTCCGCGCGGATCAGCACGTGGCTGGTCCATGGCGGCAGTTGAAGCGTTTGACGTTCCGCCAGCGCCTGCTGAGCAAAGGCATCATAGCCCTGATGCAACAGCGTTTGCAGCAGCGGATGTTCCGGGTGATGGGTCTGCAAAATCACTTCGCCCTGTTTCCCGGCCCGGCCCGCACGGCCAGACACCTGGGTATACAACTGAGCGAAACGCTCGGCGGAACGGAAATCAGCTGAGAACAGCGCGCCGTCGACATCGAGCAGCGCCACGAGGGTGACATCCGGGAAGTGGTGGCCTTTGGCCAGCATTTGGGTGCCGATGAGAATGCGCGCACCGCCGCGATGCACTTCCGCCAGGTATTGTTCCAGCGCACCTTTGCGGCTGGTGGTGTCGCGGTCGATACGCGAAATCGGGACGTTGGCAAACATCGGCGCCAGCACGTCCTCAAGCTGTTCGGTGCCTAAACCCACTGGCACCAGATGCGTCGAGCCGCAGGAGGGGCACTGGCGCGGAATCGGGCGCTGGCTGTCGCAATGATGGCAGCGCAGGTGACGATGGGTCTGATGCAGCGTGTAATAGCTGTCGCAGCGCGGGCATTCCGCTATCCAGCCGCATTCATGACACAGCAGCGTCGGCGCATAACCGCGACGGTTGAGGAACAAAATGACCTGATTATCGGCCTGCAAATGCTGGCGCATCCGGCTGATTAACGCCGGAGAAAGTCCGGCCTGCAACTGCTGGCTTTTCAAATCCAGCACGTGCTGAGTCGCCGGACGTGCGTTCCCGGCGCGTTTGGTCAGTTTGAGCTGGTGATATTTTCCCTGGCGAACGTTGTGCAATGTTTCCAGGGCGGGCGTTGCGGAGCCGAGGATGATCGGAATTTGCTCATTGTGCGCGCGCCATACCGCCAGATCGCGGGCATGATAGCGCCAGCCTTCCTGCTGCTTATAGGAGCTATCGTGTTCTTCGTCGATGACAATCACGCCGAGGTTTTTGAACGGCGTAAATAAGGAAGAGCGGGTGCCAATCACAATCCCGGCCTCGCCATTTTTCGCTTTTAGCCAGGCCGACAGGCGTTCGCTGTCGTTGAGCGCGGAGTGCAACACTTCGACCGGGGCACTAAAACGTTCGCGAAAACGGGCGATGGTCTGCGGCGTAAGGCCGATTTCCGGCACCATCACCAGCGCCTGTTTCCCCTGAGCCAGCACGTTTTCCAGCACGCTCAGATAGACTTCGGTTTTGCCGGAGCCGGTGACGCCCGCCAGCAGCCAGGCGGAAAATTTGTCCGATGCGCTGTGAATGGCCCCGACGGCGGTGGCCTGCTCGGTGTTCAGACGCAGACGCTCGCCGGTAACCGCATAGCCATTGCGCCAGTCGGAAATCTCAGGCGCTATGCTTGCCAGATCGCTATAACCTTTTTTACGCAGGCCTTGCAGGGCGGCGTCGTTGAATTCTAAATCGGCAACCTGATGACGCCAGATCTTGCCCTGACGCAGTGCGGCCAGGGCCTGCTGTTGTTTGGCGGAGCGTTTAAGCGTGTGGATATCCACGGCCTGGCCCTGTTCCGTCGCATACCAGTACCACAGCGGCGCGGCGCTGGCGGGTTTCCCCTGACGCAGCAGAATTGGCAGCGCGTGAAACAGTACATCGCCAATTGGATGGTGATAATAGTCTGCGGCCCACTGGAGCATGCGCCAGACGGCAGGCGAATAAACGGGTTCGTCATCCAGCACCTCAATGACGCTTTTCAAATCCTTGAGCGGCAGTTCGCTGTCGTCGCTGACCGAGACCACAATCCCCACACGTTCTTGCTGTTTGCCAAACGGCACGCGTACGCGACACCCGGCCTGAGCGCTAATGCCATCTGGCAGCACATAGTCAAAGGTACGGGGAAGCGGAACGGGCAGGGCAACGTGTGCGACGGGCATCGAATCTTCCTGACTTGAAAAGGAGCGCGTTAGTATACACATTACACTAAGGCGGCGTGCGGATCAGATTGCAACCCCTGGTTATATTCTGTATGATTCGCCGCCTTTGGTGCGCATTATGTGGTATCAAAAGACCTATACTATTAACTTCACGCGGTGTCTGGCGTTAGGGCTGGAAGAGCGGCGTGGCCTTCACTGAGGTTTCCCATGAAAAAAGGTATTCACCCAAATTACGCAGAAATTACTGCAAACTGTTCTTGCGGTAACGTGATGACCATCCGTTCTACTGTTGGTCACGATCTGAACCTGGACGTGTGCGGCAAATGCCACCCGTTCTACACTGGCAAGCAGCGTGACGTTGCTACCGGTGGCCGTGTTGACCGCTTCAACAAGCGTTTCAGCATCCCGGGCGCTAAATAAGCTACCCGAGAAAAAGGCGCCGAAAGGCGCCTTTTTTGTATCTGAAAATCAGTATTCCCACGTATCCGGGTCGATCCCCAGCTCACGCATAATAATCTTCGCTGCTTCCGGAATTTCATCACTACGCTCTTTGCGCAGATCTTCATCGTTCGGCAGCGGTTGACCGGTAAACGCATGTAAGAACGCTTCACACAGCAGCTCGCTGTTAGTGGCGTGGCGCAGGTTGTTCACCTGGCGACGGGTACGTTCATCGGTGAGGATTTTCAAAACCTTCAGAGGAATGGACACCGTAATTTTTTTAACTTGCTCGCTCTTCTTACCGTGCTCAGCGTAGGGGCTGATATATTCGCCGCTCCATTCAGCCATGAGACTCTCATCCTCTAATCATTAATAAAAGGCCAGGGCGCGCGCCCGGACCATAATCCCGCACAGTTTACCTGAGAGGTGTGACCATGACACCAGCAAAGCCTCTGTGTATGTGCGCTAATGCATATAATTTTAACGGCTATTTCCCGATTGCTCAATCTATACGCAAAGAAGTTTAGATGTCCAGATGTATTGACGTCTATTGTGGCAGTGGTTACTCTGAGGCCTGACTTTTCACCGATGAAGCCAGGAACGATTCACCATGACGCGTAAACAAGCCACTATCGCAGTGCGTAGCGGGTTAAATGATGACGAGCAATATGGCTGCGTTGTCCCCCCGATCCACCTTTCCAGTACGTATAATTTCACCGGATTTAACGAACCGCGTGCCCATGACTATTCCCGTCGCGGTAACCCGACGCGTGATGTCGTGCAGCGTGCGCTGGCAGAACTGGAAGGCGGCGCGGGTGCTGTTCTGACCAACACAGGTATGTCCGCCATTCTTCTGGTCACCACCGTTTACCTGAAACCGGGCGATCTGCTGGTGGCACCACATGACTGTTACGGCGGCAGCTATCGTTTGTTCGACAGCCTGGCAAAACGCGGCTGTTATCGCGTGCTGTTTGTCGATCAGAGCAACGAGCAGGCGCTCAAAGCGGCGCTGGCGGAAAAACCGAAGCTGGTTCTGGTCGAAAGCCCAAGTAACCCGTTGTTGCGCGTCGTGGATATTGCGAAAATCTGTGAGCTGGCGCGTGAAGCCGGGGCCGTGAGCGTGGTGGATAACACCTTCCTCAGCCCGGCACTGCAAAACCCGTTGGCGCTTGGCGCCGATCTGGTTCTGCATTCCTGCACCAAATACCTGAACGGCCATTCCGATGTGGTCGCGGGCGTGGTGATTGCCAAAGAGCAGGAAACCGTCACTGAACTGGCATGGTGGGCGAATAACATCGGCGTCACCGGCGGAGCATTTGACAGCTACCTGCTGCTGCGCGGCCTGCGTACGCTTTCTCCGCGTATGGAAGTGGCCCAGCGCAACGCCACGGCAATTGTTGAGTTCCTGAAGCAGCAACCGCTGGTGAAAAAGCTGTATCATCCTTCTCTGCCGGAAAACCAGGGCCATGAAATCGCGGCCCGTCAGCAGAAAGGCTTCGGCGCAATGCTCAGTTTTGAACTGGACGGCGACGAAAACACCCTGCGCCGTTTCCTGGGCGGGCTGGAGTTGTTCACGCTGGCAGAATCGTTAGGCGGCGTGGAAAGTTTAATTTCTCACGCGGCAACCATGACTCACGCGGGCATGGCGCCAGAAGCACGTGCAGCGGCAGGGATTTCAGAAACGCTGCTGCGTATTTCGACCGGTATTGAAGACAGTGAAGATTTAATTGCCGACCTGGAAAATGGGTTCCGGGCAGCAAACGAGGGGTAAACATGAGTGTGACAGCGCAGGCAGGGACGAAGGCTCGTCAACTGCATAAGTTTGGTGGGAGTAGTCTGGCGGATGTGAAATGTTACCTGCGTGTGGCAGGGATTATGGCTGAGCACTCGCAGCCAGAAGACATGATGGTCGTTTCCGCCGCTGGCAGTACCACCAACCAGCTGATCAGCTGGCTGAAACTCAGCCAGACCGACAGACTTTCTGCGCATCAGGTTCAGCAGGCGCTGCGCCGTTATCAGATTGAACTGATGACCGGGCTGCTGCCTGCCGAGGTAGCCGATAGCATGATCGCTGAATTTATTCACGATCTTGAACGTCTGGCTACGCTCCTCGACGGCGGTATCAACGAGGTAGTTTACGCCGAAGTCGTGGGCCACGGTGAAGTGTGGTCCGCGCGTTTGATGGCCGCTGTTTTGCAACAACAAGGTCTGGACGCCGCCTGGCTCGACGCGCGTGCGTTCCTGCGCGCCGAGCGCGGCGCTCAGCCACAGGTCGATGAAGGCCTCTCTTTCCCGCTGCTTCAGCAGCTGCTGGCGCAGCATCCAAACAAACGCCTGGTGGTGACCGGGTTTATCAGCCGCGACGCCGAAGGCGGCACGGTGCTGCTGGGCCGTAACGGCTCTGACTACTCGGCAACGCAAATTGGTGCACTGGCGGGCGTGTCTCGGGTCACCATCTGGAGTGACGTAGCAGGCGTGTACAGCGCCGACCCGCGTAAAGTGAAAGATGCGTGTCTGCTGCCGCTGCTGCGTCTCGACGAAGCCAGTGAACTGGCGCGTCTGGCGGCTCCGGTGCTTCACGCCCGTACGCTGCAACCGGTCTCCGGCAGCGATATCGATTTACAGCTGCGCTGTAGTTACACCCCGGATCAGGGCTCAACCCGCATCGAACGCGTGCTTGCGTCCGGTACCGGGGCGCGCATCGTCACCAGCCATGATGACGTTTGCCTGATTGAATTCCAGGTCCCGACCAGCCAGGACTTTAAGCTGGCGCACAAAGAAATCGACCTTATTTTCAAGCGTGCGCATGTGCGCCCGCTGGCGGTTGGCGTGCATCCCGACCGTCATCTGCTGCAGTTCTGCTATACCGCTGAAGTGGCGGACAGCGCGCTGAAGCTGCTCGATGAAGCGGGCCTGCCGGGCGAGCTGCGTTTACGTCAGGGCCTGGCACTGATTGCCATGGTGGGCGCGGGCGTGACCCGTAACCCGCTGCACTGCCATCGCTTCTGGCAACAGCTGAAAGGCCAGCCGGTGGAGTTCACCTGGCAGTCGGAAGAGGGCATCAGCCTGGTGGCGGTTCTGCGTACCGGGCCAACTGAAAGCCTGATTCAGGGCCTGCACCAGTCGCTGTTCCGCGCTGAAAAACGCATTGGCCTGGTGCTGTTTGGCAAAGGCAACATCGGTTCGCGCTGGTTGGAGCTGTTTGCCCGTGAGCAAAGCACGCTGTCGGCGCGTACTGGATTTGAGTTTGTGCTGGCCGGTGTGGTCGACAGCCGCCGTAGTCTGCTGAATTACGAAGGACTGGACGCCAGCCGTGCGCTCGCATTCTTTAATGATGAAGCGGTTGAACAGGACGAAGAATCGCTGTTCCTGTGGATGCGTGCGCATCCGTACGATGATTTGGTGGTCCTTGACGTCACCGCCAGCACCCAGCTCGCCGAGCAGTATCTGGATTTCGCCAGCCACGGTTTCCACGTGATCAGCGCCAACAAACTCGCCGGGGCCAGCACCAGCGACAAATACCGCCAAATCCACGACGCGTTCGAAAAAACGGGTCGCCACTGGCTGTATAACGCTACCGTTGGCGCGGGCCTGCCGGTAAATTTCACCGTGCGCGATCTGCGTGACAGCGGCGACACTATTCTGTCCATTAGCGGGATTTTCTCCGGCACGCTTTCGTGGCTGTTCCTGCAGTTCGACGGCACGGTGCCGTTTACTGAGCTGGTGGATCAGGCGTGGCAGCAAGGTTTGACTGAACCGGACCCGCGCGTTGATTTGTCCGGCAAAGATGTTATGCGCAAGCTGGTGATCCTCGCCCGTGAAGCGGGTTACGACATCGAGCCTGACCAGGTGCGTGTCGAATCGCTGGTGCCATCGCATTGCGAAGAAGGGTCTATCGATCACTTCTTTGAAAACGGGGAAGACCTTAACGAGCAGATGATTCAGCGTCTGGAAGCTGCGCAGGAAATGGGCCTTGTGCTGCGCTATGTGGCGCGTTTCGATGCCAACGGTAAAGCGCGTGTCGGCGTTGAAGCCGTGCGCCCTGAGCATCCGCTGGCGGCGCTGCTGCCGTGTGATAACGTCTTTGCCATCGAAAGCCGCTGGTATCGCGATAACCCGCTGGTTATCCGTGGGCCGGGTGCAGGACGTGACGTGACGGCCGGGGCTATTCAGTCAGACATTAACCGTCTGGCGCAGCTGCTGTAGTTTTTACCCCCTCTCTCCAACGGGGAGAGGGGCCGCCCCGCACTGATTTTCTGCCTCTCCCTGCGGGAGTGGGCTAATGCTTTCGCCCCTCCCATGAATTATTTTCACCTTCGCTGAACATTCCTCACTCTTTCTGCTGTTTTTTCTGTTGACGTCATCACTCTTTTCCGTCATTTTTACATCTGGACGTCTAAACGTATAGATGCTCATAACACAACATATAACGACATGCGATTGAAGAGGTAAGGTATGAGCTTTTTTCACGCCAACCAGCGGGAAGCCCTGAATCAGAGCCTGGCAGAAGTACAGGGCCAGATTAATGTTTCCTTTGAGTTTTTCCCGCCGCGCACCAGTGAAATGGAGCAAACCCTGTGGGCCTCTATCGATCGTCTGAGCAGCCTGAAGCCGAAGTTTGTTTCCGTTACCTACGGTGCGAACTCGGGTGAGCGTGACCGCACGCACAGCATCATTAAAGGCATCAAGGATCGCACTGGGCTTGAAGCGGCACCGCATCTGACCTGTATCGACGCCACTCGTGATGAGCTGCGCGCGATCGCGCAGGACTACTGGAATAATGGCATTCGCCATATCGTCGCCCTGCGCGGTGACTTGCCGCCGGGTAGCGGCAAGCCGGATATGTATGCCACAGACCTGGTCGCGCTGCTGAAAGACGTGGGTGACTTTGATATCTCAGTCGCGGCGTACCCGGAAGTGCATCCGGAAGCGAAAAGCGCGCAGGCGGACTTGCTCAACCTGAAACGTAAAGTGGATGCCGGCGCTAACCGCGCGATCACTCAATTCTTCTTCGACGTTGAAAGCTATCTGCGCTTCCGCGACCGCTGCGCTTCGACCGGTATCGACGTAGAAATCATCCCTGGCATTCTGCCAGTGTCGAATTTCAAACAGGCGAAGAAATTTGCCGACATGACCAATGTGCGCATCCCAACGTGGATGGCGAAAATGTTTGAAGGGCTGGACGACGATGCGGAAACCCGCAAACTGGTCGGCGCCAATATCGCAATGGACATGGTGAAAATCCTCAGCCGTGAAGGTGTGAAGGACTTCCATTTCTACACCCTGAACCGCGCCGAAATGAGTTACGCCATCTGCCACACTCTGGGCGTGCGCCCGGCGGTGTAAAGAAAGCGGCCCTCGTGAGAGGGCCCGTTGGTTTATTCCCAGTGCAGCAGACACTGTTGACCATATTTATCGGCGACCAGTAGCGCGGCATACACCTGTTCAACGGTTGTACCGCCCGGCATGTTGTGGACAGTTTCTCCTGGCGCGCAGGCGGCCTCAGCGACAATCCTCATTTTCTCCGCTACCTGATCCTGGATATCCAACTGAGCCAGGGTTATCGGCAGTCCCACGGCGTAACACAGCGCCGCTACGGTTTCGATCTCTTCCTGAGGCGCATCTTCCAGCACTAATTGCGTGAGCGTTCCGAAAGCAACTTTCTCACCGTGATAGTAGTGATGGGCATCGGGAATGGCTGTCAGGCCGTTGTGAATGGCGTGCGCCGCCGCCAGACCGCCACTCTCAAAGCCAACACCGCTGAGGTAGGTATTGGCCTCGACCACGCGCTCCAGCGCCTCCGTGACCACGTGTTTCTCCGCCGCCAGCATGGCTTTTTCGCCTTCTTCCAGCAGTGTGTTGTAGCACAGCTCCGCCAGTGTCAGTGCGGCTTGTGTGGTTTTTCCTCCCGCCATTGTGATGGCCCCACTACGGGAGCAGGCACGCGCTTCAAACCAGGTCGCCAGCGCATCGCCAATACCTGCCGCCAGTAAACGCGCTGGCGCGCCCGCGACGATTTTTGTGTCGACAATGACCAGATTCGGGTTGTGCGGCAGCATCAGGTAGCGGTCGAATTCGCCGTCGTCGGTATAAATAACGGAAAGCGCGCTGCACGGCGCATCCGTTGAGGCGATGGTAGGCGCGATAGCCACGGGGAGATTCATAAAATGCGCCAGCGCTTTGGCGGTATCCAGCGTTTTGCCGCCGCCGATGCCCAGCACCGCCTGACATTTCGCACTCAGCGCGATGTCGCGCAGGCGATTGATTTCATTCTGCGAGCATTCACCGTTGAACGGTACGATATCGGCGGTCAACTCCGCGCTGGATAAACTCTTGCGCAGTGTTGCTTCGGCAAAGCCGAGGACGAACTTATCGCCGACGACCAGCCAGCGTTCAGCCATTGGCTTGAGGTAATCACCGAGGCGGGTGAGCGCATCTGCGCCCTGGATATATTTTCCAGGTGACTGAATAATCCTGTCCATCTTCACTCCTTAAAGGTTGAGATTGCATTTGTTTTTTCAGAGTTCCAGTTCTTGTTGTAGCAAGCGGGCGATCGCATCAGTGTCTGGGGCGTTAACCAGTGCGTCACGAAATTCCTGGTGCATGATGCGACGCGCCAGTCGTGAGAAAATACGCATATGCTGATCGCCTGCGGCATGCTTGTTGAGTGTCAGCATGATGATGAATTGCGCTTCTTCTTCGCCCCAAGGTACCGGCGCAGGCAGACGTGCCACGCTAATGGTGGACTGTTCAATGTGCTCAGATTTACTGTGCGGGATAGCGAAGCTAAAACCGAGGCCGGTAGAGAACACCGCCTCACGTGCCCAAAGATCGGCTTCCAGCTTGCGTGGATAGCGGCAGCGCCCGGCCAGCAGCAGATTGTCGGTCATCCCTTTAAGTACTTCTTCTTTGCTCTGCCAGTCGTTATGCAGCGAAATACAGCCAGGCGTCATCAACGGCGCATCTTGTTGGTTCATGCGAAACTGGGCCAGTAAATGCTCCACTTCAAGCGACGTGCGACAGGCCATCGCCTGATTAAGCAATTGACGACAGGCACGGCTGTCGAGTTGCGCCAGACGCGCTTTGGTTGCGGGTATCGACGGCGCACTCATGCTGATTTCGTCCAGTCCCAGCCCAACCAGCAGCGGCAGTACTGAACCTTTGGCACCCAGTTCGCCGCACAGACCAATCCATTTTCCCTGGCGGTGAACGGCCTGTACCGCAAAATCCAGTGCGCGCAGAAATGCCGGGTTCAGGCTGTTGTAGTGGCGAGTGACTTTGGCGTTATCACGATCGACCGCCAGCAGGTACTGGGTCAGGTCATTGCTGCCGATGCTGAAGAAATCAATTTCTTCGCAGCACTGATCGATGATGAACATCACCGACGGCACTTCCAGCATGATGCCGAGCGGGATTTTTTCATCGAACGGGATCTGCGCCTGGCGCAATTGCTGTTTGGCCTCGGCCAGTTTTTCCTTCACCCACAGGATCTCTTCCATTGAGGAGATCATCGGGATCATTATTTTCAGGCTACCGTGGGCCGAAGCGCGCAGGATAGCCCTCAGTTGGGTGATGAACAGGGCGACATATTCTTCATAAATACGGACTGCGCGATAGCCGAGGAAGGGGTTGTTTTCCGACGGGATTTTCAGGTAGTCGACCGGTTTATCACCGCCGATATCCATGGTTCGCACGATAATACTGTGCTGCGACGCTGGTTTCAGCGCCTCGCAGAAAATGTTGTACAGTTCGTCCTCATCCGGCGCGCTGCTGCGATCCATATACAGCATCTCGGTGCGGAACAAACCCACTGCTTCCGCGCCATGACCGAAGGCAGATTGGGCTTCGATGGCGTGAGCAATATTGGCTGCGACTTCCATGCGCTGACCGTCGGCGGTACGTGCCTCGCGTTCCAGCCAGATGCTCTGCTGTTCGCGCAATGCGTTCTGCACCCACTCTTCCTGCTGATAATAACGGTCGACGGCGCTGTTTGGTTCCACGACGAGCACACCGGCGTTGCCGTCCAGCCACACCCGCTGGTGATGCCAGCGAGACAACGTTGCGGTTTCTACGCCGACCAGAGTGGGGATATTAAACGAACGCGCGAGGATAACCGTGTGCGACGTAGTACCGCCACTTTTAAGCAACAGCCCTTTTAGCAGCGTCTTGTCGAGCTCCAGGAACTGGCCCGGCGTGAGTTCATCGGCGATACAAACGGCTGGCTGCGTCAGTTGGCCTGGCGGCGGAAAGCGGGATTCACCGTAAATCTGCTGTAACAGTTGATAACAGACGTCTCTGACATCCAGCACGCGTTCCTGCAAGTAAGCGCTGCACGACCGCGCGAAGGTCTCACTGAAATGCTGTGCGCTACGAATGATCGCTTCGGCGCAGCTTAAGCCTTCGTTAACGCCGTGCAGTAAATGCTGACGCAGTTCGGTATCTGTTGCCAGCGAACGGTGCGCATCAAGAATGGCGCGGGCGGTGTTGTCACTGCTGAGCTGTTGCAGGGCCAGTGATTTCACCAGCATTGTCAGGCCGTTATCCAAAGCGGATTGCTCTTGTTCCGGCGAGGATGCGGCTGGCAGTCCACGCAGAGTGGTGAGATCAAGTGAGGTGAGCGGCGTTAGCATGCCACCCGCGCTTCCGCTGCATACCGATCGTCCAGGGAAAACCGTTGGGTTCAGACGCGTCAGGGATTCAGGCAGTGTGGCCTGTTCCCCGGTATCGGGCTGCTCCATTGGCGTATCGCAGTGGGGAAACTCATCGCGAAGCCACGCGCTCAGCGTCTGCCATGCCGCTTCTTCGTCTGGCCCATTTATATGCAACTGGCAGGCGTCACCGGTCAGGGTATCAGTGCCGATTATCGCCAGTGCGCTCCCGGCATTGCCCTGTCGGCCGTTACGCAGGTTATGCCAGTCAATGCGGGACGAGAAGGTATTGCACAGCGTTTCAACGTGGCTGGCGGGACGGGCATGAACGCCGTGGGGCAAGGTACAACAAAATTCCACAACCTGAGCCATGGCCATTTTCCTCAAGATAAACAGGGTATGGCGACAGCATAGAGCGGAGCAGCGGCAGGGCGATATCTGACAAAACTGCCAAAAACTGGACAAATGTAATATCTACGGGAAAGTGGGATTTCACTCACAGGTTGCATCATTTTGCGAGAGAGTACGCAAAAAGGAACCTATGAGACCGATCGCATTTTTCTTCTCACATTACAAAAATCCAGTAAATGGCCTTTTTATCTCCTGTCTGTGACGATGCCGATTGCCTATTGTCTCCCCATCAACGTTATGGATAAGGGCCAGTGGCCCGGGAGCGGCAAATGAAAGAGTTGATACAGATCCTCAAAAATACCCGGCAGCACTTGATGACTGGCGTATCGCATATGATCCCGTTTGTTGTTGCGGGCGGCATCCTGCTGGCCGTGTCAGTGATGATGTACGGCAAAGGTGCGGTACCGGATGCCGTGACGGATCCAAATCTGAAAAAGCTGTTTGATATCGGTGTGGCGGGACTCACCCTGATGGTGCCGTTTCTGGCGGCCTATATTGGTTACTCCATTGCTGAACGTTCTGCGCTGGCGCCTTGCGCCATCGGGGCCTGGGTCGGCAACAGCTTTGGCGCAGGCTTCTTCGGTGCGATCATCGCCGGGCTTATCGGCGGCATTATTGTCTTTTATCTCAAGCGGATACCGGTGCCGAAAGTGTTGCGTTCGGTGATGCCGATTTTCGTCATTCCGATTGTGGGTACCTTCGTCACTGCCGGCATCATGATGTGGGGACTGGGCGAGCCGGTCGGTGCACTCACCCACGGGTTGACCAGTTGGCTGCAAGGGTTGCAACAGGGCAGCATCGTGGTGCTGGCGATTGTCATGGGCTTGATGCTGGCTTTCGACATGGGTGGGCCAGTGAATAAAGTGGCCTACGCTTTCATGCTTATCTGCGTGGCGCAGGGCGTTTACAGCGTGGTAGCGATTGCCGCCGTCGCCATTTGTGTACCGCCGCTGGGGCTGGGCCTTGCCACCTTTATCAACCGTAAAAATTTCACTGCTGAAGAGCGCGAAGCAGGGAAAGCGGCTTTGGTGATGGGCTGTGTTGGCGTCACTGAAGGTGCTATTCCCTTTGCTGCTGCCGACCCGCTACGGGTGATCCCCTCCATCATGTTGGGCTCTGCTTGCGGCGCAGTGACCGCCGCCGTGTTCGGTGCTGAGTGTTACGCCGGCTGGGGTGGGCTAATTGTTCTGCCGGTGGTTGACGGCAAACTCGGCTACATCGCTGCTGTGGCGGCGGGTGCCGTGATCACCGCCGTGAGCGTGAACGTGCTGAAAAGTCTGGCGCGTAAGCAACAAAAGCCGGTTGTTGAGCAAGACGACGACCTGGAACTGGATTTCGACATTCACTAAGAGGGATTGAACATGACAATGATTATCGCAGTAACGGCTTGTCCGTCCGGTGTGGCGCATACCTATATGGCAGCCGAGGCGCTGGAGAGCGCAGCAAAGGCCAAAGGCTGGCAGGTCAAAGTGGAAACTCAGGGTTCTATCGGTCAGGAAAATACGCTGACGGCTGAAGATGTTGCGGCGGCTGATCTGGTTATCCTCACCAAAGACATCGGTATCAAATTTGAAGAACGCTTCCAGGGCAAAACGGTGGTGCGTGTGAACATTAGCGACGCCGTAAAACGGGCCGATGCCATCATGAACAAAATTGATGCTCACCTGAACCCAACGGCCTGATATTACCCCGCCGCAGTGGCGGGTCTGATGAAGCAAAAAGGAGTACCCCATGACGAGTCGCATCCAGCGTCTGAAAGACGCCTTGTTTGCCCACCCGCGAGAAATTTCGCTTGAGCGTGCGCTGCTTTATACCGAAAGCCACCGTCAGTCTGAAGGCGAACCGGTTATCCTGCGGCGGGCAAAGGCGACGGCGTATATTCTTGATAACGTGAACATTGCGATTCGTGAAGATGAGTTGATTGCGGGGAATCGCACCGTTCAGCCCCGCGCCGGAATTGTGTCGCCCGAAATGGATCCGTACTGGCTGCTTAAGGAGCTGGATCGGTTCCCGACGCGCCCACAAGACCGTTTCGCTATTAGCGAAGCAGACAAACAGATTTATCGTGAAACGCTGTACCCTTACTGGGAAAAGCGGTCGATGAAGGATTTCATTAACGCCCGAATGTCGGAAGACGTTAAGGCGGCAATGACCACCCAGATTTTTAGTATCAACCAGACTGACAAAGGCCAGGGACACATTATTATCGATTACCCGCGCCTGCTGGAAAACGGCCTGAGTGCGCTGGTAGCGGAGATGCAGGTGCATTGTCAGCGTAGCCCTGACAATGCTTTTTATGCTGCTGCACTGTTGCTGCTGGTAGCCTCTCAGCGCCATATTTTACGTTATGCGGCGCTGGCAGAAGCGATGGCTGCACAATGCGATGAGCCGGGGCGTAAAGCAGAATTGCTCAAGATGGCGGATATTTCCCGGCACAATGCTGAACTTCCACCGCGTACTTTCTGGCAAGCCTGCCAGCTGTTCTGGTACATGAACATCATTTTGCAGTTTGAATCTAACGCCAGTTCGTTATCGCTGGGTCGTTTTGACCAGTACATGCTGCCTTACTATCAGGCTTCGCTGAGCCACGGCGAAGAGGCGAGTTTTCTGCGGGAAATTCTGGCGTCACTGTGGGTGAAATGTAATGACGTGGTGCTCCTTCGCTCAACCAGCAGCGCACGCTACTTTGCCGGTTTTCCTACAGGGTACACCGCACTGCTCGGCGGCTTAACGGAAACAGGCCGCAGCGCAGTTAATGTGCTCTCTTTCCTCTGTCTTGATGCTTATCAGTGCGTGCAATTACCACAACCAAACCTCGGCGTGCGGGTGAATGAACTTATCGACGCGGCGTTTTTACGCAAAACTGCAGAAACCATTCGTCTTGGTACGGGTATTCCACAAATCTTTAACGATGAAGTGATAGTGCCGGCGTTCCTCAACCGGGGCGTTTCGCTGGAGGATGCGCGGGATTATTCGGTGGTAGGCTGCGTAGAGCTGTCGATACCCGGGAAAACCTACGGGCTGCACGATATTGCGATGTTTAATCTGCTGAAAGTGATGGAAATTGTGCTGCAGGAAAGTGAAGGCGATGCCGGGCTGACGTGGGAAAAACTGCAGGAAAGCATTCGCGCTAAAATCAGCCACTTCATTTCGCTGATGGTTGAGGGCAGCAATATTTGCGATATCGGGCACCGGGACTGGGCGCCGGTGCCGCTGCTTTCGTCGTTTATTAGCGATTGCCTGGTGAATGGCAAAGACATTACCGAAGGTGGGGCGCGCTACAATTTTTCCGGCGTGCAGGGTATTGGCATCGCCAACCTGTGCGACTCGCTTCATGCCCTGAAAGGGCTGGTGTTTGACCAGCAGCGACTGAGTTTTGACGAACTGTTGGCGGTGCTGAAGGCGAACTTCGCCAGCGAAGACGGAATAAAAATCCGCGCCAGGTTGATCAACCGTTTTGAGAAATACGGTAATGATATCGACGAAGTGGACAATATCAGCGCCGATTTGCTGCGTTATTACTGCAAAGAGGTAGAAAAATACTGCAATCCGCGTGGTGGTCAGTTTACCCCTGGCTCCTACACCGTTTCCGCACATGTGCCGTTGGGATCCGTAGTGGGTGCCACGCCGGATGGACGCTTCGCCGGAGACCAACTCGCCGACGGCGGATTGTCACCGATGCTGGGTCAGGATCGGCAGGGGCCGACCGCTGTGCTGAAATCAGTGAGTAAACTTGATAATACGCTGTTGTCTAACGGCACCCTGCTCAACGTGAAGTTTACGCCCGCTACGCTGGAGGGGGATGCAGGCTTGCTGAAGCTGGCAGATTTCTTACGGGCGTTCACCCAGCTGAAGATCCAGCATATCCAGTTTAACGTGGTGAATGCCGAAATCTTGCGCGAAGCTCAAAGTCGACCACAAGATTTTTCCGGGCTGGTGGTGCGTGTGGCGGGCTACAGCGCCTTCTTTGTCGAGCTGTCGAAGGAGATTCAGGATGACATTATCCGCCGCACCGCGCATCAACTGTGAGGTGCAGGAAACGGAGGCTGAACGGGCGCGGATATTCAATATTCAGCGCTATTCGCTGAACGACGGGCGCGGTATACGCACGGTGGTTTTCTTTAAAGGTTGCCCGCACCGCTGCCCGTGGTGTGCCAATCCCGAATCGCTGGCACCGTCGATTGAAACCGTCAGACGCGAGAGCAAGTGCCTGCATTGCACGCCGTGCCTGCGGGATGCCGATGAATGTCCGTCTGGCGCGTATGAACGCATTGGACGAGATATCACTCTGGCGGCGCTGGAGCAGGAAGTGATGAAAGATGCGGTTTTTTATCGCGCTTCGGGTGGCGGGGTGACACTTTCAGGTGGCGAGGTGCTGATGCAGGCGGATTTCGCCACCCGGTTTCTCGCCCGGCTGCGGCAATATGGTGTGCATACTGCTATCGAAACGGCAGGCGATGCGTCACTGAGCCGCTTGCTGCCTTTGGCCCGACAATGTGATGAAATCCTCTTTGATTTGAAAATTATCGATGCGCAGCAAGCGCTGGCGGTGGTGAAGATGAACCAGCCGCGGGTGATGGCGAACTTCCTCGCGCTGGTCGCCGAAGGGTTGCAGGTCATTCCACGCCTGCCGCTGATCCCTGGTTACACCCTTAGTGATCATAATATTCGGGCGGTGCTGGCGTTTTTGCAGACCACACGCATCAGGACATTACATTTGCTGCCCTTTCATCAGTACGGTGAGCCAAAGTACCGGCTGCTGGGAGAGGCGTGGGTGATGAGCGCTGTTCCCCCGCCTTCTGCCGATGAGATTGCGACGGTTCGTCTGATGGCAGAAGCGCAAGGTTTTCAGGTGACAGTCGGAGGTTAAATGACAATAACAGGCGGACGATTTCTGGTGGCGGTGACTGCCTGTGTCAGCGGCGTTGCTCATACTTACATGGCAGCAGAGCAGCTGGAAAAACTCTGCCAGAAAGAAAAATGGCTCATCAAGATAGAAACGCAGGGGGCATTAGGGATTGAAAATTACCTTACTGTGGAGGATATCCGCCGGGCAGATGCCGTGCTGCTAATTACGGATATTGAACTTGATGGGGCTGAACGTTTTACTCACGCCCGGTACGTGCAGGTGGGCATCAATGTGTTTTTACGCAAACCGCAAAATGTGATCGGCGCGGTACGCAAACTGCTTTCCGCGCCTCAGCACACTCACATTACTCTTTCATAAGCAGCTGGCTGTGGTATTGCCGACGGTACTCCGAAGGAGAACGTTCGGTGTTCTTACGAAACAGACGACAAAAATAGTTGCTGTCAGTGAAACCGCAAACGTGCGCCACCTCTTTCACCTTCAAATCATAGTTTTTGAGTAACATTTTGGCTTTTTCCAGCCGCGTGTAGTTCAGGTATTCGTTAAAGCCCAGCGTGCCGCTTTTATTAAACAGATGCGACAGATAGTTGGGCGAAATATAAAACGCCTGCGCCACGGATTCCCGGCTTAGCGGTTCGGCATAATGGGTGTCGATGTGGCTGCGAATCGCTTCGAACAGCGCTTCACTGCGGGAGGCGGTCTGAATATGGCTACCCAGCAAATCTGCGCAATGGCTCAGCAGACTGAACACGATAAGTTTTGCCGTGTGCGTCTCCTGGGGCTGCATCCGAATTTCAATCAGCGCCTGCAACAAAAACGAGCCTACGCGCGGGCCGCGGCGAGCAACATGTTGCTTCGTGACATTCACCAACTGTTGGCCATCCCAGTGCTGGACGCTAAAGCCCAGCTGTTGCTTACCAAACAGAATACTGAGCGTGGTGGCAGGCGTTGTCCACTGCGGGCAATTCCAGCTCCCCGCGGGCACGAACAGCATGTCGTGTTGGCGCAAATTGAATGAGCCATCACTGATTTCACCGCTCAGGACTATCTCCAGGCGGGGAAAATCGACCTTAAACGCCAATGGTGGCAGGGTTCCGCTTTCGGGGGCGAAATAGCAGGTGCCAGGAACATCCATTGATTCGATCAATGACGCTATGATTCGGGTAATACGGATATCCCTCTGTTCCATAAAGCGAACACTCCCGATTGATTTACGAAGAAACGCAGAAAGATTATTAAACACTTTTCCATACATAACCTACGGCTATTACTGAAAGTTTAGGGGCATATCGACGTTTCAATTCTTCATTTTTGTTACCTTGCTCATAGCCAGAAGGAAACAACTATCAAATCTGTAGATTTTATCATCTATAACTTATCTGCAGAGCTGTATATCCTGGTATTAAAACACTGAAGGGAGCAGGAAGATGAGCAATCAAGAAAACGATCACAATACGTTGTCTGCAGGGAAGTGTCCTTTTCATCAGGGCGGCCATGACGAAAGCGCAGGGGCCGGAACCAGCACTCGTGACTGGTGGCCAAAACAACTTCGGGTCGATCTCCTCAATCAGCACTCCAATCGTTCGAATCCGTTGGGCGAAGATTTCGATTACCGCAAAGAATTCAGCAAACTGGATTACTCCGCCCTGAAAGGGGACATCAAAACACTGTTAACTGATTCACAATCGTGGTGGCCAGCCGACTGGGGCAACTACGCAGGCCTGTTTATCCGTATGGCCTGGCACGGGGCCGGTACTTATCGCTCCGTTGACGGTCGCGGCGGTGCCGGTCGCGGTCAGCAACGTTTTGCGCCGCTGAACTCCTGGCCGGATAACGTCAGCCTCGATAAAGCTCGCCGACTGCTGTGGCCTATTAAACAGAAATACGGCCAGAAAATTTCCTGGGCTGACTTGTTTATCCTTGCAGGTAACGTGGCGCTGGAAAACTCAGGCTTCCGTACCTTTGGTTTCGGTGCCGGACGCGAAGATGTCTGGGAACCGGATCTCGACGTAAACTGGGGTGATGAAAAAGCCTGGCTGGAACACCGTGACCCTGAAGTGCTGGCGAAGCGTCCGCTGGCCGCCACTGAAATGGGCCTGATTTACGTTAACCCGGAAGGGCCAAACGCCAGTGGTGAGCCGCTTTCTGCCGCGGCTGCCATTCGTGCCACTTTTGGCAACATGGGGATGAACGACGAAGAAACCGTGGCGTTGATTGCGGGTGGGCATACGTTGGGTAAAACCCACGGGGCTGCAGCGGCAACGCATGTCGGCGTCGATCCTGAAGCCGCACCGATCGAGTCTCAGGGCCTGGGATGGGCAAGCAGTCACGCCAGCGGCGTCGGCGCCGATGCCATTACCTCCGGTCTGGAAGTGGTCTGGACGCAAACGCCAACCCAATGGAGCAACTTCTTCTTCGAGAACCTGTTCAAATATGAGTGGGTACAAACGCGCAGCCCGGCGGGTGCCATCCAGTTCGAAGCCGCCGATGCACCTGACATCATTCCTGATCCGTTCGATCCGTCCAAAAAGCGTAAGCCAACGATGCTGGTCACCGACCTGACGTTGCGTTTCGATCCGGATTTCGAAAAAATTTCCCGTCGTTTCCTTAACGATCCGCAGGCCTTCAATGAAGCCTTTGCTCGCGCGTGGTACAAACTGACGCATCGGGATATGGGGCCGAAGGCACGTTATATCGGGCCGGAAGTGCCGAAAGAAGATCTGATTTGGCAGGATCCGTTGCCGCATCCGTTCTTCCAGCCATCAGCGTATGATATTGAGAGTCTGAAAGAGGATATTGCCGCTTCAGGACTGTCTGTCAGTGAGCTGGTGTCGGTAGCGTGGGCATCTGCGTCTACTTTCCGCGGTGGTGATAAGCGTGGCGGCGCTAACGGCGCACGTCTGGCATTGGATCCGCAGCGTCATTGGGAAGTGAACGCCACGGCGGCACGTGTTCTTCCGGTACTTGAAGGCATCTATAAATCTGCACACAAAGCGTCACTGGCCGATATCATCGTGCTGGCAGGCGTGGTGGGTGTGGAGCAAGCCGCCAAAGCAGCGGGCGTGTCTGTCACCGTGCCTTTCGTGCCTGGTCGTGTCGATGCGCGTCAGGATCAGACGGACGTTGAAATGTTCAATCTGATGGAGCCTGCGGCTGACGGTTTCCGTAATTACCGTGCGCGTTTGGATGCTGCAACCACTGAATCACTGCTGATCGATAAAGCCCAGCAGCTGACGCTGACCGCGCCGGAAATGACCGTCCTGGTCGGTGGTCTCCGCGTGCTCGGCGCGAACTTTGATGGCAGTAAACACGGCGTATTCACTGACAACGTGGGCGTGCTCAGCAACGATTTCTTCGCAAATCTGCTGGATATGAGCAACGAGTGGAAAGCCGCGGATACCTCTAATGAGCTGTTTGAAGGCCGTTGCCGCCAGAGCGGTGAAGTGAAATACACCGCAACGCGTTCAGACCTGGTATTTGGTTCTAACGCCGTACTGCGCGCCCTGGCTGAAGTGTATGCCTGTGAAGATGCCAAAGAGAAGTTTGTGAAAGACTTCGTGGCGGCGTGGGTGAAAGTGATGAATCTGGATCGCTTTGACCTGCTGTAAGGTCTTCGTGTGACAGCATCAGAATGAAACTGGGCGGTTGTTGATGACAGCCGCTCAGTTTTTCTTAATGTCGGCTCCAGGCAATAACGCCTTTGCAGAAGGTAGTGTTGACCTGATAGTCATCTTCCAGCACCACGATATCGGCATCAAAGCCACAGTGTAGTTTGCCTTTGCGCTTATCCAGTCCCAGCATCCGCGCCGGATTAAGAGTGCAGGATTTCAGTGCCGCACTGAAGGGCACCATTGCCCGTTCGACCATATTGTACAGCCCACGGTTCAGCCGCAGCGTACTCCCGACCAGCACGCCGTTTTCGCGTCGTGTCGCGCCATCTTCCCCCAGAATCATTGGTTCGCCGCCAAACATATAGCGCCCTGGCGGGCAACCTTTTGATTTCATTGAGTCACTGATCATGATGAGGTAGTCCTCATTTTTGACCCGGAATAAATTGGCCGCTGACACCAGGCTAACAAAAATGCCATCGGCGATGATTTCACCGTACAGACTGTCCATGCAAAATGCGGCACCCAGCAAACCCGGCTCGCGATTCACATATTTCGCCATGCCGTTATAGACGTGGGTAACATTTTTCGCGCCATGCGCTACCGCCGCCAGAACCTGTTCGAAGGTGGCGTCCGAATGGCCCATATTGACGACGATGCCGTGTTGCGTGCAATAGCGGGTCAGTGCGAAAGCAGCATCTTCCTCCGGCGCAAGCGTGACGGCGATAATGCGATTGCCAGACGCCTGTTCAAAGGCCTGAAATTCACTGACGCTGGCGGGACGGATGTGTTTTTCCGGCTGAGCACCGCGGTATTTCTGGCTGAGGAAAGGGCCTTCAAGATGGATGCCGAGAATTTCAGCGCCCTGATAACGGCCGTCCATCACCTGAGAAATGTTATTCAGCGCTGTTAACAGAGTGGCGTTTTCATCGGTGACCGTCGTCGGGCAGAAGGCGGTGACACCTTCTTCCGGCAGGTGCGATGCCCAGCGGCGCAGGCCTTCAGGGTCGTTTTCATTGGTATCGTAGTCCCAGGCACCGTGAGCATGCGTGTCTATCAGGCCAGGGATAATGCGCCGTGTCCCATAATCGTAATCAACGGTTGCCCCTAAGCCGGGAGTAATATCACTGATTGTCCCGTTTTCTACGGTTATCCTCGCCGGGTAAAATCCACCTTCCAGCCAGACGCGTTCACTCTGGATTTTCATAACCTTACCTCAACGACACGAGCAGCGAAGCGGCCTCGCGATCGCAAATGATGGTGACGTCCGGGTGCAGCAGTAAAAACGACGCCGGGAAGTGTGGGTCAATGCGTGTGCAGTCATGCAGTTGTTTGATAACTGCCGCTTTTGACTCTCCGTTAGCGATCAGCACAATTTTTTTACTTCTAAGGATAGTCCCCATTCCGAGGGTAATGGCCTGCTGCGGAACGTCCGCTTTGTTAACGAAGAAGCGGGCATTGGCGGCGATGGTTTCTTCATTCAGGTCGATGACGTGGCAAACCGGACTGTGCGTCGCGTGAGGTTCGTTAAAGCCAATATGACCGTCGTGACCGATGCCAAGAACCGCAATATCGAAGTCGCCATGAGCCTCAATTTCGCGTTCATAGCGAGCGCATTCGGCCTGTAAATCGGGTGCAAGGACATCAGGAACAAAGATATTGTGCGCAGCGATCGGCACGTGTTGATAAAAATGGTGTTGCAGGAAATAGTAATAACTCTGCGGATCGTCTTTTTTCAGCGGAATATATTCATCAATATTGAAGGAGACCGCCTGCGAGAAATCGGCTTCAGCAGAGTGTGCCATGCGGCTCATTTCCGCCAACAGTCCAACGGGGGTACCGCCTGTCGGCAGTGCCATCACTACGTTATTTTTTTTGGCCAGTGCCTGAGCCACGTGTGTGGCGGCCAGTCGACTCATTTCATCGTAGGTTTCGGTAATCGTAAAATTCAGCATGGTTATCCTCTAGCCGCCGATAGTCACTTTTAGACCAATATCTTCAGCGTACTGTTTAATTTGTGTTGTCATGTCCGGCTGGCAGGCGGGAATATCATTGAGCAGGTACGTCCAGCCCAGTTTCTGATATTTCCCTACGCCATAGATGTGGTATTCGAGAATATCAACCTGCTGTACGGCACTGCCTAACTGGCGAATAAAATCGAGGCGCTTACGGATATCATCCGGTTGATCGTTACGCGTCGGTACAATCACCATCCGTGCAAGGATGGGTTTGCCCATTGCGGCGATAGCTTTGGCGTTCTCCAGAATCAAACGGTTATCAACGCGGGCGCAGTTCAAATGGATATCAGCGTCAAACGCCTTAAAGTCATATGAGACCATATCCACCGTTTCAATCAGTGGGCGCAATTTTTCCCAGCGGATATTGCCCGCGGTATCGAGACAGACATGAACACCTTCCGCTTTTAACAGCCGTGCAGTTTCGTTAACGAATTCGGCCTGTAATGCCGGTTCGCCACCGGAAAAGGTCACGCCGCCATGGCTGGTGTCGTAAAAGGCTTTGTCGCGCAGCAGCAGGTCGGCAAGTTCACGTGAAGTCATCTCTTTGCCGACTTTTTCGTAAGCGTCATAAGGGCAGAGATCGACCATCTCCAGCAGATTGGTGCAGTTCTTTCTGTCGATATTCACACCCTGGCCCGGCGCGGCGAGTGTAATCGCGTTATTGGCTGCCGCCTGGACGCAGGTGCCGCACTGGCGGCACCGCTCTTTAAACCAGAAAACATTAAAGCCTGGCCTGATGGTTTCCGGATTCGCGCACCACTGGCAGCGTAAATTGCATTGCTGCATGAAGACGGTACTGCGTAGCCCCGGGCCATCTTTGGTGGAGTAGCGTTGAATGCGGGAAATCAGGCCAGTTCTCATCATGTCACCCGTCTTACCAGCTCAGTTCCGTACGCGCGATGATCGCATCCTGCGCTTCCGGCATCAGGGTGGAGAACAGCGCACAATAACCTGCCACGCGCACCATCAGATTCGGATAATCTTCTGGATGTTCTTTCGCCGCCCGCAGGACAGTGGAGTCGATAATATTGAACTGGTTATGGAAGATATTTTTCTCCCGACTCGCCACCATGAAGGCGGTGAATTTTTCCAGGTTATCGTCGCCTTCCAGCGCGCTCGGGGTAAATTTCATGTTCAGCAACTGACCGCCAGCAATTTTCTGATTTGGCAATTTCGCTACCGAGTTAATCACCGCTGTCGGGCCTTCTTTATCTGCGCCGAGACAAGGCGATGCGCCTTCGTTCAGCGGCAGTGTCGCCAGGCGACCATCCGGCGTGGCGCCGACATCAAAACCGTTTGGCACGTAAGAGGTGATGTTGGAGGTGGACATGGTGTAGCCACAGCCCTTCGGCCCTTTGCCATGCCGATCGGTTTTGTATTTCGGGAGCAGCTTCAGATAAGACTCGAACACATCAGCGACGATGTAATCGACATAATCGATATCATTACCAAACTTCGGCGCATTGCGGCACAGCTTACGTACGCGCGCCCCTTCCAGACCGTCGAAGTTGCTGTCCATCGCATCGCGAAGCTGTTTCAGGGTCAGTACTTTGTCGTCGAATACCAGCTTCTTCACCGCCGCCAGGCTATCGCCGACCACGGACGGGCCAATATTTGAGGAGCTGACAAAGTCATATTCCGCACCGCCGTTTTTCAGCGTTTTGCCACGATCCAGCGAACAGTTGATGGTGGCAGAGGCGAAAGCATCGGCATCATGGTGTTTGAGCGCACGGTCGCAAACCAGGTCGCAATCCACCGCCAAATCCGAGTAGAACTCCAGCAGCTGATTCCACGCCGCCCAGACTTCATCGTAAGAGGCGTAATTGATCTCACGACCTTCTTTACCGTTCACGCTGACCAGCTGTACGCCGGTTGCCGGGTCACAGCCGTTGTTCATCACCAGCTCGAGGATTTTGCCGAAGTTAACATAGGTCATGCCGGTGGCGCGGTGCCCCCAGCGGCCTGGAATGGCCGTTTCCACGCAGCCCATTGAGGCGTATTCGCGTGCCACTTCTTCACTCAGATTGAGCGTCATCATTGCCGGGATCACCACTTCGTCGCAGAAGATAGATGGCATACCGAAGCCTTTACGGATCAGTTTGGCCGAGTCTTTCATCAGCGAATGCGGGGTGTCTTTCGAGAAACGCACGCTTAAGTTTGGCTCCGGCAGGCCGGTCAGCGCCATCGCTTCCAGCGACAGATAAGAGAGGTCGTTAGTACCGTCTGTACCGTCAGGCTTCATGCCGCCAACCATCAGGTTGGAGTAGAGCGGGTAACCGCCGCTGTACTGCGTGTGGCCCCATGGACGCACTTTGTTCAGGCTGTTGGTCATAATGAAGAAGTGGGTCAGGATCTCCAGCGCCTTCTCTTTGCTGATGCGACTGGCATTGATGTCGGCTTCGTAGAAGGGCCAGATGTACTGATCAAAACGACCAAATGAGAAAGAGTGACCGTTGCTTTCAATCATCATCAGCAGATGGGTCAGATAAACGGTTTCTACCGCTTCGTAGAAATTCTGCGCTTTACCTTCCATCAGATGGGCAAACATCTCGCTCATCGCCAGCAGCTCATCACGGCGTTTGGCGTCAGTGGTGTTTTCTGCTTCCGTTTTGGCAAGGACTGAGAAGCGCTTGCAGTAGTTCAGCGCAGCATCCATGGTGATGATCACCGCCTGGTAGAAATCCTGTTGCTCTTTCGTCAGGTTGTCATCTTCCGCCAGGTGCTGTTTCGCGATATCGCGCATCCCGCCATAGCCGACTTCCAGCACGAAATCGTGGTTTGGAATGATATGACCGTCGCCGGACATACTGATCCCGCCGCGGTGCAGTACGCCCTGTTTCTCTGCCAGTCGGTTAATGTGCGGCAGGTTAGTCAGCACTTCGTCCTGGTGAGTCTTGCCCTGCCAGTAATCCTGAAGGACGCGCAGGCGAGCTTTCGTTTCCTCAGAAATCTGGAAGCTGTCACCAGAACGCTGGTCAAACTGGTCCAGCTCTTCGATAACCCAGTTAAACGAATATTCAGGAAAAATCGGGGCGGCGAAATTCGCGCTGGCCTGGTTGCCGACAATCAACATCTCCGGCTCGATATAAATGGTCATCTTTTCCAGGATGTCGGCCATCGCCAGCGCCCGGCGAATAACAATCGATTTGCCTTCTGAGCGTTTAAATGATTCGGTAATGATTTCAGCGCGTTCCGGGCAAAGGGTGGCGACACGATGGAACATCTGATCCTGTTTTTTAGCGATCCGCTCGAAATCACAATCGTTGTTAGCGGGTTGGAAACTGAGTAATCCGTGCATAGAGACCTCAATGGCTGAATGGTTTTTATACATTTCACGCCTGAGGTGTGCGATTGTCAATCAAATGGTGATTCTTTTTGTTCTTTTTTGTGGGTAAAGATACAAAAGGAACATAATGGGGGGCGATAAAAACACGGCAATGAACAGGGCAGATTGCGCCCGGGAAGGCGCAAAGAGAGGGACAGCAGGCTCAGGTGCCGCTATCGGCAAGGAGAAGCTGAACGTGTTCGTTTAACCCAGCGGCGACTGTTTCGGGGATCCCAGCCTGACTGACCACGTAATCAAAATCGGCAACGCGGCCATGACCGGCCAGAAATGTTTGCCCAAATTTACTCTTATCAGCCAGCAGGATTTTTTGTCGACCGGCGCGTAATAAGGCCTGTTTCACGTGTGCATCGGCAAGTTTGGGCACGGTAAGTTCGCCCAGTTCATTGATACCCTGGGTACTCAGAAACACTTTGTCGGCGTGGAGGCTGTTGAAAAAATCCGAGGTACTAAACGAGATCATGCCCTGGGTATCATCTTCATACTCGCCGGGAGCGACAATGAGTTTGATGCCTTTTCGTCCTTTCAACAGGTTGACCACCGGAATGGAATTGGTGATCACCATGATTTTTTTGTCCAGCAGAAACTGGGCAAAGGCCAGCAGCGTGGTGCCGCAGTCGATAATGATGGTATCGCCGTCCTCTACCAGTTCAGCGGCTTTTTTGCCGATCAGATGCTTATCGTCGACCATCTGCACTGATTTTAACTGGAAACTGGGTTCGACGCTGGCCCCGCTGGTCAGATAGGCTCCGCCATAGCTGGTTTTGACAATGCCTTGTTTTTCGAAGAATGAGAGGTCGCGGCGAATTGTCATCTTAGTGACGCCAAATTTCTCTGACAGTTCGTTAACGACGACTTTTTTATCCTGCTGCAGAATGGCATAGATGCGCATTCTTCGATCTGATGATTGCATGGCGAGGTTTCATTGAAGGAAAAGTGCACTATAAAGCACACGTGTTATCCCCGCAATGTTGCGATAAAAGAACATGAAGGAACACCCCCGGTAGGTACCGGGAGTGTGAGGATGAGTTTGGGTCTTGCGGTTACAGGGTCAGTTGACCGAATGCGCTCTCCCAGTCCTGCTCAAATTTCGCGATCGCTGATTCCACCGCTGGCGTGTTGAGCATCTGCTGTGCGACATCTAACGGTAGAGTGATGGCTTCGCATCCTGCCAGCAGGCAGTCCAGCGCCTGACGCGGGGTTTTAAAACTTGCTGCCAGGATCATGGCGTCAGGCGCATGAAGTTCGAGCAGGGTTTGCAGCTCCTGCACTGTTCGAATACCGTCCCCGCCCTGGGCATCAATACGATTCACATAAGGGGCAACGTATTTCGCGCCTGCGAGCGCAGCCAGCAGCCCCTGAGATGCACTGTATACGGCCGTCCCGAGGGTGGTTATTCCTTCTTTCTTCAGCTGTTTGATGGCGACTAAGCCTTCTGCTGTTACCGGAATTTTCACCACAATACCCGGTACGGTATCGCGAAGACGTCTGGCTTCTTCCACCATCCCCTGAGCATCGCGGCTCATGGTCTGTGCAAACAGCGTACCTTCCTCACCGATGGCTTTTTGCAGGCGAGGCAGGACTTCCCACAGTGTTTCTTTACCTACGGCCACAATGCTTGGATTGGTGGTCACACCGGCGACGGGAAAGATGCGCGCCAGACGTTCGACTTCCGCCACATTGGCGCTATCAAGATATAATTCCACACTCTTTTCCTCTTACTGAACAGCAATCTCTTCTCCGTCGGGCCCGAAAATGAGCCTCCTGGAGGAGAGCGCCGGAATGATTTTCTGCCAACAGAATAAGGGAAATTACTCTCTCTCCACCACGTGACATATCTGCCAAAAACTGGACAAATGTAATGTATATCTCGATGTGTGATTTAAGTCACAAAATGAAGTTGGGCCTTTCGGAGAGTGAGGTTATGCAGGCAGTTGAACGGTATGTGTTTTTACATTGATATTACAAAAATCCAGCAAGCTGTTTCCTGAGACATAAAAAAACAGGCATAACTGTGCTATGCCTGTTTTGCTTTTATACTCGTCATACTTCAAGTTGCATGTGCGTTGGCTACAACTCGAGTTATGTAGAGCACATAACGTTTCGTGTGGTGGTGTTAGCCGGTATTACGCATACCCGCCGCAACCCCGGCGATGGTGACCATCAGTGCCTGCTCGACGCGCGGATCTGGCTCTTTGCCTTCTTCTTCCGCCAGACGCGAACGGTGCAGCAGCTCTGCCTGCAGAACGTTCAGCGGGTCGGTGTAGATGTTACGCAGCTGGATAGACTCAGCAATCCACGGCAAATCGGCCATCAGGTGAGAATCGTTGGCGATGTCCAGCACCACTTTAATGTCCGCTTCCAGCAGCTTGCGCAGCTCGGCACCCAGTGGCCACAGCTCTTTCTTCACCAGACGCTGATCGTAGTACTCCGCCAGCCACAGGTCGGCTTTGGCGAATACCATTTCCAGCATGCCCAGGCGGGTGGAGAAGAATGGCCAGTCGCGGCACATGGTTTCCAGTTCGCTCTGTTTGCCGTCTTCCACCACTTTCTGCAATGCCGCACCAGCACCCAGCCAGGCTGGCAGCATCAGGCGGTTTTGCGTCCATGCGAAAATCCACGGGATAGCGCGCAGAGATTCTACGCCGCCGGTCGGACGACGTTTTGCCGGACGCGAACCCAGCGGCAGTTTGCCCAGTTCCTGTTCCGGCGTGGCGGAGCGGAAGTACGGCACGAAATCTTTATTTTCACGCACATAGCCGCGATACATGTCGCAGGAGATATCCGACAGCTCGGCCATGATGTGACGCCATTCCGGTTTTGGCTCCGGTGGCGGCAGCAGGTTCGCTTCGAGAATTGCGCTGGTGTACAGCGACAGGCTGCTGATGGTGACTTCCGGCAGGCCGTACTTGAAGCGGATCATTTCGCCCTGTTCGGTAACACGCAGGCCACCTTTCAGGCTGCCTGGCGGCTGGGAAAGCAACGCCGCATGGGCTGGCGCACCGCCACGGCCGATAGAACCGCCGCGACCGTGGAACAGCGTCAATTCGATACCGGCTTTTTCGCAGGTTTTGATCAGCGCGTCCTGAGCCTGATACTGCGCCCAGGAAGCAGCCATCACGCCCGCGTCTTTCGCGGAGTCGGAATAGCCAATCATCACCATCTGTTTGCCCTGGATGAAGCCGCGATACCAGTCGATGTTTAGCAGTTGCGTCATGACATCGTTGGCATTGTTGAGGTCATCGAGAGTTTCAAACAGTGGCGCAACCGGCAGCGCAAAGCCGATCCCGGCTTCTTTCAACAGCAGGTGAACTGCCAGCACGTCGGACGGCGTTTTGGCCATCGAGATAACGTACGCGGCGACTGAGCCTTTTGGTGCTTCAGCGATCACTTTGCAGGTGTCGAGTACTTCGCGGGTTTCTTCGCTCGGCGCCCACTGGCGTGGTAGCAGAGGACGTTTGGAATTCAGTTCGCGGATCAGGAACGCCTGTTTGTCGGCTTCTGACCAGCTTTCGTAGTCGCCAATGCCGAGATAGCGAGTCAGTTCACCCAGTGCTTCGGTGTGACGGGTGCTTTCCTGACGCACGTCGATACGCACCAGCGGCACGCCAAAACACTTCACGCGGCGCAGAGTGTCGAGCAGTTCGCCGTTGGCGATAATGCCCATGCCGCAGGCCTGCAACGATTTATAGCAGGCGTACAGCGGTTCCCACAGCTGCTCATTTTGGGTCAACAGACCGGCAGGTTTTGGCAGTTTTTCGCCTTTCAGGCGTGCTTCCAGCCAGGCCTGGGTCGCCATCAGCTGGCTACGCAGGGTTTTCAGCAGGTAGCGGTAGGGTTCGGCCGCACCGGCTTCGCCGACGTATTCACGCAGTTCGTCGGTGCATTCCACCATCGACAGTTCGGAAATCAGCAGCTGAATATCTTTCAGGAAAAGGTCGGTCGCTTTCCAGCGGCCCAGCAGCAGGACGGTGCGGGTGATGTCGGAGGTGACGTTTGGGTTGCCGTCCCGGTCACCGCCCATCCACGAAGTGAAGCGCACTGGCACGAAATCTACCGGCAGCTGGTAACCGAGGTTATCTTCCAGCTGTTCATTTAGCTCGCGCAGGTAGTTTGGCACGCCTTCCCACAGGCTATTTTCGACAACCGCAAAGCCCCATTTGGCTTCATCCACCGGGCTTGGGCGATGCTTACGAATTTCATCGGTATGCCAGGACTGCGCAATCAGCTGGCGCAGACGGCGCATCAGCTGGTGCTGTTCGTAGTCGGCGATATCTTTGTTATCCAGCTGCTTCAGGCAGCTGTTCACTTCCACCATTTTGTGGATCAGCGTCCGGCGGGTGATTTCCGTTGGGTGCGCGGTAAGAACCAGTTCCAGCGACAGGTTTTCCACCGCTTTTTTGATGGTCGCTTCGTTCAGGTTCGGCTGATCTTTGAGTTTACGCAGGGTGCGGGCAATCACTTCCGGGTTGCTGGCCGCTTCGCCTTTCGGCGAAATGCTGTGGTATTGCTCGGCGGTATTCGCCAGGTTCAGAAACTGGCTGAATGCACGGGCGACCGGAAGCAGCTCGTCGTTAGACAGATTCTGTAACGTCGTGAGCAGCTCCTGGCGATTGGCTTCATTGCCCGCGCGGGAGGATTTTGACAACTTACGAATGGTTTCAACGCGATCAAGAATGTTCTCGCCAAGGGCAACTTTTATCGTTTCCCCTAACACCTTACCGAGCATACTGACATTACTACGCAAAGCGGAATATTGTTCGTTCATTACCCCAGACACCCCATCTCATTTATGTATGTCCCTGGATTTCGCACAACCGTGATGAGACCGCTGACGGCGATACAAAATCGTTCGGACATGGTATTCGGTATTTTCTCGTCTTCACTTTATAAAGCCACGTAAAAACCCCTACGTCAATTGTTGCGAAATCGCTTCAGCAAACGAAGAAATGGCGGAAATTTGCCAAATTAAACTCAGCGGCAGTGAGATAAGCGCTTCTTATGGAAATGTGAAGTGAATCACCCTCTCAGGCAGAGAGGGTGACGGCAGAATTAATGCCAGCAAAAGTGATGGACGACCTGGGTAATCAACTCGCGAGTCGGTTTGATGAAGCGGGTTTCGAGGTATTCATCTGGTTGATGCGCCTGATTGATGGAGCCCGGCCCGAGCACCAGCGTCGGACAGAGCGTCTGAATATACGGCGCTTCGGTGCAGTAATTCACCACTTCGGTTTGTGTGCCGAGCAGTTTTTCCACCACCTGAACCAGCTGATGATCAGGCGGACAGGCATAGCCTGGGATGGGTGGATGCAGATCGGATACCGTCAGACGACCCGGCCATTTTTCACTGACCGGAGCCAGGGCTTCGGTGAGCAGCCCGTTGAGATCGTCGAGGGTCATGCCCGGCAATGGACGAATATCCATATGCAGTTCGCAGCAGGCACAGATACGGTTAGACGCATCACCGCCATGAATGGCCCCGAGATTGAGCGTCGGGTACGGCACCGCAAACGCGTCATAGTGATAGCGTTCTTTCAACGAGTCGCGCAGCTGCATGATGCGGCCAATGGCATCGTGCATCAGTTCGATGGCGTTCACGCCACGGTCCGGATCGCTCGAGTGTCCTGATTGCCCCAATACGCGGATGGCATTGGAAATATGGCCTTTGTGGGCGCGCACGGGTTGCAGGGACGTCGGCTCGCCGATGATGGCGCAGTCCGGGCGCAGCGAGGTGGATTCTGAGAAATAGCGAGCACCCGCCATGCTGGTTTCTTCGTCGGCGGTGGCCAGAATGTAGAGCGGTTTTTTCAGCTGTGTGACGTCAACGTCGCGCAGGGCGTCAAGAATAAAGGCGAAAAAGCCTTTCATGTCGGCGGTGCCGAGGCCGTACAGCTTGTTGTCATGTTCGGTCAGCGTGAACGGATCGCGCGTCCAGCGGCCATCGTCGAACGGAACGGTGTCAGTGTGGCCGGTCAGTAACAGCCCGCCCGCGCCGTGTCCGGTGCTGGCCAGCATGTTGAATTTATGGCGCGTGCCTGGGACTGGCTGGATCTCGACAGTGAAGCCAATTGTGGAGAACCAATCCGCCAGCAGATTGATTAAACCTTCATTACTTTGATCAAGGGATTCTTCGGTAGCGCTGATGGACGGTGTGGCGATCAATGCGCGGTAAATCTCGATAAATGGCGGTAAATTGTTTTTCATTGTTGACACACCTCAGGTCATGATAGTATCAATATTCATGCAGTATTAGTGAATAAAAATACATTATCGTTGAGCATAAAGGAACCCGATGTTGAATACGCTGATTGTAGGCGCAAGCGGTTATGCAGGCGCTGAGCTGGTGAGTTACGTAAATCGTCATCCGCACATGAACATAACCGCTTTGACGGTCTCAGCGCAAAGCAATGATGCCGGAAAGTTAATTTCTGATCTGCATCCGCAGCTGAAAGGCATTGTCGATTTGCCACTGCAGCCGATGTCCGATATTCGCGAATTTTCCGCGGGTGTGGACGTGGTATTCCTCGCGACGGCCCACGAAGTGAGCCACGATCTGGCGCCGCAGTTCCTCGATGCGGGCTGCGTGGTATTTGACCTTTCCGGTGCATTCCGCGTCAACGATGCTGATTTTTATCAGAAATATTACGGCTTCACGCACCAGCATCCTCAGCTGCTGGCACAGGCGGTGTATGGCCTGGCAGAGTGGAGCGGTGACAAAATCAAAGAAGCGAATCTGATTGCGGTCCCGGGTTGCTACCCGACGGCGGCACAGCTGTCGCTCAAACCGCTGATCGACGCCGGGCTGTTAGATCTTTCCCAATGGCCGGTGATCAACGCCACCAGTGGCGTGAGCGGAGCAGGGCGCAAAGCCGCGATTTCTAACAGCTTCTGCGAAGTCAGCCTGCAGCCTTATGGCGTGTTCAACCACCGCCACCATCCGGAAATCACCACTCACCTGGGCGCAGAGGTGATTTTCACCCCGCATCTGGGTAACTTTAAACGCGGTATTCTGGAAACGATTACCTGCCGTCTGAAGCCGGGCGTTACCCGTGCGCAGGTCGCGGATGTTTTCCAACAGGCGTATGCGAATAAACCGCTGGTGCGTCTGTATGACAACGTGGTTCCGGCCCTGAAAAACGTGGTCGGCCTGCCATTCTGCGACATCGGTTTTGCCGTTCAGGGCGAGCACCTGATTGTGGTCGCCGCAGAAGATAACCTGCTCAAAGGCGCGGCTGCTCAGGCTGTGCAGTGCGCGAACATTCGTTTTGGCTATGCTGAAACCCAGTCTCTTCTTTAATGGATACCTGATGATGAATCCTTTAATTATCAAACTCGGTGGTGTGCTGCTGGACAGTGAAGAAGCGCTGGAGCGTCTGTTTACCGCGCTGGTGCATTACCGCGCGGAACATCAACGCCCACTGGTTATCGTGCATGGCGGTGGCTGCGTGGTGGACGAGCTGATGAAACAGTTGAATCTGCCCGTGAAAAAGAAGAATGGCCTGCGTGTGACGCCTGCCGATCAGATTGACATCATTACCGGTGCGCTGGCGGGTACGGCGAACAAAACGCTGCTGGCGTGGGCCAAAAAACATCATATCGCGTCCGTGGGTCTGTATCTCGGCGACGGCGACAGCGTGACGGTTTCTCAGCTCGACGAAGAGCTGGGTCACGTAGGTCTGGCGAAGCCGGGTTCTCCGGCGCTGATCAATACACTGCTGGCAGGCGGTTTCCTGCCGGTAGTAAGCTCTATCGGGGTGACCGAAGAAGGCCAACTGATGAACGTTAACGCTGACCAGGCCGCGACAGCGCTGGCGGCGACGCTCGGTGCGGACCTGATTCTGCTTTCCGATGTGAGCGGGATCCTTGATGGCAAAGGCCAGCGCATTGCCGAAATGACGGCGGCGAAGGCGGAACAGCTGATCGACCAGGGCATCATCACCGATGGCATGGTAGTCAAAGTGAATGCCGCGCTGGATGCCGCCCGCACGTTGGGCCGTCCGGTGGACATCGCGTCATGGCGTCACGCCGAACAGCTACCATCGCTGTTTAACGGCACGCCAATCGGCACGCGTATTCTGGCTTAATATTCTGTGCCGGATGGCGCTCAGCTTATCCGGCCTACGTGGGTTTTGTAGGCCCGGGAAGCATCGCGCCACCGGGAAAAAATTTCATTATTAAGGAAGCATGTTATGGCACTTTGGGGCGGGCGTTTTACTCAGGCAGCAGATCAGCGGTTCAAACAGTTCAACGACTCTTTGCGCTTTGACTACCGTCTGGCGGAGCAGGATATTATTGGCTCTGTGGCCTGGTCTAAAGCGCTGGTGACGGTGAATGTATTGACTGCGGCGGAACAGCAGCAGCTTGAAGACGCGCTGAACGTATTGCTCGAAGAAGTGCGTGCGAATCCGCAGCAGATTCTGGAGAGCGACGCAGAAGATATTCACAGCTGGGTGGAAGGTAAGCTTATCGACAAAGTCGGCCAGCTGGGGAAAAAACTGCATACAGGACGTAGCCGTAATGACCAGGTCGCGACCGACCTCAAGCTGTGGTGCAAAGACACCGTGACCGAACTGCTAAGCGCCAGCCGCCAGCTGCAGGCCGCTCTGGTGGAAACCGCCCAGCAAAACCAGGATGCGGTGATGCCGGGTTATACCCACCTGCAACGCGCGCAGCCGGTGACCTTTGCTCACTGGTGTCTGGCTTATGTCGAAATGCTCGCCCGTGATGAAAGCCGTTTGCAGGATACCTTGCGTCGTCTGGACGTAAGCCCGCTGGGCAGCGGTGCGCTGGCGGGTACGGCGTATGAAATCGATCGTGAACAACTGGCAGGCTGGCTGGGCTTTGCATCGGCAACCCGTAACAGCCTGGACAGCGTATCCGACAGAGACCACGTGCTGGAACTGTTGTCGAACGCATCCATCGGCATGGTGCATCTGTCGCGTTTTGCGGAAGACCTGATTTTCTTTAACTCCGGTGAAGCAGGCTTTGTAGAGCTGTCTGACCGCGTGACGTCAGGCTCTTCCCTGATGCCGCAAAAGAAAAACCCGGATGCGCTGGAGCTGATCCGCGGTAAATGCGGCCGCGTGCAGGGCGCGTTGACGGGCATGATGATGACCCTGAAAGGTCTGCCTCTGGCGTATAACAAAGATATGCAGGAAGACAAAGAAGGGCTCTTCGACGCGCTGGACACCTGGCTCGACTGCCTGCATATGGGCGCGCTGGTGCTGGACGGTATTCAGGTTAAGCGCCCGCGTTGTCAGGAAGCGGCGCAGCAGGGTTATGCCAACTCTACCGAACTTGCAGATTATCTGGTCGCCAAAGGCGTGCCATTCCGTGAAGCGCACCATATTGTGGGTGAAGCGGTGGTAGAAGCCATTCGCCAGGGCAAACCGCTGGAAGCGCTGACGCTGACAGAGTTGCAGACGTTTAGCGCAGTGATTGGCGACGATGTTTACCCGATTCTGTCGCTGCAATCGTGCCTCGATAAACGTGCCGCTCAAGGCGGCGTCTCACCGAAGCAGGTTGCGCAGGCGATTAAAGATGCGCAGGCCCGCCTGCTCTGATCATCGCCGAGTAAAATGTCGGGTGACCCGGCATACAGAGATTAGCCCAACCGCAAGTTGGGCTTTTTTATGCAAAAAAAAGCGGACCACGGGGTCCGCAAAGTTCACGTTGGCTTTCGTTATTCTTATCAGAGAGAAACTCTGAACGGGTCGGTGGCTTCAAGGGTTTGTGAGGTACCGCCTCGTTTATGTGGAGTATTATTGACCACAACACTTGATAGGGATAATCGTTCATTGCTATGCTATCTATCGCCATGAACTATCGTGGCAATGGAGGATGGATAATGAATATTCGTGATCTTGAATACCTGGTTGCCTTAGCTGAGCATCGTCATTTTCGCCGTGCGGCGGATTCCTGTCACGTCAGTCAGCCGACGTTAAGTGGGCAGATCCGTAAGCTGGAAGATGAGCTGGGCGTAATGCTGTTGGAGCGTACCAGCCGTAAGGTGCTGTTTACGCAGGCAGGATTATTGCTGGTGGATCAGGCGCGCACCGTGCTGCGCGAGGTAAAAGTGCTCAAGGAAATGGCGAGCCAACAGGGCGAAGCGATGTCCGGACCGCTGCATATTGGCCTGATCCCTACCGTGGGACCTTACCTGCTCCCGCAGATTATCCCTATGCTGCATCAGACGTTCCCGAAACTGGAAATGTATCTGCACGAAGCACAGACCCATCAGCTGCTGGCGCAACTCGACAGCGGCAAGCTCGACTGTGCAATCCTGGCATTGGTCAAAGAGAGCGAGGCCTTTATTGAGGTGCCGCTGTTTGATGAGCCGATGATGCTGGCTATTTACGAAGATCACCCGTGGGCGAATCGCGACCGCGTGCCGATGTCCGATCTGGCTGGTGAAAAGCTGCTGATGCTGGAGGACGGGCACTGCCTGCGCGACCAGGCGATGGGCTTTTGCTTTGAAGCGGGGGCGGATGAAGATACACATTTCCGCGCCACCAGTCTGGAAACGCTGCGCAATATGGTTGCAGCAGGCAGCGGCATCACGCTGTTACCGGCGCTGGCTGTGCCGCCAGAGCGTAAACGTGATGGCGTGGTTTATCTGCCGTGCATTAAGCCGGAGCCTCGTCGTACCGTCGGTCTGGTTTACCGTCCAGGGTCACCGCTGCGCAGCCGCTATGAGCAGCTGGCAGAGGCCATCCGCACGCAGATGGATGGCCATTTCGATAAACCGTTAAAACAGGCGGTTTAAGCCGTTCAGCGCGGCAACCCGATAGGCTTCCGCCATGGTCGGGTAGTTAAAGGTGGTGTTAACGAAGTACTCGATGGTGTTACCACCACCTTTTTGCTCCATTATCGCCTGGCCGATATGAATGATTTCGGCCGCGCGCTCGCCAAAGCAGTGTATCCCCAAAATTTCTTTGGTTTCCCGATGGAACAAGATCTTCAGCGTTCCCACATTCATTCCGACAATTTGCGCCCGCGCCAGGTGCTTAAACTGCGCCCGACCGACTTCGTACGGCACTTTCATCGCCGTCAGCTGCTGTTCGGTTTTCCCGACAGAACTGATTTCCGGGATGGTGTAGATGCCCGTTGGAATGTCTTCAATCAGGTGCGCGGTGGCTTCGCCTTTGACCAGCGCCTGAGCAGCAATTCGGCCCTGATCGTATGCCGCAGAGGCCAGACTCGGGTAACCGATAACGTCGCCGACTGCATAGATATGCGGAATGGCGGTCTGGTACATGCTGTTCACTTTCAGCTGACCACGGCTGTCGGTTTGCAGGCCGATGTTTTCCAGCGCCAGGCTGTCGGTGTTACCGGTACGTCCGTTAGCGAACAGTAAACAGTCGGCTTTGAGCTTTTTCCCGGACTTCAGGTGCATGATAACGCCGTCGTCCATCCCTTCAATTTTCTCGTACTCTTCGTTGTGGCGAATGACCACGCCGCTGTTCCAGAAGTGATACGAAAGGGAGTCTGACATTTCCTGATCGAGGAAGGCCAACAGGCGATCGCGGGTGTTGATCAAATCAACTTTGACCTCCATTCCGCGGAAGATCGACGCATATTCGCAGCCGATCACCCCGGCACCGTAGATGATCACGTGGCGTGGTTCATGGTGCAGGCTGAGGATGGAGTCGCTGTCGTAGACGCGTGGGTGCGAGAAGTCGACATCGTCCGGACGATAAGGACGCGAGCCGCAGGCGATGATGAATTTCTCCGCCGTCACCGTTTCGACCGAGCCGTCATGGCACTCGAGCGCGAGGGTGTGCTCATCAACAAAGTGGGCATCGCCTTGCAGAATTTCGCAGTGGTTACGTTCGTAGAACCCCTGGCGCATCCGCGTCTGCTGGTTAATCACGCTGTCGGCATGGTTGAGAATGTCGGCGAATGAAGAACGAAGTAGTCGGGTATGGTCGCTGTAGAGAGGATTCTGGTTGAATTCGATAATGCGGCTTACGGCGTGACGAAGCGCTTTCGATGGGATGGTGCCCCAGTGGGTACAGCCACCACCGACGTTGTGATAACGCTCGATGACGGCGACACGGGCTCCTTGCTTAACCAGCCCCATTGCAGCGCCTTCGCCGCCCGGGCCAGAACCAATTACTATTGCATCATAATCGTAGGTGTGTGGCATGGTAAGGCTTACCTGTTCTTATACATAAAAGCAACAGAATAGTAACATCATTGCCCCGATAACCCAATTATCGTTGTGCTTTTTTCACACTGGAGAGCACAAACCGCCCGTAAACAATCATTCACAAAGCACCTCAAACAGATTAGTTTTAATCTCTGGTATAGTGCCGATAAGGCAGATGGAAGGATTCAGACATCGTGATGGGCGTTAGAGCGCTACAAAAAGAAAAAACCCGGCGTTCGCTGGTGGAAGCAGCATTCAGTCAACTGAGTGCTGAAAGAAGTTTTGCCAGCCTGAGCCTGCGTGAAGTTGCGCGAGAGGCAGGGATTGCGCCGACCTCTTTCTATCGTCATTTCCGCGATGTGGACGAACTCGGGCTGACCATGGTCGACGAAAGCGGGTTAATGCTACGTCAGCTTATGCGTCAGGCGCGTCAGCGTATTGCCAAAGGCGGCAGCGTTATTCGTACGTCCGTGTCGACCTTTATGGAGTTTATTGGCAATAACCCCAACGCATTCCGCTTACTGCTGCGTGAACGTTCCGGCACCTCTGCGGCGTTTCGTGCCGCCGTCGCCCGTGAGATTCAGCACTTTATTGCGGAACTTGCTGACTATCTGGAAATCGAAAACCATATGCCGCGCGCCTTCACTGAAGCGCAAGCCGAAGCGATGGTCACTATCGTATTTAGTGCAGGTGCAGAAGCACTGGACGTCGGCCCTGAACAGCGTCGGCAATTAGAAGAGCGACTGGTATTGCAGCTGCGGATGATTTCCAAAGGCGCGTATTACTGGTATCGCCGTGAACAAGAGAAAGTGCACACCATTCCGAAAAACGTGAAGGATGAGTAATGAAACAGACAGGTCAAGACAGAGGTACGTTGTTACTGGCGTTGGTCGCTGGTTTATCCATTAATGGGACATTTGCTGCACTGTTCAGCTCCATCGTACCCTTTACCGTATTCCCCTTGATTGCGCTGGTGCTGACGGTGTACTGCCTGCATCAACGTTACCAAAATCGCACCATGCCAGTTGGGCTGCCAGGGCTTGCCGCCGCGTGTTTTATCCTCGGTGTACTGGTTTACAGCACCGTCGTTCGTGCGGAATACCCGGACATCGGCTCTAACTTCTTCCCGGCCGTGCTGTCGGTGATTATGGTGTTCTGGATTGGTTTCCGGATGCGTAATCGTAAAGCTGAAATCACGGAATAATACGGATGAGCCCTCTCAACGAGAGGGCTAAAAGGCAGGATTACTTCTTCGTCAGCCAGACCCCACACTCCATGTGATGGGTGTATGGGAACTGATCGAACAGCGCCAGACGCTCAACGTTGTGCGTTTGGCCTAACGTTTCCAGATTCTTACATAACGTTTCTGGATTGCAGGAAATGTACAGAATACGCGGGTACGCCTGCACCATCTTCTCGGTTTCGCTGTCCAGCCCGCTGCGCGGCGGATCGACGAAAATCGTTTCACACTGATAACCCTTCAGATCGATACCCTGCAAGCGGTTGAACTCGCGAACGCCGTTCATCGCCTGGGTAAACTCTTCCGCTGACATACGAATAATTTGTACGTTATCAATGTGGTTAGCCGCAATGTTGTACTGCGCGGCTGCTACAGAGGGTTTCGCGATTTCAGTTGCCAGCACGCGGTCAAAGTTGCGCGCCAATGCCAGCGAGAAGTTACCGTTGCCGCAGTACAGCTCCAGCAAATCCCCTTTCGAATTTTCAGTGGCATTCAGCGCCCATTCCAGCATTTGAATGTTCATCGCCGCATTCGGCTGGGTGAAGCTGTTTTCCACCTGACGGTAAATCATCTCCCGTCCGCCGACCGGCAAACGTTCATCAATAAAGTCCTGATCCAGCGCGATTTTGGTTTTCGTCGCTCGGCCAATCAGATGCACATTCAGGTTGGCGGCGCGTAACGCGTCACGCAGTACCGTGGCGGCGGCCTGCCATTCGTCATCCAGCTTCTTATGATAAAGCAGCGACACGATGGCCTGATTGCTCATGGTGGTCAGGTAATCAATCTGGAACAGCTTGTGACGCAGGACTTTCTCGCCCTTCACGCCTTCCAGAATGGCTTTCATCAGCGCGTTAATCAGTTCGCTGGCCGCCGGGAAGGTATCGACACGAATGCGCTGTTTGGTCGCCTGATCGAAGATGATGTGGTAGAGGTCGTCGCCGTCGTGCCACATGCGGAATTCTGCACGCATGCGGTAGTGACTGACAGGTGAGCGGAACACCTCCGGCGCAGGGGCATTGTGTGGCGCCATCATGCTTTGCAGGCGGACAACTTTCTCTGCTAGCTGGGCCTCGTACTGTTCTGTCGGCAGGTGTTCGGGGGTCATGATGCTTCCTGAAAGAGATAAATAACGCGGCGATTGTAGGGAATGCTCACAGGATGTCCAGCCCTTGATGGCCAGGGGAGATGATTAGCAGTCTGGACATCTGCATGTTACTGAATGTAGCATCCTGTTTCCGGTCTTGTGAGTTAAAAGGGAATCCAGTGTAAATCTGGAGCTGACGCGCAGCGGTAGAGTAAGGCGAAATGAGAGCGTAAGCAGACACTGCCGGTAGGTGGGAAGTCATCGTTTCATTGCCCCGAATATGTTTGGGGAGCCTTCTAGCCCGAAGACCTGCCGGAGTACGTCGCAACGGATTCTCATCATCGCGAGCTACTGATGAGACCAGCGGCATCCTTCTTATTTATTGGATGCTTTTAACAATGATTAAAAAAGCTTCGCTGCTGACGGCGCTCTCCGTCACAGCTTTTTCTGGCTGGGCGCAGGATAGCGGCTCAGACACGATGGTCGTCACGGCAAACCGTTTCCAACAACCTGTAAATACCGTTCTGGCTCCAACCGATGTTGTTACTCGGGAAGATATTGACCAATGGCAGGCAAAATCGCTTAACGATGTGATGCGTCGTTTACCTGGCGTAGATATCGCGCAGTATGGCGGCTTTGGGCAAAATTCTTCTTTATTTATTCGCGGCACCAATGCAAGCCATGTGTTAGTGCTGGTAGACGGTATTCCTATCGCTCGTCCAGGCATCTCTAACACTGCTGATATCAATCAAATCCCCCTATCATTAGTGCAACGCGTCGAATACATTCGCGGTCCTCGTTCAGCAGTTTATGGATCGGGTGCAATTGGCGGTGTGGTGAACATCATCACGCAGACCTATGAAGATAAATCGCAAATCAATGCGGGTGTAGGCTCGAACGGCTACCAGCAATACGACGGTACTTTGCGTCATCGTTTTGGTGACACTGTGGCGACGGTCGCTGGTTCGTATGAAATGACCAAAGGCTTCAACGCCCTGCCTGACTCACCTTATAGCGGCGATAGTGACCGCGATGGCTATCGCAGCAAATCTTTCTGGGGTGGGCTTGAGCATAAGTTCAGTGACGAGCTTGATGGTTTCTTCCGTGGTTACGGTTATACCAACAATACCGATTACGACCAAGGAGTGTACGGGTATGCTGGCGGTGGTGATGAAGAGCAACTTTACAATCAGACATTTGATGCGGGCATGCGCTTCCATTCTGGCCTTTACTCTTCTCAGTTGTTGGCTAGCTATCAAAAAGTAAAAGACTACAACTATAGCAGCGTGAATGGCCGCTATAACGACGGTACCACTCTCGACAATCTGACCCAGCGTAACATTCAATGGGGTAATAACTTTGTAGTAGGAAATGGCTCAGTCAGTGCAGGCGTTGATTGGCAGCAGCAACGCTTGACGTCATCAGATACGGCAATGTCTGATACCTATAAGCGGGATAACACAGGTGTTTACCTCAGCGGTCAGCAGCAGTTTGGTGATGTGACGCTGGAAGCCTCTGGTCGTGAAGATAATGACGAACAATTTGGCTGGCACGGTACATGGCAGACGGCTGCTGGGTGGGAGTTTGTTGAAGGTTATCGTGCGACGGTTTCTTACGGCACCGGGTTCCTCGCACCATCGCTTGGGCAGCAGTTTGGTTCGACACGCTTTGGTATCGACTCAAATCCAAATCTGAAGCCAGAAGAGTCTAAGCAATGGGAAGTCGGGCTTGAAGGATTAACAGGGCCAGTAGATTGGCGTTTGTCCGCTTATCATTATCAGATAGAAAACCTCATTACTTACTATTCTGCTCCGGGATCTTTCGAAGGGAACTACGACAACATAAAGTCCGCGACCATCAAAGGGCTGGAATGGACGGGGAGTGTTGATACTGGCATCTTTACCCATAAAGTGACGCTTCAGTATATGGATCCGCGTGATGACCAGACTGATGAGGTGCTGGCTCGTCGTGCCAAGCGTCAGGCGAAGTATCAGCTCGACTGGAGTATGCTTAATGTCGATATGGATGTTGCGTGGCAGTACTACGGTAAACGCTACGATAACAACACTTCTTTGTATAGCCCGACTCAGCAGGTTTTGCCTAGTTACAGCACTGTTGATGTTGCCGCATCATATCCGGTCACCTCTCACCTGACAGTTCGTGGTAAAATCGCCAACCTGTTCGATAAAGACTACGAGACAGTTTATGGCTACGAAACTGCAGGACGGGAATACAACTTGTCTGGCAGCTACACCTTCTGATCCACGTCCCACCGTCCTGGTGTTTGATTCCGGGGTCGGTGGGTTGTCGGTTTATGATGAGATTCGGCACCTGCTGCCGGATCTTCATTACATCTACGCTTTCGATAACGTTGCCTTTCCTTATGGCGAGAAGAGCGAAACCTTCATCGTCGAGCGCGTGCTTGAGATAGTCACCGCGGTTCAACAGCGTTATCCCCTCGCCCTGGCGATCATCGCCTGCAACACGGCAAGTACCGTTTCACTTCCTGGTCTGCGCGAAAAATTCGCCTTTCCTGTGGTGGGGGTGGTGCCAGCGATTAAACCGGCAGCACGTCTCACGGCGAACGGTGTGGTTGGGTTGCTGGCGACGCGTGGCACGGTAAAGCGTCCTTATACACGTGAGTTGATCGAGCGCTTCGCGAATGAGTGCCATATTGAAATGCTGGGTTCTGCGGAGCTGGTGGAACTGGCGGAAGCGAAACTGCACGGTGAACCGGTACCGCTCGATGAGCTGCGTCGTATCCTGCGCCCATGGTTGAGAATGGCAGAGCCACCAGATACGGTCGTTCTGGGATGCACGCATTTCCCTTTATTGCAGGATGAGCTGCTTGAAGTCCTGCCGGAAGGTACGCGGCTGGTAGATTCCGGCGCGGCAATTGCACGCCGAACGGCCTGGCTGCTTGAACATGAAGCGCCTGATGCCAAATCTTCAGATACGAATATCGCTTTCTGTATGGCTCAGACAGCAGAAACTGAACAACTTTTCCCCGTTTTGCAGCGTTATGGCTTCGAAAGGCTCGAAAAGCTGTCTGTTTAGTAGGCATTTGAGTAAAAAAGAGACGGTTGAAAAGTTTTTTGCAAACAGGGCTTGTCAACGTCTCAGAACTCCCTATAATGCGCCTCCACTGACACGGAACAACGGCACGCTAGCCGCCGGGTCAGAAGGGTTTCCCAGGAAATCCTGACAGAGAAAAGCGAAAATAATTGCTTGACTCTGAATGAGGAAAACGT
>Ga0160467_100344_pt1 | contig 49388 bp, 43 predicted proteins | sample HID1972I_E11MG_FD_108221 | JGI IMG/M metagenome (GOLD analysis project Ga0160467, IMG submission 108221) | Enriched pill bug-associated microbial communities from UW Madison campus, WI, USA - HID1972I_E11 MG | ecosystem: Host-associated > Arthropoda: Insects > Digestive system > Unclassified ... | reverse complement strand
TCAGTCGCGGAAGTTGTCGAACTGCAGCGGCAGCTCGAAATCGCTCTTCTTCAGCAGTGCGATGGCATCCTGCAGGTCGTCGCGTTTCTTGCCGGTCACTCGCAGCTTGTCGCCGTTGATCTGGCTGTCCACCTTCAGCTTGGCTTCCTTCAGCTTCGCCGCGATCTGCTTGGCGATCTTCTGCTCGATGCCCTGCTTGACGGTGATCTTCTGGCGCGCGCCCGCCAGATTGGTCTCCACTTCGCCGAATTCCAGGCTTTTGGCATCGATGTTGCGGGCCGCCATCCGCATCCGCAGGATGTCGGTCATCTGCTTGAGCTGGAAATCGCTCGGCGCGGACTGCGAGATGACATCGCCTTCCAGTTCGAACTTCGCGTCCACGCCCTTGAAGTCGAAGCGGGTGGTGAGCTCGCGGTTGGCCTGGTCGACCGCGTTGGTCAGTTCGTGCTTGTCCACTTCGGAAACAACGTCGAAAGACGGCATGGGGAACTCCTGGTTGCAGTTGCATCCATTCTAACCAACCTGATTGGAACCGCCCGGGGTGGGCGCGATAATAGGGAATGAACCTGCAACGCTCTCCTTCCCGCGCCGTGGCCTGGATGGTCGCCGCCGTGGCCTGTTTCTCGCTGATGGATGCGGGCATGAAACAGCTGTCGACCGGCTATCCCTCGCTGCAGGTGACCTTCCTGCGTGGCGCGGCGTCGTTGCCGTTCGTGCTGGTCTGGGTGCTCGCCAGCGCCGGCCCCCGCTCATTGATACCGCGCCGCTGGGCCCTGCACCTGCTGCGCGGCGTGCTGGGCATGGTGATGATCGGCTGCTTCGTGTTCGCGCTGCGCGATCTGCCGCTTTCCACCGCCTACAGCATCTACTTCGTCGCGCCCCTGCTGATCGCCGCGCTGTCGGTGCCGCTGCTGGGCGAACGCGTCGGCCCGCGCCGCTGGATGGCCATCGGCATCGGGCTGCTGGGCGTGGTGGTGGTCCTGCGGCCGGGCGTGGAAGGTTTCATCTCCATTCCCGGCCTGATGGTACTGGCTGCCGCAACCGCGTATGCCATTGCCGCCATCACGGTCAGCCTGTTGACCCGTACCGATACCTCGCAGTCCATGGTGGTCTGGTTCCTGGTCATCATGGCCATGGGTGCCGGCCTGCTGGCGTGGCCGGACTGGGTGCCGCTGCGATGGATGGATGCCCCGCTGGTGGCCGGGATGGGCCTGGCCGGCGCACTGGGACAGATCGCACTGACCCGCGCCTTCCAGCTGGGGGAGGCTTCGATGATCGCCCCGCTGGAATACACCGGTCTGGTCTGGGTGATCAGCTGGGACCTGCTGTTCTGGCAGCAGCTGCCGGACGCGTGGACCTGGGCGGGGGCGGCGATCATCATGGCGTCCGGGCTGTACCTGCTGCACCGCGAACGCGTGAACCGACAGCAGCCCCCCAAACCCCTGGACCACCCTTGAAACAAAGGGGACGGAGGGGGTTAACCCGAAATAACGTCCTCCGTCCCCCCTCCCTTATTACCAAAGGGAATATCATTGTGGGTTGTTGCGCCGGCGTATCGACGCAGGCGCTGTTAGGCTTCACGCCCCTCCCTGTCGACCCTCCGCCGAGCCGCCTTCCGTGATCCAGTTCGAGCGCCTGCACAAATCCTATGCCGTTGCCGGTCGTGCCGTAAGCGCGCTGCAGCCGCTGGACCTGACGATCGAAGCCGGCGAAGTATTCGGCATCATCGGTCATTCCGGTGCCGGCAAGTCCACGCTCATCCGCATGATCAACCGCCTGGAAGAGCCCAGCGGTGGCCGCCTGTTGATCGGCGGGGAAGACGTGACCGCGCTGGATGCGGATGGCCTGCGTACCCTGCGCCGCCGTATCGGCATGATCTTCCAGCATTTCAACCTGCTGTCTTCGCGGACGGTAGCGGCCAATGTGGCATTCCCGCTGGAACTGGCCGGCACGCCGCGGGCGCAGATCGACGCGCGGGTGGCCGAACTGCTGGCAACGGTGGGCCTGCAGGCGCATGCGGACAAGTATCCGGCACAGCTGTCCGGTGGCCAGAAACAACGCGTAGGCATCGCGCGCGCGCTGGCCACCCGTCCGCAGATCCTGCTGTGCGATGAGGCCACCAGTGCCCTGGACCCGCAGACCACGGCATCGGTGCTGGCGCTGCTGGCCAGGATCAATCGCGAGCTTGGCCTGACCATCGTGCTGATCACTCATGAAATGGACGTCATCCGTCGCGTCTGCGACCGCGTGGCCGTCCTCGACGCGGGCCATCTGGTGGAAACCGGTCCGGTCACCGATGTGTTCCTGCACCCCCGGCATCCCACCACGCGCCGTTTCGTCAGTGAATCCGAACATGTGGACGAAGGCGAACTGCACCGCGATTTCGACGCGGTGGCCGGACGCATCGTGCGCCTGACCTTCCTGGGCGGCGATACCTACGAACCCTTGCTGGGACGTATCGCGCGCCAGACCGGGGTGGACTACAACATCCTGTCCGGGCGTATCGACCGGATCAAGGACACACCCTACGGCCAGCTGATCGTGTCGCTGGTGGGCGGGGATCAATCCGCCGCGCAGGCCGAATTCGTCGCCGCGGGCGTGCATGTAGAGGAGTTGCGTCGATGATCATGGCTACGGTCGGCGGTTTCTTCCGCCATCTGGATGCGGGCAAGTGGGCCGATATCGGCCAGGCCACCATCGATACCCTGTTGATGCTGGCCGGTTCACTGCCGCTGACGCTGGCCATCGGCCTGCCGCTGGGCGTGCTGCTGTACCTGTCCGGTTCGCCGCAGATGCGGCGCCGGCCTGCACTGTACGGGGGGCTGGCGTTGCTGGTGAACCTGCTGCGATCCGTACCATTCATCATCCTGATGATCGTGCTGATTCCGGTGACACTGGCGATGATGGGCACCTCGCTGGGTGTACGTGGTGCGATCGTGCCGCTGGTGATTGGCGCGGCGCCATTCTATGCGCGTCTGGTGGAAACGGCGCTGCGCGAGGTGGACCGTGGGGTGATCGAGGCAAGCCAGGCGATGGGCGCCACCACATGGCAACTGGTCACGCGCGTGTTGCTGCCCGAAGCGCGTCCGGGCCTGATTGCCGGTGCGACAGTGACCACCGTAGCGCTGATCGGCTTTACCGCGATGGGAGGTGCGATCGGCTCTGGCGGCCTGGGCGACCTGGCTTTCCGCGATGGCTACCAGCGTTCGCATACCGACGTGGCGCTGGTCACCGTGGTGCTGCTGCTGATACTGGTGCAGCTGCTGCAGATGCTGGGCGACCGGCTGGTCGCCCGTTACACCCGGAAGTAGGGCCTCGCTGTCCGGCGCACGAAGGCTGCTCAGCGGACCAGTCCCTGGCGCAGCACGATCACCTCCCAGCGCTCGCCGTTCAGCGCCGCACCGAGCTGGCGCACTTCGTCCGATATCGGCTGGCTCGATCCCGCATTGCCCAGCTTGGGAACGAAATCATTGCTGCCGGGCCTGCCGGGATAGCTGGACCACGGATCGAGCAGGGGATGGAAGGGATTGACGGGGATGGGCTGGTATTTCGGCTTGCCCACCGTGCGTACGCCGATGAAGTTGTCGCTGTCCACGAACAATCGCCATTCCGGATAGCCTTCACCGTGGCGGGAATGAAGCCGATCCGCCTGCCACTCCCATGACTGGCTCAGTTGCAGGTCGCAGGGGCGGGTTACGATCTCGCTTTTTCCACCGGGCGCGGTGCCTTCCGTGAGTATGTGCATGCAGCGGCGGGAGCTGCGATTGTAATACCGTCCCTGGGTGTCCAGTTGCCACTGCGCGTCCAGGTCTTCTTCCCAGCCGAGCTTGCCGGGAACTGGGCAGTCGCCCAATCCTACGACGTTGTTGCTGATTTCCCGCAGGCAGCCGCCATCGCCGTCCCTGGATCGGATGTAGACCGTCGGTACGAGCGTCAGATAGGGCGACGTGGCCTGAAAGGTCAGGGACGCGACCGGTTGTGGTCGTGGGTCGGGAATTTCCTCGATGCGAGAGCCATCGTAGGAGAGATTGTCGATAGAGCCACCGGCGTGGATGATAAGCATGCCGGCGAATGTGCCCGGAACTCGCCATTCCGAGTCCCCATGGGCGGTGATCTGCCGCATGGACGGGGTCATCCGTGCAAGCGTGGGACGGCTGCCGAAATAGACTGGATCGGAGCGGATCACGCCTGCAACAGGTGCCTGCCAATAGGTCCGGGCGGCGTCGGCGGCCGGGCGATCGGCGCTTGCGGCAAGCGAATAGTCTGCCACCTGCATCGCATACTGGCGTTCGTGGGTATATTGGCGCCCGAACTGGAAATTGAACGCCGCCTTTGCGCCGAAGTTCGGGGATTTTCCGTCCAGCCCCGCGCTTACCTCGCGGCTCAGGCCGAATCCATAGCTGGTGGTTGTCGTGTTTTTGTCGGTGATGTCGATGTTCGTGCTGGACGAAGAGGATGGCTTCTGTGTGGTCAAGGTTGGAGAGGTACCGCTGTTATCCACGGAAGACAGCCGTTGATACCACGTGTATTGCCCTGGGATGATCAGCTTGCCATCGCCCTGCAGTCCATTGTGGTGGGGTTTGAACTGGTGGCGGGACTGCGCGTTGACCAGCAGCTGGTCGTGGCTTCTGCTTGAATCGCGGACCACGTCCATTTCGACGGTTACCGATGCACCGTTGCCGGAACTGGAATACTGGGTCTCGACCGCGCTCATCCGGGGGAGTCCCACTTTCTCGACTGATTCTTCCGTTACGGAGCGCCCTGCGTGGACGATTGCAGCGCGCTGCATCAGCGTCCGGGCCATCTGCGCGCCGACCTCTCCGGCACTGGCAGCATCAGTGGGAAGTTCGGCCAGGCTATGCAGGACTACGGTGCCGTCGCTGCGGCGCTGATAGATGGCAAAGGCGGCGGGCGAGGCGAATCCAAACAGCGACTGCAGGGATGCCTGGTGGACCGGGGCAGGGGCACCACGCAGGATGGCGACCGGCCTTCCTTCCCGCCACGTGGCGATGGCCATTGCGCGCTTGCCGGGATCGAGCAGCGCATCATCGAAAAACCACGCCAACGCATCGGGCTGTCCTGCTGGCGGGGCGGCCTGTCGTGGCAGCGCGGCGCGGGGCGCACCCAGCAGGCGGCCCAGATCGTGCAGTGGAACGACACCGTGGTCGGTTGCGCCCTCTGCATCGGCAGCAGGCATACCCAGGGAGATTGCAGCGACGACAAGCGCCGCTGACACCGTATTCATTCTCATGGCTGTTTCCAGGATGGCGGTATACGGAGGTATCTCCGTGTAACCATGCTGGTCAAAACCGCCGGCCAAAAAGCAGATGCTGATCGCGCTCTTGCGTCAATCAATGGCGAAAAGAGCCTTGATAGACTTCTGGAACTCCCGCCTCAGCGCTTGTTCGGCACTTCGAAGCCCAGTCGATCCACCTGGTCGCGACGTTGCGGTACGCGCTTGAGCTTGTCGGTATTCACCCCGTATTCGTCGCGCAGGCGTTCGGCCAACTGCTTGTACAGGCCGTTGTCCATGTCTGGCTGGCGCGCGAAGATCCATGCCATCTCGCGGCCGGGATAGCCGATCAGCGCCCACGAATAATCCGGCGCGACTTCCAGCACGCGCGAGTTGGTCGGGACGATGCGGTAGAACCAGGTCCGCCAGTCGTGGTTGCCGCTGTCCTCGTCAACGCTGGCACGGGCCTTGATTTCCTCCGCCGGCTCATCGAAACCATCGCGGTATCGATAGACGATGCCAACTTTCTGTCCATCGCGCAGCGTGTATTCGTTGACGCTGGCGACATGCCCGCGCTCGATGAAATTCGGCACGCGACCGATGACATACCAGGTGCCCATGAAGCGTTGCAGGTTGACCGGTGCATCCGGATCGCCGCGCTCGGCCGTCGCGCCGGGCGTGGAAGGGGCCGCAGGCTCCACTGCAGCCAGCGCAGGGCCCGCCAGCAGGGCGGACAGCAGGATGGCGCAGAACGGTCGGATCGAAAGCATGGTGCAGCGGGCTCCAGGATGGACGTGCCACAGCATGGTTGAACGCGCGCGAGGGATTCGTCAATGGTTGAGCGGATCAATCGCAGGCCTCAGTCGCAGTCCGTGAGAAGCGCGACCGGCACAGTACTTCCACCGTTCCTCGTTGCTTCCGGAGAATTGCCATGACCCGTCCGTCGCGCGCCGCCGTTCCTGCTGATCGCCATGTCCCCGACCCCCGCGTGTTGCGCGGCGTCCGCCACCTGGCGCTGGCCGGGCTGGCGCTGGTGATGGTGTGGCCCGCCGCGCGCGGCAGCAGCGCATGGTTCGGCTGGATGCCGCTGTGGCTGGTGGGCATGCCGCTGGCGGCCTGGTGGGCGCTGCTGCGCTTCCCGTTGCCGCGCTGGCAGCGACGCCGGGTGCAGGCCCGCCGCCGCGCCCAGCGCGGCGCGAAGCTCCGGGCAGCGCTGGTGGCGATGTCCCTGCAGCGGCCGGCCTGACCTTCGACACGGGGGCGGGCGGCGTACGGTGTGCTAGCGTTCAGCAGCTTATGACTGCCAGGAACCGCAATGTCACGATTCGCTTCCGCCTGCCTGCTGGCCGGCATGATGACCGCAGCCCCGGTGGGGGGCGCGATGGCCGCTGAATCCGGTGATTCGGACCGCTACGCGTGGCTCGAAGAGGTCACCGGCGACACGCCGCTGGCCTGGGTGAAGGAACAGAACGCCCGTTCCGAGGGCCGCCTGGCGCAGACGCCAGCCTTCAGGCAGATGGAAAACAGCATCCGCGAGGTGCTGGATTCGGATGCCAAGATCCCCGGCGTGGAAAAGATCGGCGACTACTATTACAACTTCTGGAAGGACAAGCAGCACGAGCGCGGGCTGTGGCGGCGCACCACGCTGGCTGAATACCGCAAGCCGGCGCCGCAGTGGGAAACCGTCCTGGACCTGGATGCGCTGAACAAGGCCGAAGGCGAGAACTGGGTATGGCACGGCGCCGAGTGCCTGCGTCCGGATTACTCGCGCTGCCTGATCGCGCTGTCGCGCGGCGGTGCGGATGCGGACGTCACCCGCGAATTCGACCTGGCCAGCAGGACCTGGATCAAGGACGGTTTCTTCCGTCCTGAATCCAAGGGCGGACTGAACTGGATCGATCGGGACAACGTCTTCGTCTATACCGATTTCGGTGACGGTACGATGACCACGTCCGGTTATCCGCGTGTGGCCAAGCTCTGGAAGCGCGGTACGCCGATGGATACCGCCACGGTGGTGTACGAGGGCAAGCCGGACGATATGTATATCGCGGCGGTGCACGATGATACGCCGGGCTTCGAGCGCAACCTGGTCAGCCGCACGCTGGCGTTCTACAACAACGAACTGTACCTGCGTACCGATGATGGCACGCTGGTCAGGATCGATGCGCCGAATTCGGCCGAAAAGGGCCTGCACAAGCAGTGGCTGAGCCTGGAACTGCGCGAGCCGTGGACGGTGGGCGGCACCACCTACGCTGCCGGTTCGCTGCTGGCGACCCGGCTGGATGATTTCCTGGCGGGCAAGCGGGATTTCGAGGTGCTGTTCGCGCCCACCGATACCACGTCCCTGGCCGGTGCGGTGTGGACCAAGAACCACGTGGTGCTGAATGTCCTGGACGACGTGAAGAACCGCCTGAGCGTGCTGACCCCGGATGCCAGCGGCTGGAAGAAGAGCGATTTCGTCGGCGCGCCGTCGTTCGGCACCATTGGTGTCGGTGCGGTGGACAGCAACGACAGTGATGCGGTGTGGGTCACGGTAACCGATTACCTGACGCCCACCACGCTGGCCATTGCCGAGGTCGGCCAGAAGCCGGAAGTGCTGAAGACCATGCCGGCATTCTTCAACGCCGAAGGCAAGGTGATCGAGCAGCATTTCGCCACCAGCAAGGATGGCACCCGCGTGCCGTACTTCGTGGTGCATGCGAAGGACATGAAGCTGGATGGTTCCAACCCGACGCTGCTGTATGGCTATGGTGGCTTCGAGATCTCGCTCACCCCGAACTATTCCGGTGGCATGGGCCGCGCCTGGCTGGAGAAGGGAGGCGTCTACGTAGTGGCCAACATCCGCGGTGGCGGCGAATACGGGCCGCGCTGGCACCAGGCGGCGCTGAAGCAGAACCGTCACAAGGCCTATGAAGACATGGCCGCGGTGGCGCAGGACCTGGTGAAGCGGAAGATCACCTCGGCCAAGCGCCTGGGCGTGCAGGGCGGCAGCAACGGTGGCCTGCTTACCGGCAACATGCTTACCCAGTATCCGGAACTGTTCGGTGCGGTGGTGGTGCAGGTGCCGCTGCTGGACATGAAGCGCTACAGCCACCTGCTGGCCGGTGCGTCGTGGATGGCCGAGTATGGCAATCCGGACACGGCTGACTGGGAATACATCCAGACCTTCTCGCCCTACCATCTGTTCGACGCGAAGAAGACCTACCCGCCGGTGCTGTTCACCACCTCCACGCGCGATGACCGTGTGCATCCGGGCCATGCCCGCAAGATGGCGGCGAAGATGATCGATGCGGGCAAGGACGTGACCTACTACGAGAACATCGAAGGTGGCCATGGCGGCGCGGCGAACAATGCGCAGGCCGCGCACATGCAGGCGCTGGCATACAGCTTCCTGTGGGAGCGCCTGGGCGGTAAATGATGGAATGAAGAACGCCGCCCCAGGGCGGCGTTCTTCTTCATGGGTAGTGCCGGCCGCTGGCCGGCAGCCCTGACATGCCTGGGCCGTTGCAGTTGCCGGCCAGCGGCCGGCACTACCGTCAACGCGGTCCCAACCAGCTCTTCAACCCGCGTGCGATGCGTTCAACTGCCTGCTGCAGGCGCGGTATTTCCTGCGTATAGGCCAGCCGTACATGCTGGTTGGCGCGATGGAAACCGAAATCCAGCCCGGGGGTGAAGGCCACGTGCTCGGTTTCCAGGAAGTGTGCGCAGAACGCCTGCGCATCGTCGGTGAACGCACTGACATCGGCATACAGATAGAACGCGCCCTGTGGCTCCACATCGATGCGGAAACCCAGTCCGCGCAGGGCCGGCAACAGGAAATCGCGACGCTGGCGGAAGGCCTCGCGGCGCGCTTCGAAGATCGCCGTGGCCTCCTCGCCGAAACAGGCAAGCGCCGCGTGCTGGGCGATGCTGGATGCACTGATGTACAGGTTTTGGGCCAGCTTCTCCAGTTCCGGTACCGCGGCAGGCGGCGCCACCAGCCAGCCCAGACGCCAGCCGGTCATGCCGAAATACTTGGAGAAACTGTTCAGCACGAACGCCGCATCGTCCACCTCCAATACGCTGGGCGCGTCCATTCCGTAGGTGAGTCCGTGGTAGATCTCGTCCACCACCAGATGGCCACCGCGTGCGTGCAGCGCCTGGGACAATCCGTGCAGCTGTCCGGCCGATAACACCGTGCCGGTGGGATTGGCGGGCGATGCCACCAGCGCGCCGACACTGTCGCCGTTCCAGTGCGATGCCACGTGCTCCGGCGTGAGCTGCCAGGCCGTGCGTGCATCCACCGGCACCAGCTGCGCGCCGCCCTCTACCAGACGCAGGAAATGGCGATTGCAGGGATAGCCGGGGTCGGCCAGCAGCCAGTGCCTGCCCGGATCCACCAGCAGGCTGCTGGCCAGCAGCAGTGCGCCGGAACCGCCGGGCGTGACCAGGATGCGTTCGGGGTCGATGCCGAGCCCGTAATGGCGGTGATAGAAACCGGAAATCGCTTCGCGCAGGGCGGGCAGGCCGCGCGCGGCGGTGTAACGCGTGTGCCCGGCGGCCAGCGCGGCCTGGCCGGCGCGTACCACCGGTTCGGCGGTGGTGAAATCCGGCTCGCCGATCTCCAGGTGGATGACGTCATGCCCGGCCTGCTCCAGCGCCTGTGCGCGGGCCAGCAGGGACATGACGTGGAAGGGGGCGATATCGTGGCTGCGCCGGCTGTAGCCCGGCGTGGGGGGCAGGGTGCTCATCCGGTCCATGGTACGCCTCGCACACCGCGTGGTGCGGGCCAAGCGGCAGCCCCCAAGGTAGGCGGATCATTGCAGTTGCCGGCCAGCGGCCGGCAGCCCTCCACGGCAGCCGGATCATTGCAGTTGCCGGCCAGCGGCCGGCACTACAGACTGCAGGGACAAGGAAGCCGTTGCATTCCTGCGCCTGGAGCCTTATCTCGTGAAATCGACCCTCTGCCTGCTGCTTGCGAGCCTGATGACCACCACCGCCACCGCTGCAACCCCGCCCGTTCCGCCGGATGTCGAAAAGCGTCCCCACGTGGTCAAGGCCCCGTTCGGTGCCACCCGCAACGACGATTATTACTGGCTGCGCGACGACAAGCGCGAGGACAAGGCCATGCTGGCCTACCTGCAGGCCGAGAACGCCTATACGGACCAGGTGCTCGCGCCGCTGAAGCCAATGCAGGACACGCTGTACAAGGAAATCGTCGCGCGTATCAAGCAGGATGATTCCAGCGTACCGGCGCGCGAGCGTGGTTACTGGTATTACACCCGCTACGAAACCGGCCAGGACTATCCGATCCACGCCCGTCGCAAGGGCGACATGCAGGCGGCCGAGGAGATCCTGCTGGACGTCAACCAGATGGCGGCCGGCAAGGGCTATTTCAGTGTCGGTGCGATGGAAGTCAGCCAGGACAACCAGCTGCTGGCCTGGGCCGACGATGATGTTGGTCGCCGCCAGTACGTCATCCGCTTCAAGGACCTGCGCACCGGACAGGTACTGCCGGATACGATCACCGGCACTTCCGGCAACGTGGTATGGGCCGACGACAACCGCACCGTGCTCTACGTGGAGAACGACCCGGAAACCCTGCTCACCGTGCGCGTCAGGAAGCATGTACTGGGCACGCCGGCCAGCGCCGATACGGTCGTCTACGAGGAAGAGGACGACAGTTTCTACATGGGCATCGGCCGCACCCGCGACGATCGCTTCATCACCATCGGCCTGCACAGCACGGTGACGTCCGAAGAACGCTACGCACCGGCCAGCGATCCGACTACGTTCACCGTGCTGGCGCCCCGCCAGCGCGACGTGGAATACGACGCCGACCACTTCGACGGGCGCTGGGTGATCCGTACCAATGACGGGGCGAAGAACTTCAAGCTGGTCACCGCGCCGACCGATGCGAATTCGCGTGCGCAGTGGCAGGACTGGATCGCGCATGATCCGGCCGTCTATATCGAAGGCTTCGAGCTGTTCGATGGCTTCAGCGCGGTCGCCGAACGTTCCGAGGGCCTGGAGCGCATCCGCCTGCTGTTCAAGGACGGTCGCACCGATTACGTGAAGGCCGATGAGCCGGCGTATTCGATGGGCCTGGGCGACAACACCGAAGCCGATACGCCGTGGTTGCGGTATGCGTATACCTCGATGACCACGCCGACGACGGTGTACGAGCTCAACACGCAGACCGGCGAGCGCCGGCAGTTGAAGCAGCAGCCGGTGATCGGCTACGACGCCTCGAAGTATGAAACCGAGCGGGTCTGGATCACCGCCCGCGATGGCGTGAAGGTGCCGGTATCGCTGGTATACCGGAAGGGCTTTGTAAAGGATGGTACGGCTGCGCTGTTCCAGTACGCCTACGGCAGCTATGGCATGTCGATGGATCCCTACTTCAACCAGACCGCGGTGAGCCTGCTGGATCGTGGCGTGGTGTACGCCATCGCACACATCCGTGGCGGCCAGGAAATGGGCCGCGACTGGTATGAAACCGGCAAGCTGCTGCACAAGCAGAACACCTTCAACGATTTCATCGACGTCACCCGCGGGCTGGTGGCGCAGGGCTGGGCGGCGAAGGACCGGGTGGCGGCGTCCGGTGGCAGCGCCGGTGGCCTGCTGATGGGCGCGGTGGCCAACCAGGCGCCACAGGATTACCGGGTGATGGTGGCGCAGGTGCCGTTCGTGGACGTGGTGACGACCATGCTGGACGCCAGCATCCCGCTGACCACCAATGAGTACGACGAGTGGGGCAACCCGGAACAGCAGCCGTTCTACGATTACATGCTGAAGTATTCGCCGTACGACAACGTGGCCAGGCAGGCCTACCCGGCGATGTTCGTGGGCACCGGCCTGTGGGATTCGCAGGTCCAGTACTGGGAGCCGGCGAAGTGGGTGGCCAGGCTGCGCGACGACAACACCGGGAGCCATCCGATCGTGTTCCGCACGAACATGGAGGCCGGCCACGGCGGCAAGTCCGGGCGTTTCCGGCGTTATCAGGAGCTGGCCGAATCGTATGCGTTCGTGCTGGACCAGCTGGGTATCCACAGCCCATAAGGTCTCAGGGTGCCGGGCCCTGCCCGGCGCCATGAACCGGTATTCTTGTCGCAATGAGCCTGTCCGACCGTCCCGCCGCCAGCGATGCCAAGGAGCCCGGTCGCCCGGTCCGCTTCAAGTGGGCCTGGTGGCTGCTGGCGTACGCCGCCCTGGGCACCGGCATCGTCGGCATCTTCGTTCCCGGCCTGCCGACCACCGTCTTCATCCTGATATCGGCGTGGGCCGCTTCGCGCGGGTCCGAACGCCTGCACAATCGGCTGCTGCAGCATCCACGCTTCGGCCCGGCCATCCGCAACTGGCAGGCGCACGGCGCGGTCAGCCGATACGGGAAGTGGATGGCGACGATCACCATGGCGGCATGCGCGGGCATCATGCTCTGGTGCGTACCGGTGGCCTGGGTGAAATGGCTTTCCATCGGCAGCATGACCGTGGTGGCGATCTGGCTGTGGACGCGGCCGTTGCCGCCGGCTTCCTGAATGATGGCCGGGCAGGGCCGGGTCCGGTCCTGCGTTGCCAGGGTGACGCGAACGAAAGGCGGCAATGGCTATACTCGGGGCATGAAGAATTCCCACCGACATCTGATCCTGATTTCGTTGGCAGCGTCCGCGCTGCTGTTCCTCGGCGCCTGCGGCAACAAGGGCCCGCTGGTCATGCCGCAGCAGCCGGTACCGGTGGAAGAGGTGGTCGAACCGGCCGATGCGCCTGCGGCCGACGAAGGCCAGCAGGACCAGGAAGCGACGCCGCCGGCCACGCAGGATGTCGATGACGGCAATCCGGCCAGCGTGCCGGATCCTGTGTCGCCGGAAATCGACGACACGGTCGACGATGGGAATGAGTAAGGCGGTGGACGGGCTGCTGCGCTTCAGCAAGATGCACGGTGCCGGCAACGACTTCGTGATGATCGACCTGCGCGATGGCGGCACGCCACCCTCGCCGGCGCTGGCGGCGCGGCTGGCCGATCGCCACACCGGCGTCGGCTGCGACCAGATCATCACCATCGAAACGGCGCGCGCGCCGGGTTCGACGGCTTCCTATCGCATCTGGAATGCCGATGGCTCCGCTTCCCAGCAGTGCGGCAATGGCGCGCGCTGCGTGGCGGCCTGGCTGGTGCGCGCCGGTGCCGTCGAGACGAAGGAATTCACCATCGACAGCCCGCTTGCCAGCCATGCCGTGCAGGATATGGGCAACGGTCACTTCGCCGTGGAAATGGGCGTGCCGCGCTTCGAGCCCGAGCACGTGCCGCTGGTGGGATTCGCCCATCCGCGCGGTGAATACCTGCTGCCCCTGCAGGGCGAGAGCGTGCGTTTCGGCGCGGTGTCGATGGGCAACCCGCATGCGGTGATCGAAGTCGGCCTGATCGATGCGGCGCCGGTGGAACGGCTGGGTCCGCTGCTGCAGCAGCATGCTTCCTTCCCGGAATCGGTGAATGTTGGTTTCGCGCAGGTGGTCGAGCCGGACCATGTGCGCCTGCGCGTGTATGAACGTGGCGTTGGGGAGACCCTTGCCTGCGGCAGTGGCGCCTGTGCGGCCGCCGTTTCGCTGATGCAGCGCGGCCGCCTGGCGAACGATGCGCGCGTCACCCTGCCGGGTGGCGAACTGCGTATCCAGTGGCAGGGCAATGGGCAGCCGGTGGTGATGTCCGGGCCCACGGCATTCGTCTTTGAAGGGGAGTGGTGTGCATGAGCGCAACCCAGGAAAAACTCGCAGGGCATGAAGTCGCGGCGTGGCTGCGGCGCCACCCGGAATTCCTCAAGCAGTTCCCGGACCTGGCGCTTACCCTGGTGGTACCGCGCGATGACGGTCCCACGGCCTCGCTGGCCAGCTACCAGCTGGAAGTGCTGCGTGACAAGAACCGCGAACTGTCGCGCCGGCTGGCCGAACTGTCGACCACCGCCCAGGTCAATGAACGGCTGGCCGTGCGCACCCATCAACTCACGCTGGCGCTGATGAAGCAGGACACCGCTGCGGATACGCTGCGCGCCATGGCTGCTTCGCTGGAAGAGGATTTCGCCGGCGACCTGGTGCGGCTGGTGGTGCATGCGCCGGTCGCCGGGCTGGAAGAAGCGCCCTGGTTGCAGGTCATCGCCGCCGACAGCCCGCTGCTCGGCCCGTTCCGCGATTGCCTGAAGGACGGCGAGCCGCTCTGCGGCCGTCTGCAGCCGGAAAAGAACGCGGTGCTGTATGGCGAGCGTGCCGGTGAGATCCAGACCACCGCATTGCTGCCGCTGCCCGGCACCGGCCTGATCGCGGTGGGCAGCCACGATGCCAATCGTTTCTATCCGGGCATGGGCACGCTGTTCCTGCGCATGATGGGGGAAGCGCTGGCGGCCGCGTTACGGCGCTTCCCTGCGGATACGTCGGCCGATGAACGGCCAATCCAGGCATCGTGAGCGCCGACGCCATCCAGGCGTTCCTGCAGTACATGGCGGTGGAGCGCCGCATATCCGCGCATACGCTGGATGCCTACCGGCGCGATCTGAGGGCCCTGCAGGAATGGGCGCAGGCGCGCGATGCCGGCGTGGATGGGCTGGACGCCGAACAGCTGCGTGCCTTCATCGCCGATGAGCACCGTCGCGGCCTTTCGCCGAAGAGCCTGCAGCGTCGCCTGTCGGCCTGTCGTGGCTATTACGCCTGGCAACTCAGGCACGGGCGGCTGCCGGTCGATCCTACGCTTGGCCTGAAGGCGCCGCGTGCGCCGCGCCGGTTGCCCCAGGTGCTGGATGCCGACGAGGCCGTGCAACTGGTCGAACTGCCGACCGAAGGTGAGCTCGGCCGCCGCGACCGTGCGCTGCTGGAGCTGTTCTATTCTTCGGGGCTGCGCCTGGGTGAACTGTGTGCGCTGACCTGGCGGGATATCGATTTCGAGACCGGCCTGGTGAACGTGCTTGGCAAGGGCAACCGCCAGCGCCGGGTCCCGTTCGGCCGTCCCGCGCGCCAGGCCCTGCTGGAGTGGCGGGCCGAGACGGCCAACGCGGCCAATGCGCCGGTGTTTCCCGGTCGCAACGGCCCCATCAGCCAGCGTGCCGTGCAGGTCCGCATCAAGCAGCTTGCGCAGCGCCAGGGCCTGTTCAAGCACGTGCACCCGCACATGCTGCGGCACAGTTTCGCCAGCCATATCCTGGAATCCTCCGGCGACCTGCGCGGGGTGCAGGAACTGCTCGGCCATGCCGACATCGCCACCACGCAGATCTACACCCATCTGGATTTCCAGCACCTGGCCAAGGTGTACGACGCGGCCCATCCGCGTGCCAGGCGCCGGCGCACCGGCGAAGGCACGAGCGGGCAATAAGCGGCGTCGCATCCGGGCACGGGCGACGGTTGTGGCCTGTCGCGGAATCTGTCGCGGCCGAGGGCGCGGCGACGCCTGCTGACGCAGCATGCGGACGATGCCGCAGGGATGCGGCGAAACGGATCGAAAGCGCCGTGTGGCAGCGCCATCGCGGGCGCAACGCGTATATGGTCACGCGCTCACGGCCGAGCCTGTCCGGCCGCTTCTTCTGCGCAGGCAACAAAGGACTCGCCATGAAAGCTGCCGTCATCTCCGCGCTCGCTGCCTCCGTCGCCCTCTTCCCAGTACATGCGCAGCAGGGAACGCTGAAATTTGCCGGTCAGCTGGTCAGCGATACCTGCGTGGTGCAGCCCATCGGCAATGGGCCGATCAACGGCGCCGACTTCACCGTGATGCTGCCCAGCATCAGCCGCTATTCGCTGGCCAGCGCCGGGCAACGTGGCGCGGCCATCCCGTTCCATGTAGTGGTGGGTTCGGGCGCGAAGCCGTGCGAACAGAAGAATGTCCAGGCCCTCTTCCGCGATACCGGCGACAACAATGCTGCCGGCCGTCTGTCCAACCGGGGCACGGCGATGAACGTGGACGTAGTGGTGCAGAACGAGGACAGGGAAGATATCGATCTGAACGACAACAGCCATTCGCAGCAGGTTCCGATCGACCGTACCGGCATCGGCGTGCTGTCCTGGTTCGCGAGCTACCACGCCACGGGCGCGTCCACGCCCGGCACGGTGGTGGCCCAGGTGCAGTACGTGCTGGTGTACCCCTGAGCGCGGCCGTGGCGGAATGCTGAACGTTGGCCTGCCAACCTGACTTGATCGTCGCGGTGCCTGGCCCCATGTCGTTCCGGACAGCATTCCGGAGCGACCATGGACCCCAGCCAGAACCCCACTGTTTTCCACGCCACCACCATCGTCTGCGTGCGTCGCGGCGAACACGTGGCCATTGCCGGCGACGGCCAGGTAACGCTCGGCCACACGGTGATGAAGGGCAATGCACGCAAGGTGCGCCGGCTGGGCCGCGATGGCCAGGTACTCGCCGGTTTCGCCGGCGCCGCCGCCGATGCCTTCACCCTGTTCGAACTGTTCGAAGCCAAGCTGGAAAAGCACGGCCAGCTGCAGCGTGCGGCCGTGGAGCTTGCCAAGGACTGGCGCACCGAACGTCGGCTGGGCAAGCTCGAAGCCCTGCTGGCGGTGGCCGACAAGGACACCTCGCTGATCATCAGCGGCACCGGCGATGTGATCGAACCCGAAGACGGCATCATCGCCATCGGCTCCGGTGGCTCGTATGCGTTGTCCGCCGCGCGCGCGCTGATGGCGCACACCGAGCTGGACGCGCGCACCATCGCCAGCGAGGCCATCGGCATCGCCGGAGACATCTGCATCTACACCAACCGCAATGTGGTGGTCGAGGAGTTGTGAGGGTAGTGCCGGCCGCTGGCCGGCAACCTCATGGCCCAGGCACGCGTGCCTGGTTGCCGGCCAGCAGCCGGCGCTACCGACAACGAATTCGTGAGTACATCCATGTCGAAGATCGAAATTTCCTCCGCCACCATGACTCCGCGCGAGATCGTGCAGGAGCTGGACCGGCATATCGTCGGCCAGCACGACGCAAAGCGCGCGGTCGCCATCGCCCTGCGCAACCGCTGGCGCCGCATGCAGCTGCCGGCCGAGCTGCGCGATGAGGTCATGCCCAAGAACATCCTGATGATCGGTCCCACCGGCGTCGGCAAGACCGAGATCGCGCGTCGCCTGGCCACGCTGGCCAATGCTCCGTTCGTGAAGGTGGAAGCCACCCGTTTCACCGAGGTCGGCTATGTGGGCAAGGATGTCGAGCAGATCATCCGCGACCTTGCCGATACGGCGGTGAAGCTCTACCGCGAACAGGCCAAGACCCGCGTGCGCAACCAGGCCGAGGAGCGCGCCGAAGACCGCATTCTTGACGCGCTGCTGCCGCGCCGCAGCGGCGGTATCGGATTCGACCCGGAGGCCGCACGCAACGAGCCGTCCGCGCAGGACAATGAAACCCGCATCAAGTTCCGCCGCATGCTGCGCAATGGCGAACTGGACGATCGCGAGATCGAGCTGGACATCGCCGCCAACGTCAGCATGGACATCATGACCCCGCCGGGCATGGAGGAGATGGGCCAGCAGCTGAAGTCCATGTTTGCCAACCTGGGTGGCGCGAAATCGAACAAGCGCACGCTGGCGATCAGGGCGGCCCGTCCGCTGCTGGTGGAGGAAGAAGCCGGCAAGCTGGTCAACGAGGACGATGTACGCAGTGCGGCGATCGAGGCATGCGAACAGCATGGCATCGTGTTCATCGACGAGATCGACAAGGTAGCCAAGCGCGGTGACAACGTGGGGGGAGGCGACGTATCGCGCGAAGGCGTGCAGCGCGACCTGCTGCCGCTGGTGGAAGGCTCCAATGTGTCCACCAAATACGGCACGGTGAAGACCGACCATATCCTGTTCATCGCCTCCGGCGCGTTCCACCTGGCCAAGCCCAGCGACCTGATCCCTGAACTGCAGGGGCGTTTCCCGATCCGCGTGGAGCTCGGTGCGCTGACCAAGGCCGATTTCGTGCGCATCCTCACCGAACCGAAGGCCGCGCTGACCAAGCAGTACGAAGCGCTGCTGGCCACCGAGGGCGTGAAGGTCGGTTTCAGTGACGATGCGGTGGACCGCCTTGCCGGTATCGCCTTCCAGGTCAATGAGCGGCAGGAGAACATCGGTGCGCGTCGCCTGCACACGGTGCTGGAGCGGTTGCTCGATTCGCTCAGCTACGAGGCGCCGGACCGTGATGGCGAGGCCATCGCCATCGATGCGGCCTACGTGGACAAGCACCTGGGCGAACTGGTCAAGGATCCGGACCTGAGCCGCTATATCCTGTGACCGACGAGGCCGCCGCAAGGCGGCCTTTCCGCTGGCTCAGCCGGGTCCGATGGGCGTGACCACGAGGGATGCCTACCCTCGCCGGAGAAGCGCGCCATGCTGGGCGACGCAGCCCGGAGAAGATCATGGACATTCGAATCCTCGCCTTGGCCGGTGCCCTGGTGGTCGTGGCCGCCGATGGCCAGGCACAGACGGCCACCGTCAGTTTCAATGGCAATCTGCTTGCGACCACCTGTTCGGTGGCTGCACGGGGCAATGGCGGTTCGTCCGCCGGCGATGCAACGGTCATCCTGGCGCCAGTGCCTTCCACGAGCCTGCCTGCGGCTGGTAGCCGCATCGGCAGGCGTACGTGGCAGATCATCGTGGGCAGTGCCGCCGATCCGTGCCTGGTGCCTCGGGTGCAGGTGGGGTTCCGCAACGGCGGCAACGTCAACGCCGAGGGGCGCCTGAGCAATACCGGAACGGCCGGGAACGTGGACGTGGTGATCAGCAATGCCGAGCCGGGTTCCGGCAATCCGGACATCAATCTCGCCACCAATGCCAATTCCCAGGTCCGCGACATTCCGCCGACCACCGGCTGGGTGACGCTGTCCTATGCGAGCGAATACTACGCAACGGCTGCGGCGACCGGCGGTACGGTGACTACGTCCGTGCAGTACGACCTGATCTATCCCTGATACGCCGCGATGCAGCGATCCCGAAGGCACCCGATGGGTGCCTTCATTGCATCCGGCAGTGCCGCATCAGGCACCCCGGGGGCGGCACCGGGCCGACTGCGCGGACGGGATACGGAGGCATACGCGCCGCATTCCTGCGCACACATGGATCTCCCGCGCATTTCCGGGCCCTGGATCAAGCCTTCAGCCGTGTCCGATACGTGGCTGAGAGACCGCTCCGCACGATGGTTCCGCCGCCCGCGTGCAACCGCGCTGGCCGGTATTACAGATCACTGGACGTCAAAGGAAATCCACTCATGAAGAAGTTCACCACTGCCGTGCCCGCTGCGCTCATCGCGCTTGGGCTGGCGTCGGCCGCGCACGCGCAGAGCGGCACCATCACCTTCAACGGTGAAGTCACCTCGGTTACCTGCGAGGTTTCGTTCAATGGCGTGGTCGGTACCAATCCGTCCATCACCCTGCCGACGGTCGCAACCGTTTCGCTGCTGGAAGGCACCAGCGCGGGACGCACCCCCGTCCTGGTCCATGTGGGCGGCAATGACCCCATCTGCCAGAGTGGCGCGGTGGTGCTGGCGCTGAATACGAACCGCTCCGCCTACCTGCGCAATGGCCGCCTGGGCAACATGGCGCTGGCCGCAGCGGGAACCAGCGCGGTGGTGGGCCTGCGCGATGCCAACGACCAGCTGATCGACCTCGGCGCCGGCTGGGCATCGCCGGTGGCGGCCGGTGGCGGCAACGGTACCGACATCACCTTCCACGCCGAGTATTACGCCGATGGTGGCGATGCGGTCGCTGGCGTGTTCCAGGCGCCGCTGGAATACACGCTGGTGTACCCGTAAGCAGGCCTGTTCCGGCGTCCGCGCCCGGGATTCCGGCGACTGCCAATGACGGCGGTCGTTTCATCCCCGTCCGATTATCGCGGCACGCGGTCCTGAATAGATTGGCCAGCGAAGGAAGTGCCTTTCCTTCCGGCCGACATCGAGCACAAGACCGGATCGAGCCGCGTCTTCAATCCAACCCCGTATCAAGGATTTTCCATGAACAAGCTTGCCATTGCCCTGTCGGCCACCCTGGCCATTGGTGCATCGTCCTCGGCCTTCGCGCAGAGCGGAACCATCACCTTCAACGGTGAAGTCACCGCGACCACCTGCCAGGTGACCTTCCCGGGCACCGGTGGTTCGGCCACCGATCCGATCGTCACCCTGCCGACCGTTGCCACCACTGCGCTGGCCACCGCCGGCAACACCGCCGGCAAGACGCCGGTGACCGTGCAGATCGGTACGGCCGCCGCCCAGTGCGCCGGCAACAGCGTTGCCGTCGAACTGAATCCGAACCGTAATGCCGACCAGACCAACGGCCGCCTGAACAACACCGATGTTGCCGGCGCGACCAATGTGCAGGTTGCCCTGCGCGATGCGAACGATGCGGAGATCGACCTGTCGACGCCGTGGTCCTCGCAGCGAGTGAACCTGGTCAACGGCGTTGCCGAAGTGGAATTCGCCGGTGAGTACTACGCCACCGGTGCAGCCACCGCCGGTGCCGTTTCGTCCAACGTGCAGTACACCCTGGACTACAACTGATCGCCTGATCGCATCGGTTGAATCCTGAAGTACCGGCCGGGGCGTCCTGCCCCGGCCGCCAACCGGGCAGACGCCCAGCACAGGAGTGACGTCCCATGAACCTGTTCCGTACCGGATTCGCATGTCTTGCAGTGGCAAGTGCACTGTTCGCCAGTGCCTCGGCCGACGCACAGGTGATCGTGCACGGCACCCGACAGATTTTCCCTGGCAACCAGCGCGAGATCACCGTGCGCGTCGAGAACGTCGGCCAGCGCGCATCGCTGGTGCAGGCATGGACCGACGATGGCGATAAACAGGCGGGTCCGGAAGACGCCAGGACCCCGTTCGTGCTGCGGCCGCCGGTGTTCCGGCTTGATGCCGGGAAAAGCCAGGCGCTGCGCGTGCTGTTTGCGGGCGGCGACCTGCCGCAGGATCGTGAGAGTGTTTATTGGCTCAACGTACTGGATATTCCCCCCGCGCCGCAGGCCGACGAGATCGCAACCGGCAATTTCCTGCAGTTCAGCCTGCGTACGCGCATCAAGCTGATCTACCGTCCGAAGGGGCTGGATGCAATCGCCACCGCGCCGCAGAAGCTGCAGTGGACGCTGGTCCAGGACAAGCAGGGTTGGGCGCTGCAGGCGACCAATCCCACCCCGTATTACGTTCATTTCGCCAAGGTTGGCCTGCGTGCGCAGGGCACTGACTACGCCAGCATCGATCCGCAGATGATCGCCCCGCTGTCTACGGCGGTCTATCCGCTGCAGGGCCTGAATGCACGTCCTGCCGGCGGCAATGTGCAGTTCGAATTCATCAACGACCAGGGTGGCAGCGCCGCACAGTCGGTGCCTTTGAACTGACGTGACGCGGCTGCCGAAGCCGGCGGCCCCCTTCCATCCCACTGTCCTTGCCTGCCCAACTGTGACTGGGCAGGGCGACCCTGTGCCCTGCTGGAGGTCCCGAAATGTCGTTCCGCCGTCTGCCATCGCCTTCCGTGCCGCCCTGCCGGCTGGCTTCGGCCGTGGTCGCGGCATTGCTGCCAACGATGGCCTTCGCTGCTCCGAACGTTGAGTTCAACCCGCAGTTTCTGCAGGGTGAACAGGCCGGCACGATGGATCTCAGTCGCTTCGAACGTGGCGACGACCTGCCGGGAACCTACAGCGCGGACATCAGGGTCAACGGCGTCATCGTCGCCAGGCGCGAGGTGGAACTGCGCGCCATGGACAATGGTGAGGTGGTCATCTGCCTGTCGCCACAGGTGATGGACGTGCTGGGCGTGGACCCGGAACGCCTGCCACGCGACGGTGAGGCGTTCGGCGAGGACGGTCTGCCCGTGTCGATCCGGCCGCTGCCGGATGCGGAGTTCTGCGATCCGCTGTCCGATCATGTGCCACAGGCAACGGTGCGCTTCGACGCCGGCGAGCAGGTGCTGGATATCGGTGTGCCGCAGGCCTACCTGGTCCGTGATCCCCGCGGCTGGGTCAGCCCTGAACTATGGGACGACGGCATCGACGCGGCGCTGCTGGGTTACAGCATCAGTCACCAGCGCATGCAGGGAAATGGTTACTCCCGGCAGTCCACCAGTGCCATGCTCAACGCCGGCCTGAACCTCGGCGCCTGGCGCTTCCGCCATGATGGCTACTTCTCGCAGTCCAGTGAATCCGGAACGAGCTACCGTGGCGGCCGCAGCTACGCGCAGCGCTCCATCGCGCCCTGGGGCGTGGAGCTGCTGGTGGGCGAGGCAAGCACGCGTGGCGATCTGTTCGAGGGCGTCAATTTCCGTGGCGTTGCCATTGCTACCGATCCACGCATGCTGCCGGATTCGCAGCGTGATTATGCGCCGGTGGTGCGTGGCGTCGCGCAGACCAATGCCACGGTGGTCATCCGCCAGCGCGATCATGTGCTGTACCAGGCCAGTGTGGCGGCCGGTCCCTTCGAGATAAATGACCTCTACGGCACGGCATACGCGGGCGATCTGGACGTTGAGGTCATCGAGAACGATGGCCGTGTACAGCGCTTCACCGTACCGTTCGCTGCCGTGCCGCAATTGCTGCGCGCTGGCCAGCAGCGTTTCGGCGTCACCGCCGGCCGGCTGCGTGATGACTGGTTGCGCAGCGCGCCTGGTTTCCTCGAGGCGACCCTGCGGCGCGGCATCGACAATCGTTTCACTGCCTATGGCGGTGTCACGGCAAGCGACGGCTACCGCGCCGTGCTGGCCGGTGGTGCGCTCAATACCGCTGTCGGCGCCTTTTCCGGTGACATCACCGTTGCGCATACCGCACTTCCCGGTGAGCTGGCCGGCTTCGGCCGCAGCATGCAGGGCCAGTCGTACCGCTTGAGCTACAGCAAGAGCGTCGCTGCCACCGATACAACCCTGTCGATGGCAGCCTATAGATACTCCACCAATGGCTACCTGACTCTCAACGAGGCCGGCCGCCTTCGCCAGGAGCTGGCGACCGGTGGCGATGGCAACCTCATCGCACGCCAGCGCAGCCGGTTGGAACTGACCGTCAACCAACGCCTGGGCGAGCGTGGTGGATCGTTGTATGCCAGCGGCAGCCGCATGGATTACTGGAACCTGGAGCAGCGGCGGACCAATTTCGCCATCGGCTACTCCAACGCCGTTGGCATTGCGAGTTACAGCGTCTCGGCACAGCGCCGCCTGGAGCGTACGCTGGGCACCCATGCCGCGCGCGAAGGCAACAGCCTGTACTTCAACCTGACGGTGCCGCTGGGAGCGCGCCCCGGTGCGCCGCGCATGAACGCATCGGTCAACCGGCGCAGTGATGGCCGCGATGATATTCGTGCCGGCGTCAACGGCAGCTTCGGCGAGCGCCGCCAGGGCAGCTACAGTGCCGCCGCAAGCCGTTATGGCGCACAGGGCAACAGCTACGATGCCGGCATCAATTACCAGGCATCGATCGCCAGCCTCAGCGCGGGATACAGCCATTCGCCGGGAAGCCGTGGCCTGAGCCTGGGTGCCAGCGGTGGGGTGGTTGCGCATCGCGATGGCATGGCGTTCTCCCAGCAGATGGGCGACACCATTGCGCTGGTGCATGTGCCAGATGCCGTCGGCGCAGCCATCGACAGCACCGTCGGCGTGAAGACCAACGGACGCGGTTATGCGGTGGTTCCGTACATGACGCCCTTCCGCCGCAACGAAGTGACCATTGATCCGCGTGGCCTGCCGATGGACGTGGAGCTGAAGAGCGCGTCGGTCGTTGGAATTCCTACCGCGGGCGCAGTGGTCAGGCTGGTGGTGCCGACCAGCAGCGGACGCAGTGCGTTGATCGAGGCGCCACGGGCGGACGGTACGCCGCTGCCGTTCGGTATCGATGTGTACGATGAGGCGGGCGAAGTGGTCGGCGTGGTAGGCCAGGCCAGCCGCCTGTGGGTGCGCGGCATCGAGGAGAAAGGCAGGTTGACCGTGCGCTGGGGAAGCGCGCCGGCACGGCAGTGCGTGATCGATTTCGATCTCGCCAGCGCCGCGCCTGGCACGATGCTGGTCAGTCAGTGCCAGGAAGAGACGGATGTGACGTCGCCGCTGCAACATGCGGCGCATGATGTGGATGTTGATCTGCCGAAGCAGGATGACCGAGGATGAAGAAGATGGATCGACCGGAATCCAAGCGGGTCACGCGGACAGGCACCGCCGCTGCGGTGGCCGTTGTGCTGCTGTCGTTGCATGTTGGCAATGCCAGCGCGCAGGTAGCTTTCACGCCCTCCACGACGACGTTGCAGCTGCCAGCCCGGCTGCATGTCGGATCCACGCCTGTCGGAGGTACGTTGTGGACCTCGTCCGTTTCCCAAAGCCGCAAGGTGGATCCGCACGCGACGGCGGCGTTCGTGACCAGCCTGACCGAACCCACGCTGGTGAACGGCTATTCCGATGTCTACATGACCAGCATCGCGGGCATTGGCATCCGCTGGCACAACACGCTGTTCGGCAACAACTTCAGTAGTGGCGTGCAATTGCCTCCGCAGACGGGGCAATCCCCTGGTGCGGGTGGCCTGGCGGCAACCCTGCCGATGCAGAAAGTGTGGTTCGAACTCATCCGGACAGCGGACAACGTGGTGCCGGGTCCTTTGCAGGTGACCGGCCAGCAGCGGGTATCGTTCAACTGCGGTGCCGCCTCCGATTGCCGCTGGCATGTCGCCGTGGGGGGAACGACCAACCTGACGGTCGGCACCTGCAGCATGCCTGCCAGCATCCCGGTCAACCTGGGCGATCATCGGGCATCCACTTTCAATACGCCGGGGACAACCTCGCCGTGGGTGGATTTCAACATCGCGCTGCGTAGCTGCCCGGCAGGCTATCAGGGGCTCATTTATCGGCTGACACCGCAGACGGGCGTGCGTGACCCGGCGCGGAGTGTGCTGGGAGTCGCGCAGGGCGGTGCGACGGGTGTTGGCGTGCAGGTGTGGGATGGCTGGCACAACATTGCCGCCCGCCTGGTGGTGGGCCAGCAGCTGTTCAACCTTGCCCCGGGTACCACAACGGTCGACCTGCCCATGCGGGCGCGCATCATGCAGATGGATCCCCAGGTCTCTGCCGGCAGCGTGGCTGCTTCGATGGAGCTCAGGATCGAGTACCGTTGAGCGAGGACGCCGGGAGACGACGATGAAGTGCATCAGCATGCTTGCGCTGGTCAGTGTCACGGTGTCGGTGGCGATGCCACTGCAGGCGCGCACGACGATGTCGGCCACCCGTATCGTGATTGCGGGGTCGGGCGGTGAAGGGGGACTGGAGGTACGCAATCTCGATTCCCAGCCTGCGCTGGTGCAGGCATGGATCGACGACGGCCGCGCGGATCTGCCGCCGGAGCGGATCGATACGCCGTTCCAGGTGCTTCCGCCGCTTGCCCGCATCGAGGCGCAGGCCAGCCTGCCATTGCGGATCGCGGTGGTGAGGCCCGCTGGATTGCCGACAGATCGCGAAAGCCTGTACTGGTTCAACATGATAGAGATCCCGCGTGCGGCACCGGGTGCAGGTGGCGTGGCAACGACGACCAGTGCGCAGTTGCAACTGCTGGTACGCAGCCGTATCAAGCTGATCTTCCGCCCCGCGGATCTGCAGGGTGACCCGGCACGCGCCGTCGGCCAGCTGCGATGGCGCTGGTCGCAGGACGGGAGGTCGTTGACGGTTGCCAACCCCACGCCCTGGGTGGTCAGCCTGAACACGGTCGTCATCGGTGACCAGGCCGCAGCAGGCCTTGATGATGGCAGCGTGCTACCGCAGGGTTCGCGGAAGCTGGATTTCCCCAGGCCACCTGGGCCCGGGCAGGCCATCGAATTCGAATGGATCGATGACTGGGGCGCGATCAGGAAAGCGACGGCCGTGGCCCGCGCGGACTAGCGCGTGGCGGCATCCGGCGGCAGGGTCGCCGGCGCACTTCCCGGTTCGAAGATGCCTTCGCGCACGTAGGCGGCCAGGGTGATGTCCAGCGCCAGCATTCCATCGCGCTGGATATCCATCAGTTCCGGTTCAACCATGGCCCCGTGCAGCACGCCCAGTACCGTGGCATGCAGCATGCGCGCGGCCGCTTCCGGATTGGCACCGGGCTTCAGCTGGCCCAGTGCCTGGGCACGGCGCAATGCACGTGCCATGCGTTCAAGGCCATCGCGGAAGCCTTCCTGCTGCAGGTCGGCCAGCACCTTGCTGTCGGCGGAACTGTCGCTGCGCAGCATGATCTCCATCGTCTTGCGCAGCCGTTCGTCCTGCGAAAGATCGATCAGCGAAGCCAGCATCACCGAGCGCAGGTCCAGCACCGGCGTATCGCGTGCCTCGGTAGCTGCACGGTCGAGTTCCTGCATGAAGGGCAGGCGGACGCGTTCGATCACCCCTACCAGCACCTCCATCTTGTTCTTGAAATGCCAGTACACCGCGCCGCGGGTGTAGCCGGCGCGCGCACCGATCATCTCCAGCGTGGTGCGAGCCACGCCGTGTTCGTGAAAGCAGGATTCGGCGGCGTCGAGGATGCCCTCGCGAGTCGCCTGGGTGTCCTCTTTGGTCTTTCGGGCCATTGCTGGGAGAGCGCATGAAACGAGCCTGAATTGTACCCCTTTGCAAACAAACATGCATGTATGTATATTTGCACGCCTTGTAGAACCGGGCGTCTGCCTGTCCTGCGTGCGGGTGTCCTGTCCTTCAGCGGGGCGGAACCCGGCGCTACGCGCAGCCGGTACGGCACGCCGGGCAGGGCCTGGCTCCATGCGCGTCCCCCGATACACGACCGTTTCCCCCACCTTCAAGAGTTCCCGCCCATGTTCCTGACCCGAGTTCGACCCTTTGCCTTGACGCTGGCCATTGCCGCGGCCGTGGCCGCCTGTGGTGGCGACAACCCGCAGCCGCAGCAGGGCGCCGGGCAGGTGACCGTGGTGACCCTGAAATCCGAATCGGTATCGCTCACCCGTGAACTGCCCGGCCGCACCAATGCGTTCCTGATCGCCGAAGTCCGCCCGCAGGTCAACGGCATCGTCGGCAAGCGGTTGTTCACCGAAGGCAGCATGGTCAGGGAAGGACAGCCGCTCTATCAGATCGATGACGCCAGCTACCGGGCGCAGGCCAACAACGCACGCGCCCAGCTGGCCCGTGCCGAAGCCACGGCCAATGCCTCGCGGTTGAGCGCCAGGCGCATCACCCAGCTGGCTGACGTGCAGGCGGTCAGCCAGCAGGACCTGGAAAACGCAGTCGCCGCGCAGAAGCAGGCCGATGCGGATGTCGGCGCGGCGCGCGCCTCGCTGGAGGCAGCCAATGTCACCCTGGGGTACGCGCGCATCACCGCGCCCATCAGTGGCCGCATCGGCAAGTCCTCGGTCACCCAGGGCGCGCTGGTCAGCGCCAACCAGGCCGAAGCGCTGGCCACGGTGCAGCAGCTGGATCCCATCTACGTGGACCTGACCCAGTCATCGGCGGAACTGCTGCAGCTGCGCCGCGAGCTGGAAGCCGGCCGCCTGCAGGACAACCAGAGCCTGCCGGTAAGCATCCTGCTGGAAGACGGCAGCCCCTTCGCGCACAAGGGCACGCTGGAGTTTTCCGAAGTGAGCGTGGACCCTACCACCGGCAGCTTTGGCCTGCGGGTGCGGGTGGACAACCCCGAAGGACTGCTGATGCCGGGCATGTACGTGCGCGCGGTGATCGGTGGCGGCGTGCGCAACGGTGCGGTGCTGGTGCCGATGCAGGGCATCGCGCGCGATGCCAAGGGCGATACCAGCGCGATGGTGGTCGGCAAGGACGGCAAGGTGGAGGTGCGGGCGGTGAAGGTGAGCCGTGCGCTGGGAGACAAGTGGCTGGTCGAGGACGGCCTGCAGCCGGGCGACAAGGTGATCGTGGAGGGCCTGCAGAAGATCGGCCCGGGCATGCCGGTGCAGGCCACCGAGAAGGGGGCCGAGGCCGCCACGCCTGCAGGCGGTGATGCACCCGCCGTTCCGGCCGCCGCTGATGCGGCAGATCCTTCCGCGGCGCAGGTCCCGGCCAACGCGCACGCGCAGTAAGCGGAGAATTCCATGGCACGTTTCTTCATCGATCGCCCCATCTTCGCGTGGGTGATCGCGATCATCATCATGCTCGCCGGCGCGCTGGCGGTCACCAGCCTGCCGGTGTCCATGTATCCGGAAGTGGCACCGCCGGCCGTTGAAATCTCGGCGACCTACCCGGGTGCATCGGCCAAGGTGGTGGAGGACTCGGTGACGCAGATCATCGAGCAGAACATGAAAGGGCTGGATGGCCTGATCTACTTCTCCTCCAACAGTTCGGCCAACGGCCAGGCCAGCATCTCCCTGACCTTCGAAGCCGGCACCGACCCGGACATCGCGCAGGTGCAGGTGCAGAACAAGCTGCAGCTGGCCATGCCGCTGCTGCCGCAGGAAGTGCAGCGCCAGGGCATCAACGTGGCCAAGTCAAGCAGCGGCTTCCTGCAGGTGCTGGGCTTCGTCTCCAACGATGGCAGCATGGATGCCAACGATATCGCCGACTACGTGGGCTCGAACATCGTGGACACGCTCAGCCGCGTGCCCGGCGTGGGCAACATCCAGGTATTCGGCGGCAAGTACGCCATGCGCATCTGGCTGGACCCCAACAAGCTGCATACCTACAGGCTGTCGGTGGATGAAGTGACCGCGGCCATCACCGCGCAGAACGCACAGGTGGCGATCGGCCAGCTGGGCGGCGCGCCGTCGGTGAAGGGCCAGCAGCTCAATGCCACCATCAATGCGCAGGACCGCCTGCAGACGCCGGAACAGTTCCGCAACATCCTGGTGCGTGGCGGTACCGATGGCAGTGAACTGCGGCTGGGCGATGTCGCCCGTGTCGAACTGGGCGCGGAAAGCTACGACTTCGTCACACGCTACAACGGCAAGCCTTCCACCGGCATCGCCATCACCCTGGCCACCGGCGCCAATGCGCTGGATACCGCCAATGGCGTGCGGGCCGCGCTGGACGACATGAAGGCCAACTTCCCGGCCGGCCTGGAAACCGTGGTGCCGTACGACACCACACCGTTCGTGCAGGTGTCCATCAAGGGCGTCATCAAGACCCTGATCGAAGCGATCGTGCTGGTGTTCGTGGTGATGTACCTGTTCCTGCAGAACTTCCGCGCCACCCTGATCCCCACCATCGCCGTACCGGTGGTGCTGCTGGGTACCTTCGGCGTGCTGGCCGCGCTGGGATTCTCCATCAACATGCTGACCATGTTCGCGATGGTGCTGGCGATCGGCCTGCTGGTGGACGATGCCATCGTGGTGGTGGAGAACGTCGAACGCATCATGGCCGAAGAGGGCCTGTCACCGCTGGAAGCCACCCGTAAATCGATGGACCAGATCACCGGCGCGCTGGTGGGTATCGGCCTGGTGCTGTCGGCGGTGTTCGTGCCGATGGCCTTCATGAGCGGCTCCACCGGCGTCATCTACCGGCAGTTCTCGGCCACGATCGTCTCGGCCATGGCGCTGTCGGTGCTGGTGGCGATCGTACTGACGCCGGCGCTGTGCGCGACCCTGCTCAAGCCGCTGAAGAAGGGCGAACACCATGTGGCGCACACGGGCTGGTCGGGCCGCTTTTTCAATGGCTTCAACCGTGGATTCGACCGTTCCAGCGAAACCTACCAGCGTGGCGTGAAGGGCATCCTTGCCCGTCCGTGGCGCTTCATGGGCGTCTTCGCCGCCCTGGCGCTGGTGATGGGCCTGCTGTTCATGCGCCTGCCCAGCTCGTTCCTGCCCAATGAAGACCAGGGCATCCTGATGGCGCTGGTGCAGACGCCGGTCGGCGCCACCCAGGAACGCACGCTGGAAGCGATGTCGAAGCTGGAAGACCACTTCCTGAAGAACGAAGGCGAAGCCATCGAATCGATCTTCGCGGTGCAGGGCTTCAGCTTCGCCGGCATGGGCCAGAACGCGGGCATGGCCTTCGTGAAGCTGAAGGACTGGAAGGAGCGCGACGGCGAGCAGAGCGTGGGTGCCATCACCGGCCGCGCGATGGGTGCGCTGGGGCAGATCAAGGACGCCTTCATCTTCGCCTTCCCGCCGCCGGCGATGCCGGAGCTGGGCATCGGTTCGGGCTACACCTTCTTCCTGAAGGACAGCAGCGGCCAGGGCCACGAAGCGCTTCTGGCCGCGCGCAACCAGCTGCTCGGCGGCGCCGGGCAGAGCGACCTGCTGGCAAACGTACGCCCGAACGGCCAGGAAGACACTCCGCAGCTGCGCATCGACGTGGACGTGGAAAAAGCGAACGCGCTCGGCCTGTCGATGACCTCCGTCAACAGCACCCTGGCCACCGCGTGGGGCAGCAGCTACATCGATGATTTCATCGACCGTGGCCGCGTCAAGCGTGTGTACGTGCAGTCCGATGCGGACTTCCGCATGAACCCGGATGACTTCAACAGGTGGTCGGTGAAGAACACCGCCGGCGACATGGTGCCGTTCAGTGCCTTCGCCACCACGCGCTGGGATTACGGCTCGCCGCGCCTGGAACGCTACAACGGCGTATCGGCGATGGAGATCCAGGGCGAGCCGGCACCCGGCGTGGCATCGGGTGATGCGATGGCGGAGATCGAACGCCTGGCCAGTGACCTGCCGCCGGGCTTCGAAATTGAATGGACGGCGTTGTCCTACCAGGAACGCCAGGCCGGTTCGCAGACGCCGCTGCTGTATTCGCTGTCGTTGCTGATCGTGTTCCTGTGCCTGGCGGCACTGTACGAAAGCTGGAGCGTGCCGACATCGGTGCTGCTGGTGGCGCCGCTGGGCATCCTCGGTGCGGTGCTGGCCAACACGTTCCGCGGCATGGAACGCGACATCTACTTCCAGGTGGCGATGCTGACCACGGTGGGCCTGACGTCGAAGAACGCCATCCTGATCGTGGAGTTCGCCAAGGAAAACCTGGAGAAGGGCGCAGGGCTGATCGAAGCGACGATGCATGCGGTGCGCGACCGCCTGCGCCCGATCATCATGACCTCGCTGGCATTCGGCCTTGGCGTGCTGCCGCTGGCCATCGCCTCCGGCGCAGGCTCGGGCGCGCAGCGTGCCATTGGCACCGGCGTGCTCGGCGGCATGCTGGTCGGCACCCTGCTCGGCGTGTTCTTCATTCCGCTGTTCTTCGTGGTGGTGCAGCGACTGTTCAACCGGCGCCTGCGCGCCGGTTGATGTCGCTGCCCACGCATTCCACCTAATCCCCCCGCCTTCGGCGCGCCCCCTTCAACGTGAAGGGGGCTGTTCTCCAGACGGGCTATGTGCCCATTCGGGATGGAAAAGCTTGATGAAGCCTTCAACACTCTCATCTTCACTCCTGGCTGCGCTCCTGCTCTCCGGCTGCAGCATGCTCGAACCACGCAGCACCGAGGTCGCTCCGGCGATCCCGGCGCAGTGGCCGGCGACTGCGTCGACCGCACCGGCGGTCGGGGTGGACGCCATCGGCTGGCGGGATTTCTTCACCGATCCACGCCTGCAGCAGGTCATCGACCAGGCGCTGGAGAACAACCGCGACCTGCGCGTGGCCGTGCTCAATGTCGAGCGCGCGCGTGGGCAGTACCGCATCCAGCGCGCCGACCGCCTGCCGGCGCTTGCCGTGCAGGCCCAGGGACAGCGCAGCGGTGGCGACGCACCGGTCAGCGAGCAGTACAGCGCCGGCCTGGGCATCACCGATTTCGAGCTGGATCTGTTCGGCCGCGTGCGCAACCTGAGCGAATCGGCGCTGCAGCAGTACTTCGCGGTGGCGGCCAATCGCCGCAGCGCGCAGCTGGGCCTGGTGGCCGAAACGGCGACCGCCTGGCTGACACTGGGCGCGGATCGCGAGCTGCTGCGTATCGCCGAAGCCACCCTGGCCAGCCACGAGGATTCGCTGCGGCTGGCGCAGGCGCGCTTCGAGCGCGGTGGCAGTTCGGCACTGGAACTGGCGCAGACCCGAACCCTGGTGGAAACCGCACGCACCGATGCAGCGCGCCTGCGCGGCCAGGTGCAGCAGGACCGCAATGCGCTGTCGCTGCTGGCCGGCGGCACGCTGGACGAATCCCTGCTGCCGTCCGCCGACACCGTGCTGGACATCGCCGCACTGGCACCGCCGCCGGCCGACCTGCCCAGCGATGTGCTGCTGCGCCGGCCCGACATCATGGCGGCCGAACACACGTTGCTGGCGGCGAACGCCAACATCGGCGCGGCACGCGCGGCATTCTTCCCCAGCATCCGCCTGACCGGCAGCATCGGCAGTACGTCCGGCGAACTGTCCGGCCTGTTCGACAGCGGCACGCGGGCATGGAGCTTCCTGCCGACGATCACCCTGCCGATCTTCCAGGGCGGCCGGCTGCGCGCCAACCTCGACGTGGCCACCGCCGATCGCGATATCGCGCTGGCCGGGTATGAAAAAGCCATCCAGGCCGGTTTCCGGGAAACCGCCGATGCGTTGGCATCGAGCAGCAGCCTGGATGCGCAGGCGGCTTCGCAGCAGGCGTTGGTGGACGCTGCACTGCAGGCCGAACGTCTGTCGCAGGCCCGTTACGATGCCGGACTGGACAGCTTCGTCACCCTGCTGGATGCGCGCCGTACGGCCTATGCGGCGCAGCAGAGCCAGCTGCAGACCGCGCTGGCACAGCAGGCCAACCGCATCGCCCTGTACAAGGTGCTGGGTGGCGGCTGGCACGAACGTTCGTAGCGCCGGGCTCTGCCCGGCTGGGGACGCGCGCGCGAAGCAGCCGGGCAGAGCCCGGCTCTACGTAGAGTCATGCCCTCAGGCGCGGGCGCTCGTCGGCATGGATCATGCTGGATACATACACATGGTCCCAGCACTGTTCGATGAAATCGCGGGCCTGCGCCTCGGTCAGGCGCGGCATGATCTGCAGCGCATACTGGGTCTGGAAGGCTTCTTCGCGCTGCTCGTTGGTGGCCCGCGGATGGGTGATCAACGAATCGCAGGCGAACTTTATCCAGGGTACGAAGTGCCCGAATGAACCCGGACCCATCGCGCCTTCCGCGTGGCGCTGCCGCCAATGATTCAACTCGGCTTCCACGTCGATCACTTGAGGAACATTGGGTACATCTACTGCGCGCATGGCTCGGAGTCTTCTGGTGATGTTCGGTGGCTTGAACGCCGATCATCGCCATGGACCAGTGCACGCAGTGTCAGGACCGCGTGCAATCGGCGTTGCCTGCGGCGCGACCGGCCTGTCGGTGACGTGGTCATCGCAGGCTTTGCGCGCCACACGGGCGGATTAAGGATTCAGGAAACTGTCCGCGTCACTCGCCGATGTCCTCGTCCCAGATCGCCGGATGGCGCTGGATGAAGTCGCCCAGCAGGTCCACGCATTCCTGGTTGTCCAGGTCGATGACGTTCACTCCGCTCTCGCGCAGCCAGTCGATGCCGCCCTGGAACGTGCGCGATTCGCCGACCACCACGGTGCCGATGTTGAACTGGCGCACCAGCCCGGAGCAGTACCAGCAGGGTGCCAGGGTGGTCACCATGATGGTGTCCCTGTAGCCGCGCTGCCGGCCTGCCTTGCGGAAGGCATCGGTCTCGCCGTGGACGGAAGGGTCGCCTTCCTGCACCCGCCGGTTGTGGCCGCAGCCCAGCAGGCGGCCATCGTTGTGGTACAGCGCGGCGCCGATCGGCACGCCACCTTCGGCCAACCCCTGGCGGGCTTCGGCGATGGCGGTCTGCAGCAGGGCCTGGTAATCCGGCGTGGCGATCATGGGGAAAACTCCGTGGAGGTAAGGCCCGCCATGATACGGTCAGGTGTCCCGCCGGCGGCCGGCAGTGCGATAATCGGGTCATGAGCGAATCCCCCTACAAGTCTGGAACCACCCATTTCGGCTTCCGCGATGTCGATGCCAAGGACAAGCAGAAGCTGGTCGGCCAGGTATTCACCTCGGTCGCGCGCAACTACGACCTGATGAACGACCTGATGAGCCTGGGCATCCATCGGGCCTGGAAGCGCTACTACGTGGCCACCGCGCAGGTGAAGCCGGGCGACCGCGCGCTGGACCTGGCCGGCGGTACGGGCGACATCGCGGCGCTGATCAAGGAGCGTGTCGGCAGCGAAGGTTCGGTGGTGCTGGGCGACATCAACGCCGGCATGCTGTCGGTCGGCCGTGACCGGCTGACCAACCGCGGCCTGGTGGCTGGCCTGGATTACGTGCAGTGCAATGCCGAGGCGCTGCCGTTCCCGGACGCCAGCTTCGACCTGGTGACCATCGCATTCGGCCTGCGCAATGTCACCGACAAGGACGCCGCGCTGCGCGAGATGCATCGCGTGCTGAAGGTTGGCGGGCAGGCGCGCGTGCTGGAGTTTTCCGAAGTGACGCTGGACTGGTTCAAGCCGATCTACGATTTCCACTCGTTCAAGGTGCTGCCGAAGCTGGGCCGCCTGTTCGCGCGCGATGGGGACAGTTACCAGTATCTGGCCGAAAGCATCCGCAAGCATCCGCCGCAGGAAGAGCTGAAGGCGATGATGGCGCAGGCCGGTTTCGAGCGCTGCCATTACAAGAACCTGACCGCGGGGATCGTGTCGATCCATTCCGGCTACAAGCTGTAGTGCCGGCCGCTGGCCGGCAATTGCCGGAGTGATCCGGTTGCCGGCCAGCGGCCGGCACTACCGGGCCATTGCGGGGGATTGGAATGCCGGCCAGAGGCCGGCACTACCGCGGACGCCGCGTCTGGCCTTCCCGCATCGCGCAACGCGCCCGGGGCGAGGGGGAGGTACCATTGGGGTTTGATCCCCGTAATGGTCCCGATTCATGCGTAATCCGCTGATGCTTCTTCCGCTGGCCGTGGCCCTGGCCGCCGGCTGCTCCCAGGAGGCCAACGCTCCCGCTGCCTCTGCCCCCGCTGCCCAGAAGGCGCCCGCCGCTCCCGTGAACGCCGAAAACCGCAGCCACGATGAAAGTTCCTACGCCGAACCGGACAAGGTCGTCATCAAGGACATCGCGCTGGACCTGAAGCTGGATTTCGACCAGAAGCAGATCGGTGGCACGGCGACCTACACGCTGGAATGGAAGGACAAGGATGCCCGGCAGCTGGTGCTGGATACCCGTGAGCTGGATGTCGCCAAGGTCGAGGCGATTGCCGCCGACGGCGCGCGCAGCCCGCTGCAGTTCGCGCTGGCGACGGCGGACAAGGTGTTCGGCAGCAAGCTGACCATCGAAACGCCGGACCAGCCGGCCAAGGTGGAAATCAGCTACCACACCGCACCGACCGCGTCCGGCCTGCAGTGGCTGGAGCCTTCGATGACCGAAGGCAAGAAGCTGCCCTTCATGTTCAGCCAGTCGCAGGCCATCCACGCGCGTTCGTGGGTGCCGCTGCAGGACACCCCGAGCGTGCGTTTCACCTACAGCGCGCACGTGGTTTCGCGTCCGGACGTGATGGTGCTGATGAGCGCCGACAACGATTCCAAGGCTTCGCGTGACGGTGATTACACCTTCAAGATGCCGCAGCCGATTCCGTCCTACCTGCTGGCCATCGCCGCCGGCGACCTGGTGTTCGAGCCGATCTCCGGCCGTTCCGGCGTGTGGGCTGAACCGACCATGGTCGGCAAGGCGGCGAAGGAATTCGAGGATACCGAGAAGATGATCGGTGCCGCCGAGAAGCTGTACGGCCAGTACCGCTGGGGCCGCTACGACATGCTGGTGCTGCCGCCGTCGTTCCCGTTCGGTGGCATGGAAAACCCGCGCCTGACCTTCGCTACCCCGACCGTGATCGTCGGCGACAAATCGCTGGTTTCGCTGGTCGCCCATGAGCTGGCGCACAGCTGGTCGGGCAACCTGGTGACCAACGCCAGCTGGAAGGACATCTGGCTCAACGAAGGCTTCACCACCTACGTGCAGGGCCGCATCACCGAAGCGCTGTACGGCAAGGAGATGGCCGAGATGGAACGGCAGATCGACCAGACCGACCTGCTGGCCGAGGTGAAGGACATGACCCCGGCCGACCAGGCGCTGGCGCTGCCGCCGCTCAACGAACGCGACCCGGATGAGGCGCTGAGCCAGGTGGCGTACGTGAAGGGCTCCTGGTTCCTGGAATTCCTGGAGCAGCGTTTCGGCCGCGACGTGTTCGATCCGTTCCTGCGTGGCTGGTTCGATGACCATGCCTTCCAGAGCGCCAACACCGATCAGTTCGTGGATTACCTTCAGAAGAACCTGCTGCCGAAGAAGCCCAATGCGGTGACCGAAGCCGAGCTGAAGGCATGGCTGGATGAGCCGGGCATTCCGGCGTTCGCGGCCAAGGCGAAGTCGCGCAACTTCAGCAACGTGGACACAGCGCGTATCGCGTGGGAAGGCACCGGCACGCCGCCGAGCAGCCAGCTCACCGGCGAGTGGAGCACGCAGGAATGGGTGCGCTTCATCGATGGCCTGGGCAAGACCGTTGCACTGGACAAGCTGGCTGCGCTGGACAAGGCGTACCACTTCACCGGCACGCCAAACGGCGAGATCGCCATGCGCTGGTATCCGCTGGCGATCCGCAGCGGTTATGCGGAAGCCACGCCGGCAGCTGCGGAGTTCATCGAGCGCGTGGGCCGTCGCAAGCTGATCATGCCCATCTATGCCGAACTGGTGAAGACGCCGGAAGGCCTGGCGGTGGCGAAGCAGGCGTTTGAAAAGGCGCGCCCGGGTTACCACCCGATCACCACCGGATCGGTGCAGGACATGCTGTCCAAGGCCGAAGCACGGTAGTAGTGCCGGGCTCTGCCCGGCAAAACCGATCGCGCCCGCTGGGCCCCGCCCGGCACGCCACCGTAGTGCCGGGCTCTGCCCGGCATGCCCCAATTCGTAGTGCCGGGCTCTGCCCGGCATGCCCCAATTCGTAGTGCCGGGCTCTGCCCGGCAATTCAGCTGGCAATGGCGCGCAGCGCCAGGAACATGTCCACGCAGTCTTCCATCAGCCGTTGCCGCGCGTCGGCCTGCAGTGGGGGTTGACCCATCGCCACCTGTGGCCAGAACGCGGATGCCTTGAGCATGCCCTGCAGCTGATGCGCCGCATCGGCCGGCGCGATATCGCTGGCCAGCCGCCCATCCGCCTGCGCCGCGCGTATCCATGTCGCCAGGCCTTCTTCCTTTTCCGCCAGCTTGCCCATCATCGCGCGTGCGCGGTCCGGTGCATGCATCAATTCGGCCATCGCCACGCGCGAAAGGTCGATGAACGCTGGATCGGACAGCAGCTGCATCTTGCGTCCCGCGAACGCCAGCAATTGTCCACGCAGTGGCTGCGCGGGTTCATACGCCACCGTGTCCAGCGCCTGGCTGGCTTCCAGCAGCTGCCAGAGGATGGCTGCGAACAGTTCGTCCTTGCTGGAAAAGTGGTTGTAGACAGTGCGCTTGGACACCCCGGCGGTGGCCGCGATGCGGTCCATGCTGGTGCCCGCGAAGCCGAACGCGCGGAACTCCGCCACGGCGGCCGTGAGGATGGCGCCGCGCTTGCGGTCGGTCAGGCGGGTAGGGCGCTCGGGAGTGGTCATCCTGTCATTTTACACTGTTCAGTTTACTTTCCTGGGATCGTATGTAAACTCATTAGTGTACTTTTCACGGCAAGCCTGCATGACCCGTCGCCTGCCTCGCTTTTTCCTCTTCCTGATGGTGCTGATCGCCATGACTCTTGGCCTGCTGACCTGCGGCGCACGTCCTGCCGCTTCCTACGACCAGTCCCCGCAGTACCGCGAGGGCCGTTTCCATAATCCTTCCGGAAAGTCGTCACTGGGCCTGGCCGGCACCTTGGGCGTGCTGTGGCGCTTCATGTTCGACAAGCCGAAGGATGCCACCCCGCCGGCACCCATCCCGGTGCAGGCGCTGACCCGCCAGGCGCTGTTGGACGCGCCGGACGACAGCCTGTGGCGGTTGGGACATTCCACCGTGCTGTTCAAGCTGGATGGCCATTTCTGGCTGACCGACCCGGTATTCGCCGAGCGTGCGTCGCCGATGTCGTTCATGGGTCCGAAGCGCTTCCATGCACCGCCGTTGTCCCTCGGCGAACTGCCGCCGCTGACCGGCGTGATCATTTCCCACGACCATTACGATCACCTGGACCGTGCCGCCATCCTGGCACTGGCGCCGAAGGTGGAGCACTTCGTCACCGCGCTTGGCGTGGGCGACCGGCTGGTGGCATGGGGCGTGCCCGCCGAACGGATCCAGCAACTGGACTGGTGGCAGCACACGCGGGTGCGGGGCCTGGACATCACCGCCACGCCTGCGCAGCACTTTTCCGGGCGCACGTTGTCCGATGGCAACCGCACGTTGTGGGCTTCGTGGGTGATCGATACCGGGCGCACGAAGATCTTCTTCAGTGGCGACTCGGGGTACTTCGATGGTTTCGCCCGCATTGGTGAACGTCATGGCCCGTTCGATCTCACCCTGGTGGAGACCGGTGCCTACGATGCCGACTGGGCCGATGTGCACATGCAGCCCGAACAGAGCCTGCAGGCGCACCTGGATGTACGTGGCAGGGTGATGATGCCCATCCACAACGGCACCTTCGATCTTGCCCTGCACCCATGGACCGAGCCGTTCGAGCGCATCACCCAGCTGGCGGCGGCTCAGGGCGTGGTGCTGACCGCGCCGCGCATGGGCGAACGGCTGGACATCCGCGCGCCGGTGCCGTCTTCGCACTGGTGGCGCGAGGTGCGCTGACTGCCGTGTAGAGCGGGGCTCTGCCCCGCTGCGGCGGGTCAGCCAGCCGGGCAGAGCCCGGCTCTACATGATGGATCAGCCAGCCGACCATGGGTCGGCTCTACCCCACTGCGTGTCATGTAGAGCCGACCCATGGTCGGCTGGACGCGCGTACGCGCGTTAAAGTACAGGGCGGCGCCGCGCGCGCCATCGACCTTGATGGAGCCCCTGATGAAACGACTGATCCTTGCCGCGACCTGTGCCCTGGCGTTGTCTGCCTGTTCCGATCCTGAAGCGGAACGCCGCGCCCAGGAAGCCGCTGCGGCCGCTGCGCAGGCGCAGAAGGAAGCCAAGGCCGAGGACGTGGCGAAGCAATACGACACCGCCGTGGCATCGCAGGATTGGGAACGCGCGCGCATCCACGGCGGCTCGCTGCTGGATGCCTACAAGGGCACCGCCGCCGCCGCCCGGGTGGAACCCGGCTACGCCGAGGTCAAGGCCAAGGCCGAACAGGCGCGCGACCTGCGCCGCATGCAGGGCCTGTGGCAGTACAACGAGATTCCGGTTGGCACCAGGGGGGCGCAGCGTTCGGCGTCCATCTACGGCAAGGAGCGCGTGGACGTGGACGGCAGCGGACCCAAGCCGGTGCAGCTGGTGTTCCGCGATCATCCCGAATGGAAGCGGCATGCCTACCTGGTGCTGCAGGCCGGCGATTTCCGCTGCCCGCAGTGCACGGTCAAGGTCACCGTCGACGACGGCAAGCCGGTCAGCATGGCCGCCTGGCGGCCCAAGACCGACGAGGCCATTGCCATGTTCATCACCGACCAGAAGGCGCTGTGGAAGCTCGCCCGCAAGGGCAAGTCGATCAGCATCGAATTCCCGGTCAAGGCCGGCGGCACCCGTACGGCCGTGTTCGAAACCGGCGGCGTAGACGCCAGCCGCATGCCCAATTGGTGGAATTGAGCGATCGTTGATGCACCGCGTGGGCCGGCCAACGGACGGCGCTACCGGAATCGCCGCGCAATCCATCTGGTGGAGAGCCCCCTTGATGTTCAAGGGGGCGCGCCAACGGCGCGGGGATCAGGTGGAATGCTCGGGCAGCAGTTGGGTTACACGTTCAACGCGTAACCAAACTGCTGCTTGAACTGCTCGTTGAACTCATCGAACGTGAAGCGCTGGTTCTGCGTGCCCGGATGTTCCACCTTCAAGGCGCCCATCAGGTTCCCCATGCGGCCGATCGTCAGCCAGTCGAAACCCTTCTGGATGCCGAAGATCAGGCCGGCGCGGAACGCATCGCCGCAGCCGGTCGGATCCACCACGCGGCGTTCGTGCGCCGGCGGGATGTCGTAGCTCTTTTCCGGCGTGTGGATCACCGCGCCCTTCGGGCCGCGGGTGGTGATGTAGGCCTTCACCCGGCTGACGATTTCCTGCTCGTTCCAGCCGGTGCGTTCCTGCAGCAGGTTGGACTCGTAATCGTTGACCACCACGTAGTCCGCCTGTTCGATGAACTCGCGCAGTTCGGGGCCGTTGAACAGCGGCATGGCCTGGCCCGGATCGAAGATGAAGGAAATCCCGTCCTCGTGGAATTCCTGCGCGTTCTGGATCATGCCTTCGCGGCCGTCCGGACCCACCAGGCCCAGGGTCACGCCCGGCACGCCACGCACGTGGTTTTCGTAGGAACGCATCATCGCGCCGGGATGGAAGGCGGTGATCTGGTTGTTGTCATGATCGGTGGTGATGAACGCCTGCGGGGTGAACAGCTCATCGATCACGCGCACGCGCGACAGGTCGATGCCCAGCGCGTCGAAATGCTCGCGGTAGGGGCCGAAATCGGTACCCACGGTGCCCATCGGGATCGGATCCCCACCCAGCAGGTGCAGGTTGTAGGCGATGTTGCCCGCGCAGCCACCGAATTCGCGGCGCATGCGCGGCACCAGGAACGAGACGTTCAGGATGTGCACCTTGTCCGGCAGGATGTGGTTCTTGAACTGGTCCGGGAACACCATGATGGTGTCGAAGGCAAGAGAACCACAGATCAAAGCGGACATCGATGAAGGCCTATGCGGAAAGGGTAGGGCGTGACCCGTGCGGACGGGCATGCAAACGGCGCCCTTGGGCGCCCGACGGCGCAAAGGTTACCGGGTGAAGCGACGGAGGGCCAGAACCGGATGGTGGGAACCCGCCCGGCCGGTGACGGCGCGGGGCGGGGTGGCGGGCTGTGCCGATCCTGCGCAAAGCGTGTGACGGCGCGGGTTCAGCTTGGCTTTCACCTTGCCCACACGGGGGCGGGTTGCTAGGCTTGTCGCCCTCGATTTCTGCCCGCGATTCCCCCTTACAGCGGCGGGCAGACACCCCTCAGGATCACTCCCTCGATGTTGAAGAAACTCCGCGGCATGTTCTCAAATGACCTGTCCATCGACCTGGGCACGGCCAATACCCTCATCTATGTTCGCGGGCAGGGAATCGTGCTGAACGAACCGTCGGTCGTGGCCGTGCGCCAGGATCGTGCGATCGGCGGCACCCGCTCGGTGGCTGCCGTCGGCGCCGAAGCCAAGCAGATGCTTGGTCGTACCCCTGGCCATATCACCACCATCCGCCCGATGAAGGACGGCGTCATCGCCGATTTCACCTACACCGAGGCGATGCTCAAGCACTTCATCAAGAAGGTGCACAAATCGCGCTTCCTGCGCCCGAGCCCGCGCGTGCTGGTCTGCGTGCCGGCCGGCTCCACCCAGGTGGAGCGTCGCGCCATCAAGGAATCGGCCGAGGAGGCCGGCGCGCGCGATGTGTTCCTGATCGAGGAACCGATGGCGGCGGCGATCGGTGCCGGCATGCCGGTGACCGAAGCGCGCGGCTCCATGGTCATCGACATCGGCGGCGGTACCACCGAAGTGGCGGTCATCTCGCTCAACGGCATCGTCTATTCGGCGTCGGTGCGCATCGGTGGCGACCGCTTCGATGAGTCCATCACCAACTACGTGCGCCGCAACCACGGCATGCTGATCGGTGAAGCCACCGCCGAGCGCATCAAGGTGGAGCTCGGCTGCGCCTACCCGCAGGCGGAAGTGATCGAGCTGGAAATTTCCGGCCGCAACCTTGCCGAGGGCGTGCCGAAGATGATCAAGATCACCTCCAACGAGGTGCTGGAAGCCCTGCACGAGCCACTGTCGGGCATCGTCAGCGCGGTCAAACTGGCGCTGGAGCAGACGCCGCCGGAACTGTGCGCCGACGTCGCCGAGCGCGGCATCGTGCTGACCGGTGGTGGCGCGCTGCTGCGTGACATGGACCGCCTGATTTCCGAGGAAACCGGCCTGCACGTGCAGGTGGCCGACGACCCGCTCACCTGCGTGGCCCGTGGCGGTGGACGCGCGCTGGAGCTGGTGGACATGCACGGCAACGAGTTCTTTGCGCCGGAGTAAGCCTTTCCGGCCGGCTTCCAGCGCCGCGCCCTTCCGGTGTGCAGGCTACCCTGGCGGCAGCCCGGCACCGGAAGGGCGCCGTTGTGTTCCCTTCCCGTTTCCTTCCTGCTGAAGCTGCATCGTGCCGCCCTACGCTGGTCCTCCCATCGCTTCCCGTTCCGGCGACGCTGCCAGCCCGCTGCGGCTGCTGGCTTACCTGGTGCTGGCCATCACCCTGATCGTCCTTGACGACCAGGCAGGCTGGCTGGCGCGCGTGCGCGAACAGGCCAACGTGCTGGTACAGCCGGTGTGGAGCCTCGCCGGCCTGCCGGGCCGGTTGGGCAACCAGGTGCGCGACAACGCGGCCAGCCACGGCCAGCTGGTGGCCGAGAACCGCCAGCTGCGCAACCAGCTGCTGGTGGCCAATGCGCGCCTGACCCGGTTGCAGACCGCGGCGCTGGACAACGCGCAGCTGCGTGAACTGCTCAACGTGGCAGAGCGCAGCGGCCTGGATGTGCAGCTGGCGCCGATCCTGGATATCGACCTGGACCCGGTGAAGCAGCGCCTGGTGCTGGCCGCCGGTACCCGCGAGGGCGTGCATGTGGGCCAGGCGGTGATCGACGCCGGTGGCCTGATGGGCCAGGTGATCAGCACCACCGGCAGCACCGCGACCGTGCTGCTGCTGACCGATCCGGACCATGCGGTGCCGGTGACGGTGGCGCGCAACGGCGTGCGTCTGATCGTCTATGGACGCGGCGATACGCTGGAACTGCGCGATATTCCCCTGAGCGCGGGCGTGGAAGTCGGCGATGAGATCGTCACTTCCGGGCTGGGCGGTCGGTTCCCGGTGGGCTTTCCGGTGGGCACCATCTCGGCGCTGCGGCCGGATGATACGCACGCGTTCCTGGTCGGTGACCTGACGCCGGCGGCGCAGCTGGATCGCGGCCGCGATGTGCTGCTGCTTCGCCCGGGGGCGGCAATCCGCGTGCCTGCGGCAGGCGGATTGCCGCCGACTGCACCTTCGGCGCAACCGGCCCGCGCCCCTCAGCAAGAGGGGGGCTCTCCACCCGACGCTGGATCCGCCCCCGTAGTGCCGGGCTCTGCCCGGCAGCAGTCGCCTGCGGCGCCAGCTGCCCCCGCATCCCACCTTATCCCCGCGCCTTCGGCGCGCCCCCTTGAACAACAAGGGGGCTCTTCTCCAGAAACATCACCGGTAGTGCCGGGCTCTGCCCGGCAACCGCAGGAGCCCATGCGATGAGCCGCCTGCGCGACAAACGCTGGGTGCTGCCGGTCAGCCTGGTCGTCGCCCTGTTGTTCGGGCTGCTGCCGCTGCCGCCGTTCCTGCAGCCGCTGCGCCCGTACTGGCTGGCGCTGGTGCTGGCCTACTGGGTGATCGAAGCGCCCGAGCGCGTAGGCCTGGGCATCGCCTTCGCCAGCGGCATCGTGGCCGATTTCCTGTACGGGGGCATCCTGGGCGAGCAGGCGCTGCGACTGGTGATCCTGGCCTTCATCCTGCAGCGCTTCCGCGCGCGCATCCGCTTTTTCCCGATGTCGCAGCAGATCCTCGCCCTCGGCGGCCTGCTGTTCAACGACCGCATCATCAGCGCGGTGGTGCACGTGGTGGTGGGCGAACCTACCCTGCCATGGGCCTACTGGTGGGCACCGCTGCTGGGCATGGCACTGTGGCCGCTGGTGTTCGTGCTGCTGGACGCAGTGCGCTTCGGGCGTCGCGGGCGCTGACATGAACGCACGCCGCGCGGTCAAGAATCCGCACGCCGAGGCCGAGCAGTTCCGCCGCCGCGCGGTACTCGGGTTCCTGGGTGTGCTGCTGTCCCTGGGCGGCCTGGGCGCGTGGTATTTCAAGCTGCAGGTGCTGGACCACGAGGTCTATGCCACGCGTTCGGAAGCCAACCGCATCAAGCCGCGTCCGGTGGTTCCCGGCCGCGGCATGATCTACGACCGCAACGGCCGCCTGCTGGCCGAAAACGTTCCCGCCTTCCGCCTGGACATCACCCCGGACAAGGTGGAGGACATGGACGCCACCCTGGCCGGGCTGGCGAAGATCATCGCGGTCACCCCGGAAGAACTGGAAACCTTCAACAGATCGCGCAAGGCGCGCCGCAGCTTCCTGCCGGTCACCCTGAAACTGCGCGTGAGCGATGAGGAAATGGCGCGCTTCGCGGTGGACCGCTGGCGCTTCCCGGGCGTGGAACTGGAGCCTTACCTGACCCGGCGCTATCCGTTCGGCGACCTCTTCGCGCATGTGATCGGCTATGTCGGCCGGGTGGACGAGAAAGACCTGGAGATGCTGGGCGAAGGCAATGCCGCGCTGACCCACATCGGCAAATCCGGGCTGGAACGTTTCTACGAGCAGCAGCTGCGCGGCCGGGTCGGCTACGAACAGGTGGAAACCAACGTGCAGGGCCGCGCCATCCGCACGGTAGGCCGGGTTGCGGCACAGTCCGGTGCAGACCTGAGGCTGTCCATCGATACCGATCTGCAACGGGCGATGGTGGCCGCGTTCGGCGAGCAGGAAGGCTCGGCGGTGGCCATCGATCCGCGCACCGGCGAAGTGCTGGCGATGGTCAGCCTGCCATCGTACGACCCCAACCTGTTCGTCAACGGCATTTCGCACGCGGATTTCAGCGCGCTCAACAACAACCCGTCGCGTCCGCAGTTCAACCGCCTGGTGCTGGGTGGCGTGGCGCCGGGTTCCACCCTGAAGCCGTTGATCGCGCTGGCCGGACTGGATGCGGGCGTGCGCCGGCCCGAGGATCGCGTACTGTCCACCGGCATGTTCTACCTGCCGGGCACCAGCCGTGGCTGGGGCGATGCGAACCGCGGCGGTCATGGCTGGACCGACCTGCGCAAGTCCATCGCGCAATCGGTGAATACCTATTACTACAGGCTGGCGCTGGACCTGGGCATCGAGCGTTTCGACGAATACCTGGGGTATTACGGCTTCGGGCAACCGACCGGCATCGACCTCACCGGCGAAAGCGGCGGCATCCTGCCATCGCCAGCCTACAAGGCGAAGACGCGCAAGGAGCGCTGGTATCCCGGCGATACGGTGAACATCAGCATCGGCCAGGGCGACTGGAAAGTGACCCCGCTGCAGCTGGTGCGCGGCGTGGGTGGCATCGCCAACGGGCAGCTGCGTACGCCGCACCTGGTCATGCAGCAGCGTGCCGGCTTCGATCACGACTGGACCCTGGTGCCTGCCGGGAAAACGCTGCCGGTGAGCCCCAACGCGGCCCATGTACAGGCGGTGCGCGAAGGCATGATGGCGACCATGCAGCCCGGTGGCAGCGGTGCGCGCATGGCCGCCGGTGCGCCGTATGTCATCGCCGGCAAGACCGGCACGGCGCAGGTGGTCAGCCGCAAGGGCACCGCCGCGGTGGACCCGCGCAGCCTGCCGATGCACCTGCGCCATCGCTCGCTGTTCGTCGGCTTCGCGCCGGCCGACAACCCGGTCATCGCGATTGCGGTGGCGGTGGAAGGTGGCGGTTACGGCGGTTCGGCCGCGGCACCGATCGCACGCAAGGTGTTCGATGCCTGGTTGCTCGGCAAGATGCCGGAGGGCGTGCTGCCGCTGGATGCCGAACGCGGTACCACGGCGCTGGGCGTGTCCACGTTCGACAATGAAGACCCGGCCGCGCGCGCCGCTGGCGATGCGGCGATGGCGGCGGCAGGGGACGTGCCGGTAGTGGTGGGCGCGGTAGAGCCGGGCTCTGCCCGGCTTTCCGGCCAAGCCGGGCAGAGCCCTTCCGTTCCAGCCGGGCAGAGCCCGGCTCTACGCGGGCGTTCCGGCACAGCGGCGCAGAGCGAGGAGCCCGTGCGATGAAGGATTTCCTGCGCTGGGCGGGCGACATGCTGCTGCGTTTCATCAGCACCCTGGACTGGATGCTGTGCGCCGCGCTGGGAGGCCTGATGCTGATCGGCCTGGCGACGCTGAAGAGCGCCGGCGGCGATGGCCTGGTGATGGCGCAGGGCATCCGCTTCGCGGTGGGGCTGGCCGCGCTGTGGGCGATTTCGCGCGTGCCGATCCTGCGCATCCGCTCGGCCACGCCGCTCATCTATGCGGTGTCGATGATCCCACTGCTGGCGGTCTTCGTGCTCGGTACCGGCAAGTACGGCCGGCAATGGCTGGACCTGAAATTCTTCTACCTGCAACCGGCCGAACTGCTCAAGGTGAGCCTGCCGATGATGGTGGCGTGGTACCTGCACCGCATGCCGCTGCCACCGCGCTTCACTACCGTGCTGGTGAGCCTGATCATCATCGGCGCCCCCACGGGGCTGGTGATGCTGCAGCCGGATTTCGGCACCGGCGTACTGATCGCTGCCAGTGGCGTGTTCGTGCTGCTGCTGGCTGGCCTGCCGTGGTGGTGGGTGGGCCTGGGCGTCGGTGGCGTGGCCGCGATCGCGCCGGTGGCGTGGTTCTGGCTGCTGATGCCGTACCAGAAAGACCGCATCATGATGTTCCTGGACCCGGAAATGGATGCACTCGGCGCAGGCTGGAACATCATCCAGTCGAAGATCGCCATTGGTTCCGGCGGGCTGGATGGCAAGGGCTGGGGACAGGGCTCGCAGTCGCACCTGAACTTCATTCCGGAACAGACGACCGACTTCGCGTTTTCAGTGCTGAGCGAGGAGTTCGGCTGGATCGGCGTAGCGGTGGTCCTGACGCTGTATCTGGTGGTCATCGGGCGCTGCCTGTGGATCGCCAGCCAGTCGCGCGATTCGTATTCGCGCCTGCTGGCCGGCGCGACCGGCCTGGCATTCTTCGTCTATGTGCTGGTCAACGGCGGCATGATTTCCGGTGTGCTGCCGGTGGTGGGCGTGCCCATGCCGTTGATCAGCTATGGCGGCACCTCGGCGGTTTCGCTTCTGGCCGGCTTCGGGCTGGTGATGGCCGTGCGCAGCCACAACCCCGTGCATGGCGGCTATCGCTGAAGAACCGTAGAGCCGACCCATGGTCGGCTGCCGCTGGAACCTCCGAACGACAGCCGACCATGGGTGGGCTCTACCGCAGCGGGACACAAATGTTGCGTGAAGGTGTCTCGCTTCAGATGGGATGGACATCACATTTCACGCGCTTGGTGATCGTGAGCGATGGACTTGTCGCATTCAGTCTGCACAATGACGGCCTGCCCGACATGGCGCGTCATCACAGCGCTGACAGGTCGGGTGGGGAGCAGTACGACCTCACGTTTGCCGTCCGCTCTGGGGAGATGCGGGCGACAGTTTCGCGCGGTCTGGTCGGCCGGTTGCGTCCGTGGGGGTGGGGGCGCAACCGGCTATGGCCGCCGGACCGGGCGGCGTACTGCACGTGTCGGAATGCGAGGCGGCCATCACGCAGGTTTTACAAATCGGCATTGGATTAATCAATCCTTTGCTATTCATGGTGTTAGGGGTTTTATTTCATCCATGACCTGCTAACCTGCGGCGATGATCCGACGCACACTGGCCTGCATGCTCACCCTCGGCCTGGTCGCCTGCGCGACCCAGCCGTCGAGTCCTCCACCGCCGTCACAGACCACGGTGGCCCCGCCGTCGCCGGGCAACGGGCAGAAGGGACCGGCCGAAGCCGCGCCCGAAGCGGCCGCTGTCACCGCGCCGCCGGTGGACCTGACCCCCGTGCCGTTCGCGACCGCGCGCGCCAATTTCATCCGCGACACCGCCGCCGCGCAGAACCTCGATCCTGCCTACATCGCCCGCATCCTGGACCAGGCCGAGGTGCGCCAGCCGATCATCGCCGCGATGTCCCGTCCCGCCGAGCGGGTGAAGCCGTGGAATGAATATCGCCCGATGTTCATCAGCCAGGCGCGTATCGACGGCGGCAGGAAATTCCTCGCCGAACACCGCGATGAGCTGATGCGCGTGCAGCAGCGCACCGGCGTGCCGGCCGAAATCATCGTGGCCATCATCGGCGTGGAAACCAGCTACGGCAGCAATACCGGCAACTACCGCGTGCTGGATGCGCTGTACACGCTGGCCTTCTATTACCCGCGCAGCGGCGATCCGGCCAAGCTGGAACGCGAAGTGCGCCGTCAGCTGTTCTTCCGCGATGAACTGGCCAGGCTGTTCATCCTGGCCCGCGACGAAAAGCTGGACATCACCGCGCTGAAGGGCAGCTATGCCGGAGCGATGGGCATGGGCCAGTTCATGCCGTCCAGTTATCTGGATTTTGCCGTGGATGGCAACGGCGACGGCCGACGCGACCTGTTTACCAACTATGACGATGTGTTTTCTTCCATCGCCAATTACTTCGTGAAGAAGGGCGGCTGGGTCCGCGGCGGCCAGGTCGCGGTGCCGGCCACACTGGATGCCGGGCGCGAAGAGTTCAACCCCACCGAATGGACGCCCACCTGGACGCTGGCCCAACTGGCGCAACGTGGCTACCACCCATCCGGGGACGTGCCGGGCGGCGCCACCGCCACGCCGATCACCCTGGAAGGCAGCACCGGCAAGCAGTACTGGCTGGGCTTCCAGAACTACTACGCCATTACCCGTTACAACATCTCCAGGATGTATGCGATGGCGGTGTTCCAGCTGTCGCAGGCCATCGCAGGAAAGGAGCTGCCGCCGGCATGAACATCAGATGGTTGATCCCCGGAGCGTTGATCCTTGCGCTGGCGGCGTGCAGCAGCGCGCCGAAGAAACCCGGCGGAACGGCCAGCGGCAGCGCCGGCAAGCCGGTGGGCACGGTGGTGCAGGGCAAGGGCGGCCGGCCCGCGCATTGCCCGGAAGGATCACCGTATGCCGCCGCGCAGGAAGACCCGTCCACCCGCGGCAACTACACCGCCGGCGGCCTGTACAAGCCGGGGGTGAAAGACACCACGCCGGACTACATCCCCAATGTGGCCTGCATTCCCGAACCCGTGGTGCAGGACCTGGCGCGTTCGCCCATCGGCAACAAGACGCCGTATGAAGTGCTGGGCAAGAAGTACAAGGTGCTGGACAACACCAAAGGCTATGCCGAACGCGGCACCGCGTCGTATTACGGCGCCAAATTCCACGGCCGGCTGACCTCCAATCGCGAGGTCTACGACATGTACCAGTTCACCGCCGCGCACAAGACGCTGCCGCTGCCGAGCTTCGCGCGCGTGACCAACCTGGACAACGGCGAATCGGTGATCGTGCGGGTGAACGATCGCGGTCCGTTCCACGATGGGCGCGTGGTGGATCTCAGCTATGCGGCGGCCGTGCGCCTGGGCATCACCCAGCGTGGCAC
>Ga0160467_100342_pt1 | contig 49712 bp, 43 predicted proteins | sample HID1972I_E11MG_FD_108221 | JGI IMG/M metagenome (GOLD analysis project Ga0160467, IMG submission 108221) | Enriched pill bug-associated microbial communities from UW Madison campus, WI, USA - HID1972I_E11 MG | ecosystem: Host-associated > Arthropoda: Insects > Digestive system > Unclassified ... | reverse complement strand
TTACAGCGCTACATATTCTCGGGTGTGACAAGTGGTGCTGTGAAGTAAGTAAAGGAGCTGGGGGATATGAAAGTCATTGTTGCAGACGACGAGCCAATGATTCGAGCAGGCTTAGAAAAAATATTAAGCAAGATGGACAAAAATATTGAAGTGATCGGTTCTTACAGCAATGGCTTTGATGCTCTCGCTCACATTAACAGGCTTGAAGATGATGAGCTTGACGTGCTTATCACTGATATTAAAATGCCGAAGATGGATGGGTTAAAGCTAATTGAAGCTGTAAGTGACCGTCCGTTTGCAAAAATGATCTTTAGCGGTTTTAGTGAGTTTGAGTATGCACGAAAAGCGCTACGCTGCGGTGTATGTGATTATTTGCTAAAGCCGATTGATAAGCAGCAGCTTGCAGAAGTATTACAGCGAGTACAAAAATTATCGAGCAAGGCCGAGCTCGTGGTGCAGGACAAAACTGATGATGAAGAAGTACATCGTGGTCATCATGCCATTCATACGATTAAGATGCTATTGCTTGAGCAATATGATCGCAACTTTGATCTTGAGCAAATATCAGAGCAGGTCGGAATGAGTTCGCATTATGTTAGCCGATTATTTAAACAGATGACGGGAAGTACGATTACTGATCATCTTATTGATATTCGCATAGAAAAAGCAAAGCAATTTTTAACTGATCATCCCCAAATGAAAAACTATGAGATTGCACAGTCGGTGGGCTATAGTGATCCTGTATATTTTCAAAAGCTTTTCAAAAAAGTTACTGGCTATACGCCTAAAGAATACAAAGAGCTGCATCGCTGATGATGCGGCTTTATTTGTTTTATGTTCTTATTTGTACATTCCCAAAAGACTAGCTTTATATTATAATTGATTTTTGGAAGTTAATGATATGTTTAGTAATGAATTGTTTAATATAAAATTACATAAAATGGAAAAATTCATTTTATGATATACATAAATGTGAATTAACATAATGAGAGGAAGTCAGGCATCGTGTTGAAAAGAGCAATAATGAATGTAGATGTTTCTGTAAAACTAGTTATTTTGATCGTTAGTTTACTTTGTTTTAATGTTGTTATCGGGTTTATAGGTTTGAATTCAGTAGATAAAGTGAATAGAAATGCTAAAGATATGTATCATGAAAATATGATGGTTAATGAATATATTAGTCAGCTGGTGACAGCTAATGTTCAGATTGAATCTGCTCAGATCGAGATAATTCTTGGAACAACAATGATTGATTTCGATAAAGTTAATGAAGAAATCGTTGAACAGTCCAATAAAATTAAAGAAATGGAAGAAAAAATATCGAATATTAAATTAAGCGAAGCGAGTAAGGAATACTATGAGCACTATATCGAGCTATCACAAAATGTTGTTGTGGAATATGAGAGTGTGATGGAACGATTAGATCAAGGTAAAAACCTGGAAGCCTTCGCTTATTACTCTAATAGATTAAGTAAGCAGCGTGAAGAAATTATTGATACGCTAAGAGAGCTTAAGCAAGTTAATCTAGATGAAGCAGAAGCGTCGAACAATCATAATATCAATGATGCAAAAAGTAAACGATTATGGATGTTTGTTACATTAATTAGCCTTGTTGTTGTGGGCGGAGCTTTTGGCTACTATATTTTTGCAACCATTCGTACACCGATTAGAGCTTTAATAGCTGATATGAAGCTAGTGGAGGATGGGGATCTCACCGTAAATAATAAGTATGAGTGGGATAATGAATTCGGAAAGCTATCCAACAGCTTTAACAATATGGTTACGTCATTGAATATCATTGTAACGAAGATGTCTTCCAACTCACATAACGTTGCATCAAGCTCTGAGGAATTGCTTGCTTCGGCTGAGCAATCCAATGAGAATACAGAACATATTGCAAACGATGTTCGCAGCATTGCAGATCAAGCTTCAACTCAGCTGATTCATGCGCAGGAATCTACTCGATCAATGGAAGAGGTTGCAGCGGGCATTCATAGAATCTCCGAATCAGCTTCTCAAGTTGCTGAGAAAGCTGCATCAGCCTCAGATCAAGCTCATCATGGACAAGCACGCATGGGAGCAATTACAAAACAAATGAACTCAATTAATAGCGGCGTTGAGCAAACAAGTGAAGTGATTCAAGCCTTCGCTGAGCAATCGGATGCGATTAGTAAATCAGTCAGCTTTATTCAGGAGATCTCTGAACAGGTGAACCTGCTTGCATTGAATGCTTCGATCGAAGCAGCACGAGCTGGAGAGCATGGAAAAGGATTTGCTGTTGTTGCGAACGAGGTACGTAACTTAGCGGATCATACGAAGCAGTCAGCGATGAGCATTACGAAGCTCGTAAACGAGATTCAGAGAAAATCAGCTTCAGCAGTTGAAGTGGTTGGACGCTCACAAGAGGAAATTCATCTCGGAATGAATGAAGTTAAGCAAACCCATCAATTGTTTGAGCAAATTGTTGAATCGATCACAGTCATTAATGCTCAGCTGCAGGAGGTATCAGCTGCATCTGAGGAGATGTCTGCCAGCTCCGAGCAAGTAACGGCTGCATTAATGGAAATGACGCAATTGTCCGATGCGAATGCACAGCGAGCTAAGCAAGTATCACTGACAACGGATGAACAGCAGCAAATTATGAACGAAGTCAAATCTAACGTTCAAGGTCTAGCGGAAATTGCGACTGAATTACAAAAGGAATCTCAGCGTTTTACAACGTTAAAATAAACTTGGTACACATGTCGAATACGTAATAAACAAAAAAGCCGAACAGCACACTTTTGAAAAGTATGGAACGATCAGACTAGCGCTGCTAGTTGAGTAGATCATTCCAGGTGTGCTGCTCGGCCTATTTTTTTGTATAGTTATGCTTTTACTACATATAAACGGCTTGTTTCTTCCCAGATTTGACCTGGCTCTAACGAAACTAAACCAATCTCTTCAGCAGGTAATTTGCTATTAGGTGCGTTCACAAGGTTCAACTGAGGCTCAGGACAGAAAAATTGTCCTCCTGCTGCTCCATTATTCCAAATCATCCATTGCTTATAGGCTGTACCTACATCATAAATGAGCTTCAAGCCAAGTCGATGATCAGTAAGCTCCATCATGTTACGACCATTTTTCGTGCTGCTCGTGTAATGGTTGTCCATTGATTCCCAAAAAGGATTAAGTCCTGTTGTGCTCATCTTTGCTTCTTCTTCAGTCAGTGGCTGATAGTTGCCCGTTGGTAACATGCGCTCATTAAGCTCCCAGCGATCTTTAATGGTGAGCGTATAGGAATAATCATCAGAAGAGCTGCCTTCGGCAAACGGTGCGTTAATTGCTGTATGGAAGGCAATCATGCAAGGCATCATAGATTCACCATGATTATGTACCGTTACTTGTTGTGCTAATCCAAGCTCGCTCAAAGAATAGCGAAGCTTAATCGTAAATTCGTGCGGAAGGTATTGGTGAATCTCGTGATCCTTATCAATTGTAATACTAAGCGATGCATAGCTTTCAGATGCAGTGACGTTGATTTCGTCAACGTTCCAGCGTGCAGTGTGGAAAAAACCGTGTAAATGATTGCCTGTCTTTTCTTCATTCACTGGAAATTGATAGTTTACACCGTTGAATGTAAATTTACCGTCCTCATATCGGTTCGGTGGAAACAGAACTGGAATGCCATGAATTCCTGGATTTGCACGGAAACCATCCATATCAGCTGCTGCCGGTTCTCTTAAAATTGTCAGATGACGATCATGATCACGAAAAGCGATAAGATTCGCGCCTACGCCAGGAAGGACTGCTGCTTCAAATTGTCCCCATTGAAGCCAAACAGCGGGTTCGTCGTGAAACTTTCCTTCAAAGGCTTTTCCTAATGTTGCCATGCTATTCCTCCTTAATATATGTAGCTATTCGATTTAATAGGATGTGCAAACGTGCACATATCAATTAGCATATCAGCATTAAAGCAAACAAACAACCGCCAATCCTAAGCGGGCTTAGAACTAGCGGTACATTGTAAAAAGGTAATTATTATGCAGTGAGCAGCTGCTTTATCTTTTGCTCTGTACGCTTACTTACGGCAAGCATCTTTGAGCTGTTATGCTCATTACCAAAATAAATCATACCGGATATAATGGAACGAATGCGAGAGAGATTAATGTAACAGGAAGAGCTAATCGCATAGTAGCCGTTACTTTTCGTTAGATTCTTTAGGTCTGATGGAGACAGCTGAACTCTTCTGCTGTAATTGTGTGCATGGAGACTAACGAGACCTTCGGAACCAATTTTGAAATAAATGATTTCTTTTTCGAGATCGAAATCCCCGAACATCGTACGTTCATTCATTGCAACACTCAACATTCGAATACCCCCTTAGATATATGAACAACTGAAATGTTAGCGTTTACATTATAACACGAGAATGTACTTCTTGGAAAGAGTCTTGTGAAAAAAACTCGTTGTACGCGTATGCCGTGTATGATATGATCATTTCGTATTAATTGCTTTAGTTCTAAAATATAACATGGAGAGAGATCCTATGAACACAAAAGCTAGTCCATCATCATCAGCTCAAGCGACGATTAAAAGCTTAACGGTTTACTCGATTTTATTTATGGTTAGTGCGGTACATATGTTGAATGATTCAATGCAGGTTGTCGTGTCTGCACTGTTTCCAATCTTTCAAACCTCTTTAAATCTAAGTTACGCACAAATTGGCTGGATTGCCTTCACATTAAACATGACATCCTCGGTCATGCAGCCTGTCGTTGGGTTATGGTCAGACCGAAGACCGATGCCATGGTTATTGATCATTGGTATGCTATGCAGCATGGTAGGGATAGCAGGATTAGCCTTCGCTCCAAACTTTTGGGTTGTTCTGTGCTGTGTCATCGGGATTGGACTCGGTTCTGCGGTGTTTCATCCTGAAGGCTCACGTGTCGTGTATCTCGCCGCAGGCAATAAAAGAGGACTTGCACAATCTATCTATCAGGTGGGTGGTAATTTTGGTTCGTCGCTAGCACCGCTGATGACCATTTTCATATTTGTTCCATTAGGTCAGGGAGGCGCAATCTGGGGAACATTGCTTGCTGCTGCCGCGATTGGTATCCTGCTGTACGTTGTACCCTGGTATTCTAGGCAGCTAGCTCAGCATGGAACAGTGCCGATTAAGAAAAAGAAAGTATCAACAGAAGATGCAGCCTCAAGTATTCCGAGCAAGGTTGTATATATTGGAATCGGCATACTGTTAGTTATCGTATTTGCACGCTCGTGGTATAGTGCAGCTATCGGAAATTATTATCAGTTCTTTGCTAGAGAAGAGTACGGCTTAACGATCCAACAGGCACAGATTCCTTTATATTTATTTATGATCTTCGGTGTTGTGGGTACATTTTTTGGCGGAATGCTTGCAGATCGGATAGGAAGAAGAACGATGATGATCGTTTCTTTGGTAGGTTCCATACCGCTAGCGCTGCTGCTGCCGCATTTATCGTTAGTATGGATCTATCCCGTCATCTCGCTGCTAGGATTTGTATTGCAGTCAGGCTTCTCTGTTAGTGTAGTGTATGCACAAGAAATTATGCCTGGCAAGGTTGGCACGGCATCAGGTCTTGTTACTGGCTTTGCGTTCGGTATGGGAGCTGTAGGTTCGGTCGTTCTTGGAAGCTTGGCCGATCTAAAATCTATGGAATTCGTTATGGTTGCAACAAGCCTTCTTACGTTAATCGGATTGTTATCCTTCGTGTTGCCTAAAGATCGAGCACGCGCTTAGGATGATAGAGAGTGAAGGCTAAGAAATACTAGATAGAAAGGGAGGCTCAGTCGTCGTGCGGTACAACACCGCTACGATGACTGAGCCTCCCTTTTTTGAAGTCGGAGATATCGCTGAACAGCGCGCTAATTAGCTGCTCAAGCTCTCCTAATGTGGTTTCTTTTGATAATTGATGGGTCCTAGCCAGCTCTGTGCTACGGAAGGCATCAATTGCATTATTTGCTTCTTCCTTTCCAAAAGCTTTTACCTCAAAATCTACCTTCATATCACTATTCTCCTTTGTTCATCTAATCATTTTTTTGTTTTGGATCTTCATTCCATCATTCGAGCATAATTCATTCTGTCTTCTTAAGTATAGCAGAATGCTACCTTAAGCAATTGTCAAAGAACTTACACAACTTTCATACAAATATAGCTCGATATAGTCATGCTGACTGTAGTGAATATGGATATACTAATGAATAATTTGAGGAAAGTGGTGAGGGTGTGTTTGGAGCAAGAAATGTAGTGTACAGCTTGCTTCTAATGCTTGTGCTATTGCTCTTAAGCGGTTGCAGTAGTAATGAACCGATGTCTGCTGCGCCTCCTGAGCTAATTGTGCCACAAGAGGTTGAAGCTGAGCTAACAACTATACCTGAGAAGCCTGTATCAGGGGAGTCATCTATCGTCAGAGTAACATTGCATGAGGAGCAAAAGCCAAGAGATGGCATGCGCATTGAGCTTAGAGACAATGCAAGAGATACGAGACTATATAATGCAACAGAGATAGAGGAGGATGGACATCTCTATTATGAAGTCGAGGCAATTTTTGAAAATGAAGGTGAAAATTTGATTACACTTCACTTTAATCTCGGTAGTGTTCACATCATGACTAGTTATACTGTTGAGGTGGAGTAATGAGGAAGTTTTTCTTGGTAGTACTAGCATTGCTATGTCTGTTCAGTTTTCAGATTGACACGGTAACTGTTGTTTATGCTAATGAGTCGCCGACAAGGGGATATGGTAAGCTGCCAGAATCAAAGTTGTTTAGAAAAGCAGAGAACTATATTAATCTGCAGCAGCTTATAGATGACACTCCAGCTTATGGTGAACTAGTTCTGGAAGAGGGAGATTACACTGGTCCAGTTAGTATTACGAAGCCGATACAGCTTATTGGGCAAGGTGCAGCTACGACAATACATATCGAAGAAGAGGATGCGACGATTACGCTAGCGGCGGATTCTATTACATTAAAAAATATTGCAATAGAAGATAAACGTGAGAATCCTCAAGCACCGGTCATTGTCAGTAAGCAGCAGCGGGAGATTACATTAGAAAGTTTGCAATTGATGACGATGGCAACAGCGGTCGAGTGGACAGAGCTGAAAGACAGTAAGCTAGTAGGCAATGCGATTGCTTGGATCGGCAAGTCATCTGCTAAACGCAGCAGTCGAGGCAATGGTATACATCTATATTACTGCAGCGATATGGCATTGCTCGAAAACAAAATTAGTGGAATGTATGACGGAATCTATACTGAAAGCAGCGAGCGGTTACTGATTCAAAACAACGAGGTTAAAGATTCAAGATATGCCTTTCATATGATGTATGCCAAGCAGGTTGAGCTTTTAGATAATACGAGTGAGCATAATATTATCGGCTTAATGATTATGACATCTGATGATATCAAGCTCCATGGCAATACACTAATGAAGCATCAAGACAATGCGAATGCTGGAGGCATACTAATCTATGACGTTGTGAATGCGGAAGTTTCCAATAATGACGTCATACAGAATCGGATCGGCATAAATGTTGAGCGTAGTGAATCGATACAAGTGCATCACAATCGACTAATGCATAATTTTGTTGCGCTTCAGCTGCAAAAGGGCGAGCAACTGCTGCTTGAAAACAATGACTTTATTGGAAACGTGACGAATTTGTGGGACGATGGCAGCAGTGAACCTCTTATTCAGCATAATTATTGGGATACGCTTCAAGGCTTGGATAGCGACGGCGATGGCTATAGTGACTTATCCTATGCTAGTGCACCATTCTTTTTATCGTTGATTGAACGCAGACCGAGCTTTCAGCTTTTGTTTGGAACACCGGGCATCGCATTTATAGAGCAGCTTTATGCAGCTCAGCGTGAGCTATGGATCTCAGACCAATCACCGAGTATGACAATGAACTTGATGGAGAGCTATGAAGGGAAGCATATTCGCTGGGGAATGCTTCTAGTTTGGACGCTGCTAGGTTTAGCAAGTGCTTATATGATGATTAGATTAAGGAGAAGAGAACAATGAAAAAACTTATAGGTGTAGTAATGTTGACGATTATGCTAATTGTAGCAGGCTGTGGAAAGGATGATTATCCACCAGTGCCGATCAATGAAGAAATTGATCGTTGTGAAACATGCAATATGGCAATTAAAGACGATGCATATGCAACGCAAATGATTACGAAGGAAGGTCAGTCGCTTAAATTCGACGATCTTGGCTGCCTAGTGGAATGGCGCGTAGAGCATGGAACAGACTCAATCGCAGCAACTTATGTGCGCGATTATAATAGCTTAGAATGGATTAAGTACGATAAAGCTTACTATGTGTATGATGCAACGATTCAAACACCAATGGCATATGGAGTTATTTCATTCGAAACAGAAGATGCTGCAAATAGCTATATTAGCGAGCATGGCGTAGGTGCATTGATGGATGCTGAGGCTTTGGCTGGTCATACATGGGAAGTGAACCAAGAGATGATGGGCTCACACGATCATGGCCATGATCATGGTCATTCCGATGCTGATGCGCATAGTGATGCCGCTCATGGCACTGACGTGGATGGAGATCATGATGCTGCACACGGAGAAGCAGGTCACGACGCTGATGCACATGAAGCGAATGCACACGGTGAAGTTGACACGCATAGTGAAGCTGATGAGCAGGAAGGACATGCGAATGAGGCTTCTCATGAGACAGAAGCTCACGATGCATAGAACTTTTTAGCAACAAAGGATCGTTCATCACGGCTAAGCTTAGAAGGAGATTATGATGAATCATTTTACAACGATTATGAAGCGGGAGCTGAAAGTGGGCTTCCGCAATCCGTGGGCATATTCGTTTCTTGCATTATTTGTATTGTTTATGCTAAGCATGCTGCTTATCCACCAACAAGGATATAGCACTGGTTACTCAGGCATTACCGGGATGCTAATGAATTTAACCTTATATTTGCTTCCACTTATTACTTTAATGCTTGGGGCATTCTCGATCACCGGTGAGAAAGAGGATGGAAGTGCGGCTTTGCTGTATACGTATCGATTAAGTATGACGAGTTGGTTAGGTGGGAAATATATCGGGCTGCTACTCGTTCTGCTTTCTATTGTAACGATAGGCTACAGCGTGACAGGCATCATTAGCAGCTTTACTGCAAGTGGCTTTACCGCTTCTGTGTATGCTTTATTATTTTTGTTCTCTGTATTGCTAATTGCTGCATTTTTAGCGATTGCTATGGTCATTGGAGCGATTGCTTCGACGCGATGGCAGGCATTAACCTATGTGATTGGAATATGGTTTTTCTTTATAATCGGCTGGTCTCCGATTATGATCGCATTGCTAGGACAGCTTCCTTATTTATGGATAAAGCCGCTGCTTACCATTGCCACCTTGTTCAATCCTGCAGAGTGGATTAGAGTTTATATTATTGCTGCATTGGGCGGTGGAACGATTGTCGGTCCTGAGTATTATCAATGGATAACTTGGATGACGGATCCATCGGGTCATATTGCGTTTATATTGCTGACAATTGTTTATGTGTTAGGCTGTCTGTCGCTCGCGGGCTGGCTGTGGAAGAGGGGGCGATATAATGGATAACACAAAGGAGCAATTAGAATCTGTAGCAGTAGAGAATACTTTTTTGCAGCTTGATCATATATCGAAAAGTGTGGCTTCGAAACAGATCGTTGAGCCATTCACCCTTTCTTTTACAGCTGGACAAATCGTAGCACTTTGTGGTGGAAATGGTGCCGGTAAAAGCAGTATTATTCGGATGATCGCTGGCTTAAGCAAGCCGACAACAGGTACAATCTCGTTGAATGATCTGACGATTGAACAGCACCCAGAGCAATATTTCTCATCACTAGGCTATATGCCTGACGATTATCAATTTACTGGTAGCTTTACGGCATTTGAATCTTTGAAGTTCTGGGGCGAGCTGAAGCAGCAGTCGATTGAGCGGATTCGAGAGCTGCTGGAGCTGGTTGGTCTACATGAAACAGGGAATAAAAAGGTGCATCAGTTTTCGAAAGGGATGAGGCAGCGGTTATTGCTGGCGCAAGCACTACTTAGTAAGCCAGCGTTATTGCTGCTTGACGAGCCTACGAATGGTTTGGACCCATACTGGATGAAGCGCTTTGTATCCATTATTGATGAGGCAGCAAGACAAGGTACGATCGTTTTGTTCTCTACGCATCAGCTTCAGGTTGCAGAAGCTGTTGCTGATCACATCGTATTTCTCGATCAGGGTCAGATCAAGCTGTCGTCCAGTTACAAGGATATTGAGCAGCAATATGGAGAAGAAGGGCTGCAGACTGCCTATGAACAACTATTTTGGGGTGAAGAGGGGCCGATGAAGCGTGTACGAAGCTAATCAACAATCAAAACGACGAAAGCAGCTACAGTTTGCTATCTTGATAACGGCAGTAATTAGTATCTTTGCTGTCATATTGTATATGACATTGCAGCCTAAGGAGAATATTACGATCGTTGGTGTTGGAGATTCGATGCCGCAGATTGAGCTGCTTAGTTTGGAGAGTGAGATAGTTAAACTTCAAGCATCGCAGACTGGGCCTATGCTTATTAATTTGTGGGCAAGCTGGTGTAAGCCATGCATTAACGAGCTTCCTTTGCTGAATGAAGCGCAAGCCTTTGCTCCGGATGTCGCTTTTGTTGCGATTAATATGAAGGAAGGGCTTGAGCAGATCATACCGATGGTTGAGCGCTATGATTTAACAATGCTTGTGCTTCGTGATGAACAGCTTGCCTGGAAGCAGGCGTTGGGTGTGCAGGGATATCCTGTGAGCGTGCTCGTTGATGCAGACGGTACGATTCAACGAATACATCATGGAGCATATACAGAAATAGAGGAGATTCTAGAGCAGGTCGCAGCAATTGATCAAACAGGTAGGGAATAACGAGCTGTTATCTCTACCTGTTTTCATTGGACTGAAGATGTAAAAAAACCTCCTGTTGATCGTATTTATCGATCAACAGGAGGTTTTCGTGAGTAACGATTGTTTTCTATCTACGCGTATTACGTTCGATTCGGAAATGTGTGCTCCTGCTTGCGTTCGATTCGGAAATACGTTTGCTCTTGCTTACGCTCTATCTTAAAGCTCCAATTCCAGTTTCCAGCACGCTCCTGTACCATTGATAACCCGAACTTTTCACTGCGTGAAAGCTCTTGATCAGACAAGCCGATGCCGTTATCTTTGACGCAGCAATACCAGCCCTTTTCAGTAGGAAACGCATCTATCCAGATCTGATCTGCCTTTGCATGCTTTTTAATATTGTGCAATGCTTCCCTAATTGAAAGCAGTAGGTCAATTCGCTCCTTTAGTGGCAGCTGCTCGTCTTTCAGCTTCCAATTCAGATGGATTCGTATATCCATAATCATCTCCAGCTCACTTAAAAACAGCTTCAGCTGCTCCTCCATTCGCAAGCCTTGTACTTTAATGGGTGAACGCAAGCTAGTAATCGCTTCTCGAACATACGCGTTCGTATGATGAATTTGTGCTTTTAGCTTCGTATAATGCTCCTCCGATTGCTCGCGATGTGCTTGCTCGAGTTGAACATTTAACAAAAATAGCGATTGAGCAATACCATCGTGCAGCTCAGCAGCAATATGCTCACGTTCAAGCAGAACATCCTGCATCGCCTTCGCTTCAGCTAACTCCTGCTGACTTCGCTCCATAATGGAAAACAGCTTCGTTAAAAAAACAATGGTAACAATAAACACGATAACGGGAGATAATAGATTGCCTAGCTCCATGGAAATATAGGAAAGTAGAAATTCATGACGAATCCACTCCCATAAGCCTATCGTAAGCGTTGGAATAATTAAGATAAGCCATTTATTTAATTTATATGACATCGTACACTCCTGTTCGTAACTTATTGATCCTGAACCCAGCCCTTTTCGTATGCGTAACGGGTAAGCTGGACTCGATTGCTAAGGTGCAGCTTTTGCAAAATATTTTTTAGATGATTTTTGACTGTATGCTCGGAAATATCGAGCTGAACAGCGATCTCGCGATTCACGCAGCCCTTTGCAACTAATCTTAAAATCTCCAGCTCTCTAGCAGTTAAAGGGTGCTCATCCGACTCAGAGCTGCGTTTAGCTGTAAATTCCTTCAGCATACGAAAAGCAAGCTCCTTCGTAACTGGAGCTTCATCTAAAGCTACAGCATGCAAATAGTCAAGCCATGTGCTTGGCTGCAGGTTTTTGAGCAAGTAGCCTTGTGCACCGTATTTAATCGCTTCAAATAGATGCGTAATATCATCTGAAACGGTAACGATTATAATCTTAATGTAGGGGAAGTTGTTCTTTAACTGCTTGGTTGCTTCTAAGCCACCGATTCCTGGCATCTGAATATCCATCAAAATAAGATCAGGCATATACTGCTCAGTTAAAGAGATAGCTTCTTCACCAGACGCGCCTTCTGCAACGATAATAAAATGCGGGTCTTGCCCAATAATCGTTCGTATTCCTTCACGAGCGTACTCATGATCGTCAATAATTAGAATGCGACAGCTAGACATTGAACTCTCCTTTCTGAAGGTACTAGCCCTTATTATAGCATGCACTTTGCATAGTAAAATGACTATAAGGGGCTATACACGTTGTTACAACGTTTGGGATCACTTAAAGGGTATGTTAAAATATAAGATAAGACATCATACGAATCTTTTTTTATCGACGATTTTGATCTAAAAGGAACATTAGAGGAGATAAAAATAGATGAGTAAATAAGGAGGCGCATATGGAAGAGGTAGTAAATTCGCAGCAAGATTGGCTGCAAACTTGGCTTCTAGAATTAGGTGTAGCAACAAATTCAGCAGAAGGCTTAAGCTCAATAATTTTAATGGTCGGCATCGCATTATTAAGTATTATTGCTAACTTTATCACAAAGAAGGTCGTACTTACGTTTATTACATTCTATATTAACAATAATAAAGTAAATTGGGATAACTATATGCTGGAGCGTAAAGTATTTCATAGATTATCACATATCGTTCCTGCAATAATTATATACTTATCAACCTATCTTTTTCCGGAATATGCTGGTTTAATTGAAAAAGGAGTCAGTATTTACCTAATCGTAGTGATATTGCTCGTTATTAATGCTTTTCTTAATGCAATACATGATTACTATATTACATTGGAAATCTCGAAAACTCGCCCGATACGTGGTTATATTCAGGTCGCGAAAATCATTCTATTTATTGTAGGTACTATTCTGCTTATTTCCAGCTTGTTCGGTGTTAGTCCATTGATTCTTATTAGCGGACTTGGTGCGTTGTCGGCTGTCACGATGCTCGTTTTCAAAGATTCAATTCTTGGATTAACAGCCGGTGTCCTGCTAACGACCAATGATATGGTGCGGGTAGGGGATTGGATCGAGATGCCCAAATACGGAGCAGACGGAGATGTCATTGACATATCGTTGAATACTGTCAAGGTACAGAATTGGGATAAAACAATAACTTCGATTCCAACCTATGCACTTGTGTCAGATTCTTTTAAGAATTGGCGGGGAATGCAAAACTCAGGTGGCCGTCGAATTAAGCGATCAATAAATATAGATACAAGTAGTATTACATTCTGCACACCGGAAATGCTTGAGCAGTTCAAAAAAATACATTTTCTTAAAGACTATATTGAAAATAAAGAGCAGGAAATTGAAACGTATAATGCTGAACATGGAGTGGATCGCTCTGTTAAAGTAAATGGGCGAGCGCTTACGAATATCGGTATTTTTAGAGTATACATTCAGCAATATATTGAAAAACATCCTAAGATTCATAAGGGCATGACCTGTATGGTTAGACAACTTCAGCCAGAGGAAACAGGATTGCCACTAGAAATATATGCGTTTGCTAATGACATCACATGGGCTGTCTATGAAGGAATACAATCGGATATATTTGACCATATCCTAGCTGTAGCTCCGGAGTTTGGGCTTCGCATATTCCAAGTACCTACTGGAAATGATCTAAAAAGTGGGTTGCTGCAGGAACGATCGGATAAAGAGTTTGCTTAAGTGAAGCATTCAAGTTGTTATTAGAAGTTTAGCTAGTTAGAAGAAAAATAATTTTAGATATAGAAGTATTTGGATAAATATGCTATAGTTTTTTTAGCGAAGAAGCACTTCCATCTGGGGAAGTGCTTCTTTTGTTATCTACGTGCTTAGCAGAGCGTGTCTAGTAAGCTAAAAACTATAATGGAGCGTGAGTTTAAATGAAAAAAGGTATATCGATATTAGCAGCTTTATTAATGATGATCGTATTCGTAAGCGCTGTTACGGCAGCATCAGCAAGCAATGTGCCGACATTTAAAGTGGATGGCAAGCTATTTGTAACGCCAGCCGGCGAGCCGCAGCCTTATATTAATAAAGATAATCGTACGATGGGGTCATTGCGTTTAATTGCTAATGCGCTTGGTGTAGAAAGTAAGAATATTAAGTGGAACAATACTGCGCAAGTTGCAACGTTAACAAGAGGGGATAATACGGTTTCGGTTACAGTTGGAAAAAAGGTTATTACGGTTAATGGGAAGAGTGTCACGATGGATACTGTTGCGGAAATGAAGCAAGGGCGTGTGTTTATTCCTGCTCGTTATATTGGTGAAGGGCTGGGTGTAACAGTAAAGTTTGAAAGTGCAACGAATAGTGTACTGTTCATTACGAAGCAAGAGAGCGAAATCTCTTATGATAACTTTACGGATATGGGTTTCAAGCGTTTAATCAATCTACCATTTACACAAGAAACTAGCGATGGCTTAAAGCTAACGGTGCATAGTGCGTATTTGTATAAGACTTCTTCTGCAGAAGCGAAGGCATTGCAAGAGAAATATGATTTTACTCAATTTGATAAGGCAAAAGATATTCTGATCATGAACTTTACCCTTGAAAACAATACCGGTAGAGTGGTGCAAGAAAATTATCATGATATGAGTCCTAAAATTTATGCAACGAGTAATAAAGGTATGAATATGTTACAAGCAGTTTCCAGAATCTATAATGAGAAAGAAAATGACACAACGTATATTAGAGATTATAGATTAGAAGATGGAGAAAAAATCACAAGTAATATAGCGTTCCTCAATGTTAACGATAAAAACATTGATTTTATAGGAATAGGTACTTCCTTTAAAGCTGAAAGTAAATATCAAAGAATTGCGGAGAAGGTGAATTAATTGAAGCGATTATATCTATCTATTCTTATATTAGGTTTGCTGATTGGGTTACTCCCTAATCAGCAAGCCCAAGCAGCAAGTGTAAGTACAGAAGTTGAAGGATATTATGAAATTCTTCCGCCTAAAATAGGACAAAGCGAATCGAAAAAAACATTTGAAATTGAATTTCCTAAAGATGCAGACATGGTTTTATCTCAATCTGACACGTATACGTACGATAAGGGGAAAGATAGAATTGTTAAATTCTCACCCAATAAAGAGAAAGGAATTATTGAAGTAACGATTCTAGGTGAGAAGGTAACAGAAACAATAAAAGTGGAAGGGTATAAAGATAGTGATTCAATTAAACTATCATCTAACCCAGGTAATGTGTTTTGTCGGTATAGTGATGGCTATGATTGGCAAGCTAACACCTATAACCTTTCTGATGGACGGGAATATTATAAACGTTATACAAGTACTTTACCAGTTGGGAAATCTACTACCATACCTCCTACAGATATTCCATATGGAAAAGTACAAGATATTACGACTTTTGTAGATCCGACATTTAATATCGCTGCAACAACATGGTTAGATGAAAAGGAGAATGTTGTTCCAAGTAATAAGGTTAAACATAACACTGTACATCTACCTAAAAATGAAATTTATCCGAAATTAGGTACAAAAGCGTTTGTTAGCAGTCAAACGTATGATCCATACAAACCTACTATTGGTACACAATATTCTCCAAAAAAACTAGAATTCGGTGATCTTAGAAATGTTAAATCTAACAATCCGGCATTCTTAACTGGACACGCTGCTTGTAAGATGTACCCCGTAACCATTGAGTACGTTCTTGTAGCAGAAGCAGAAGTCGATACTTATAAATACGATGGAAAAATTACATATAAGTACATCAAATCCGAAGATCCAGTAATGATCGGAGAGCTTATTGCCGATCCAAACAGCGTACAATTTACTGATAAAGATATTAAAGTCAAAGTTACGTTGAATGCCGAAGTAATTAACTTAAAACACCCTGATGCATTAAAAGAATATACCATCTATCTGAGGACAGCAGATTCAAGTCAAAATGCTCCAGCGATTAAAGTAACTGCGAATGGCAAAACCACAGTTACGGGAAGCTATGAATTTACGATTCCAAAGTCTGCTATGACAGGGAAAGAGGAATTAACACAGATATTTAATGGTCGGGCAACAGTAAACTTTAAAACAGGTGAATTGTACAAAGGAGAACTAAATACAGGCCTATTAACTACCAGCACCTATGTATATAAAAAAGCCCCAGTCATTATTGACCCCCCAGAAACATCCCCCCAATTACAAAGACCCATAGCGATTATCAATGGAGATTCAGAGATCAAATTAGGAGATTATACCGTGTTTGATGCTTACGGATCTTACGATACGGATGGATATATCACGGAGTATAAATGGAATGCTCCGAATGCAGAAGAAGCTCCACCAAACGTGTGGGATGAAACAGCAGCTGATATTCTTGTTTGGTATGATCAGTTAGGACCACAAAAAGTGCAATTAAGTGTAAAGGATAACGATGATTTACAAGGCAGCACGTATCATTCAATTGTAGTAGTTGAGCCAACCGTTGAAGCAGCTATTAAACAAACAGGAACACTAAAGGAAAATAGAAAAGTTACTTTTGCTGATGCTTCCGATTCTCCAACGAAGTATCCTGTTATAACTTCAAAAATTAAATGGAAGATTGAATCAGTAAATGGTAAATTAAACGATCAAATTAAATATCAAGGTACACTCAATGGTAACAAAGCATTCGATGTTCTTTTCAAAAAAGCAGGGGATTATATCGTAACGTTGGAAGTCGAGAATACAGCTGGCTATACAAGTAGTGCAACTAAAATCGTAACGATTGAACCTGATGAAGCACCGTATGTAAACTTTGATTTCCAAAAGAAAATATATAGAGATCCCACTAAAGGAAATGTTGCTACTTTTACATTTAAGGATTATTCATATTCATTTGATGGCGACAACATTGTAAGTCGTAATTGGTATGTCATCTTTGATGCGAACAATGACGGTGTATTTAATGAAACGAAGGTGTTGTTTGCTTCAGGAAACAAAACAGAAGTAACCTATGAAACGACACATGTAGGTAACTATAGATTCTTACTTGAAGCTCAAGAAGCATTTGGACAACCTACCATCGAAGCACTTGTTACAGCAGATGACCGAAGAAAATCGAATACATGGCAATAAGGGAGACGTAGTTTATGAAAAGAATAAGCCTATTTATTCTTACGTTACTACTCTTACTTACTTCATTACCAACTGGATACGCAATACAGAAGGGAGACGATAAGGGGGGAGTTCTAAATCTTCCCCCTTTTGTTGATTTTGAAGTAAAAGAGAAACGTAAAGTAGATGTCATTGTTGACGTTGGAAATACATCGAAAAGTATCGATGAAGTCAATAGTTTAGTTAATGAATATTTACGCCCATCATTACAAGCCAATGGATTAGATTATAAGATCCATGTAGAAAAATCTAATGAGGGTTTGACACATTTTTATTATTTTGATATGCCACCAGGAGAGACACACAATTATGCAACAGCATTATTTAAATATGATTTACTAACTAACCAATCAACAATGCTGTATGATACTACTCTTCGAGGACATGACCACGTAAGTGTCCTAGATCCCGAAACAGGACTTATATTTAGTAATTTCGGCAAAGCGTTCTATACGGATATAAGCTCGATTCCTGAACAATTAAGGCAAGATCAGGGATGGAATTTAGGGATGTATGGGTTACTTGATTCAGAAGGAAATATTTTTGGTTCAACAGAAATAGCATGGTCAGCAGGAGATTATTATCAACGAAAACATACAACAAGAGATAGAGTTATGGAAGCAATATTAGCTGGAAACGGCAATGATATAAGAAATGTAGTAGATACCTACTGTACTCCTGGAATGAGTTCCATGTACTGTAACTCAGGACTAGGAGGTATTGATTCAAGCCCTAGTAATGCCATTCCCTATTTAAATGGTGGTGTTATATATAGAAACAATTTTTACAATAACAGTTGGTCTCTTAACAATAACTTTCTCAAATACTGGACTGAATATGATCTTACCAACAGAATAGGTCTTGTGAGTTTTGGCATTCCTTCGCATTGGGTAAGTGATATGTCTTACTCTAAAGAGACTGGTGAAATTGTTATGTCAGTAGTAACGGGGCAATCCTACGATAGTGGTTTCGGAAGATATATAGCTACTAAATATGTAGCAGCCATATTTGACCCAAAGACAGGAAAAGCAAGAACGATTGATGCTTTATATAATTACGAACGTAGAAATACTAGTGAACCGCATGCTTTTTTCATGGATGGGAAAAAACTGCTATTAAAATACAACTATATACCAAACGATATATCACAAAACGCAAGATATGATTACTTTTATTTTGAAGATTATTTAACGACAACAGAACCTATTATGCTACAACAAGAGTTAGGTCTTCCGAGTTTAGGAACGGTGCAGTTAGCTATAGGGGATTTGGCTATTTTCAAAGACACAAGAGCCCCTGGTGGAATACATATAGTGGACGTTGAAAATATGACATCAAAAAAAATTGAAACTAACACGTTATCACCTTATATCGTTGAATTGCCACCATGGTACAAAGCTGAAAAAAGATATATGAAAGATATTTTAAATGAAAATATCACTAGAAGTGATGCAGAAAAATATTATATCAGACTAGATGATCAAGCGTTGATGCAACTAAAAAACAGCAAAGAACTAGCAGATCTTGCTACTGAAATGAATCGTCAAAATGTTACGTATTTAGCATTAGGAAATAATAACAATAAAACGTCACATCAAAATCTATTAAACGCCATCGATCAGAGAGGTACGTTTATTGATAATACGAATATTGGAAGCGCCATGAGTAAGGCAGTCGATATGATTACCAATAAAAGAGAAGCAGAACTTCATGTGCTGATCGCCAATGAAACCTTATCTCTCGCAACGATAAAAGATGGATTAAAACAAGTTCAGACGGAATTGCAAGCTGAAAATATCATTTCATCGATTAATATTATTCAAGGTACATCGACTTCTAAAACGTTTGAACTTATGAGTCAAATTAATTGGAGAAGTGATCGAAATAATTATGTCGTGATGTTTAATCGTGGAAGCATGTCTGAATTGAACAATGCAGAGTATGAAGTAGAGATTGCCACTGTATTGAGCGCTGAATATGCAGGTTATATTTCCATCGGTACAACGGCAAATAAAGCGGTTAATGAAAGTCTAATTGCTACAAATAAAAACGGTGGTGTCTTTACTAATAGTACAACCATGAGCACGATTAAAACCGTCATTGCAAAGCATATCAAAGACACTGCAGTTAAGAATCCGAAACGTGTAACGGATACGTTAGTGCTTAACTATGATCAAGAAACAGGGGAATACAGCTCTGATTTAATCATCAATACGTACTATGAAGATTTTGAAAACGATCCTAAATTCACCGAACGTTTCAAGACTACCCATGATCCTACTATTTATGAGAATCATACGGGTGTAATGGAAGGCATCGGACAATATCAGCCTTCACCAACAACTAAATTTACGAAAGTCGGAAAATATGAAATGGTTGTCCAGGTACAAGATAACCCAAGTAACAATGCTGTTTTTGCTAATTTTAGAGAGTGGAGCTTAGATTCGCTATCCAGGCTAGTATTGTTTGTTCATCGAGCGCCAGTAGCGGACTTTACGGCTGTAGTTAATACAAGCAGACGATTAACCATTGTTGATCTGTCTTACGACTTAGATCGTTATTCTGAACGGAACAAAGGGATTGTAACGGCTGTTTGGAAGTGGAAAAAGGTCGATGATGCAGATTGGACAAGTGGTTCGCCACCTACTACATTAGCAGCGAATACCGATTATCTTATATCGCTTAAGGTTAAAGACCGAGACGGTGCATGGTCGAATGAAGTAATCAAGTTTGTTACAACGAAAGATAGTAACCAACCGCCTGTAGCATTGTTTACAGTTAATCCAAAAACAAGCTCTTGGAGCAAGACATTCTCAATTACCGATCAGTCCTACGATCCTGATGGGGATACCATTACGAAAAGAGAATGGATTGTTACTAAGGACGGGAAACAATTGTTAACGAAAGCATCAACTCCTACGGGCAATGAAATTAAAAATGCTGCGATAAATGCAGGATTAAGTCAACTTGGTTCATATCAGATTCGCCTTCGTGTTCAAGATCGTCTTGGCCTATGGTCAACCTGGTATCAAGATTATGCTTATGTGGTTAACCATGCACCAATCGCTCAATTTGAGCCATTAACAACAACCTATCGAGATACGATGAATGCCGTAGTTAATCTTACAGCTAATCCTGATATTGACGGTGATGCCGTGAACTATAGATGGAGATTAATGAAAGGCGATAAAACCTATAGTCTTGGAACGACAAAAGATGTATCATTCCGTATTCGAGATCGGGGGCTTGGCAAAGATGCAGTAGGAACGTGGTCATTAGAGCTACGAGCTGCTGATCCATTGGGAGCCGAAAGCTATATTACACATAGTTTGCAGGTACTTAATCAAGTTCCAACGGCTGAAATCATAAGCTACCCTGTCTATGGTTACGTGGACGAGCCTTATAACTTTGCAGCTACTAGTGATGACCCTGACACCGAAGATAAGAGCAGCTTACAATATTATTGGAAGGTTACAACACCTAGCGCAAAGGTAATCATGTACTATGAGAAAAACTTATCAAATATTACGTTCAAAGAAAAAGGCGAATACACAATGGAGCATTGGGTAATGGATCAGCTAGGAGCTGAAAGTGAAGTCGATAAAGTTGAATTTACGATACTCAATAAGTTGCCGATCCCTGACTTTACACGAACGCCAATTACAACGTATCGAAACGTAAATATTGATTTCAAAAGTTTAAGTACAGATCCAGATGGATGGCTTGAAGCTTATCGCTATGAGTTATTTAGAAATGGCCAAACTCCATTAACATTAAGCACCGATGAAGTATTTACACGTTCCTTTAGCTCAATCGGCACATTCGATATACGCCATACGGTCACAGATAATGACGGTGCTTCTGCTTCGATTACAAAGCAAATTTATATCGTCAATCGAGCGCCAAAGGTAGTAGTGACCCAACCGAGCGGAACAAATATAGCGACAGCAACAGAGTTTAACACATTAACCCCAACAATCCTTTGGGCGATGACGGATGCCGACAATGATCCACAAGTACAATATCAGCTGCAGCTGAAAAATCAAAGTGGAACAGTGTTACGCACGACAGCAGCTACAACGACAGCAAATAAACAATTCGTGATACCTAATGGTTGGCTTGAAGAAGGGCCGGTCTATCGAGCTGCGGTAAGGGCTTATGATGGCTATGATTGGGGCGAGTATTCAACTGACAAGTATTTCTACATTTTATTGAATCGACCACCAACTCCTGGCTTTACCTATACACCAACAAATATTTATGAAGGTGATCAATTAAAGTTCAGGCATGCTGTTGATGATCTAGATCTTGATACACTGTCTGTACGCTATATCGTTACAGCACCTAACGGGCAAAAGAGTCAATATCCTAGTTCGTCAACGTATTATCAGGTTTCCAGCAATCAATACAGTAGCGATGCTTTTAGCATTTCGAATGTAATGCCTGGCAATTACGTAATAGAACAGACGGTAACTGATTCAAAGTCTGAGCCTGTAAAAGTAACACAAACGATTCGTGTTGGTAAGCTCGGAATCGTCGGACAGGTTACTCATACTGAGCTATGGGAAAGCAATAGAAATGACTACAACGAATCGTTACCTGTAGGCAGTTCAAACCAGTGGCTGCCACAGCAGTTTTATAGCGGTGAGCGATTTATGCTTTCAGCCGATACGACATTGGCTGATCACGCAGAAACTGGCAGTACGACGTATGCGATGAAGGTAACAGTACTTCTGCATACAACAGGAACAAAGACGGAGCTTACCTATGAAAAAGACTTTCAATGGTCAGGAAGCATGTGGGAAGAATCTTTCAACAACTTGGCCCGCGGCAAGCACACATTTACATTCACTGTTCACTATTCTAACGGTGTAGTAAAGCAGAATGATGTAGAGATCGAGATCATCGGAAAAGCGAGCGAGTTGGCTGGCGTTCATCGTTGGAAATAAAGACAGCTTATCCCAATAGCTTTAATCCGATCGCAGAACCAATAACAAGTATTAGAGCCATAATCCGTCCCCAGCTTTTTTCTTCTCCTAGCAAAAACATGCCTAGAAGCGTAGCGCCTGAAGCGCCAATCCCTGTCCATACTGCGTATGCTGTACCCATCGGTAATGTTTTCATTGCGTAGGCAAGCAAGATGAAGCTGATCGCAAATGCTCCAGCCATTCCTGTAATATCCTTTATTGCTTTTGTTTGATTATATCTCCCGATCATCAATACACCAAGCATTTCAAAACAGCCTGCTACAACTAAACTAATCCAATCCATAATTGTTCATTCTCCTCGCTTAATTTGTTTGTTTTTCGTTATCTTTGCTTTGCAGCTTGAGCATAATGACACCTATTAACAAAACTCCGATTAGTAATAGCTTAACTGGTTGAACAGGTTCGCCAAATAATGTCATCTCTGCGATAACGGTGCCTGCTGTACCTAATCCTACAAAGACGGCATATACGGTCCCGACGCTAATTTTTTTACTTGCATGGATCATTAGTGCGAAGCTAACAATAATTGCTATTACTGTACCGATCCATTCCAAAGCATTACTCGCGTGCTTAATGCCGATTACCCAGCTAACCTCAAAAAGCGATGCAATAATTACTGATAACCAAGTTTTGTTCATCGTTTGTTCCACTCCTGTGCATATTTATTTTGGACGCAAAAAAACCCGAGAGAAGCTACAATTATTTTGTAGCATTCTCCCGGGCTTTTATCCCTCCGTGAAGCTGTAGATAACCACAGCCGCTTTCTCTCGGACCAGTCCTATCGCTAAAGACAGCGGAACCCTAGAAAGCTATGTTTTTTATTATAGTACTTGTAGTGATGAAGTCAATGGTTTTTCTAGAAATTGCAACTGGTACAAGTTACATCTAGAAGTATTGAATGTCTAAATAATGGTTAAATTGCTTTGAATTGCTCAAAGAAACGATCAATTGCATAATATGCAGCGCCACGAACAGCGGAGTGCTCCTTTAGTTCTGCAAACAGTATTTTTAACGCTTCACTATGAAAGGAAAGAGCACGCTGTTGGACGGTTTGCTGAATGGCGGGCATGATCCACTGCTCTGCACGGCTCATACGATTACCAATCATGACGCAATCGGGATTGAGCGTATTAATAATATTGGCTATGCCAATACCTAGAAAACGTCCGATGTTTTCAAAAAGCTTCTGTACATCTTCGTTTCCATTTTGTGCAGCGGCGATTAGCTCATCTAATCCTTCGTAGCCTAACTGAGAAGCTTCTTCCAAAAGAGCTTTCTCGGATGCATATAGCTCCCAGCAACCTAAATTACCACAGCTGCATTCTTTACCATCAAAAGCGATAGACAAATGTCCAAGCTCTCCCGAAAAACCAGAGGTTCCTTTATACAGCTCTTTATCAAGAATCATCCCAGATCCGATACCATAGCCAACGCTCAAGTATACGAGATTACGAATGCCTTTACCTGCCCCATATTTCTGTTCGCCCTGTGCACCAGCATTTGCTTCATTATCGATAAAGATTGATAGTTGATAGCGTTCCTTCAACATGCTTTGCAATGGAACCTCACGCCATTTCATATTGGGAGCGAATAATATATTACCCTCTTGATCAACAATACCCGGTGCGCCTACACCGATTCCTACAATTCCATACACGCTTTCGGGGGCCTGGGCTATTAGTGCATCAATATGTGCCGTTAAAGCATCAAATGCTAGCTCGCGATGCTGCTGTTTAAGTTTTTCATATCGCTCACTGACTACATTTCCATTAAGATCAGCAAGTACACCGCGAATATAATTCACGCCTAGATCAATGCCGATCGCGTAACCAGCACGTTCATTGAACAGAAGGAGAACAGGCTTGCGTCCGCCACTGGACTCACCTGGCCCAATCTCAAGAACGAGATTGTTCTCAAGAAGCTCGTTAACGAGACTAGATACTGTCGCTTTATTCAAGCCTGTAAGCTCAGATATTTGTGCCCGAGATACAGGTGAATGCTTGCGAATGCATTGGAGTACAATATAGGAATTCATCTTTTTAACTAATGCAAGATCTCCGGTTGCTTTCGACTTCAACGAACTTCCTCCGTCCTATACTTAATGTAAAAACAGTATAGCACAAAAATAACTTTGTTTAATAGATAAATTAAGTAATAAAAAATACTAGACATATATTAAATGGCAAATAACAATCTCCCAGTATTGGGTGATTGTTATTTGCCCTATGTTTTTTTAATTCAAAACAATAAACCTCTATAAACAAGAGATTCTAATTGTCAGCTTCAATAAGCTGGTTTATTTTATCAACGAAAGCTTGCTCTTCAAATACCATGATTTGCTTATCGTAGTTAGCTCGCAGCTTATTATGAAGGGAAGTATCGTCGATGTCAGATAGATAACTGTCTCTATAGGCTAATTTTACAATGTAGCCATCTTCGATAATCTTATACATACCTGTTTCCTCACCTTGAATATAAAACGTGTTTTCAGTTTCGACTTGAGTAGCATGATTCAGAATTAAATAGTACTGTTCACCAGGCAAAAACAACTCGTTTTCGTTAAAGGAACATTTGCTGTTTCCAGCTTGTAGAACATGGACGGTAGTAAGGTCCTTGTCACCTTTCACTACAGTAATGACACTCGCCTGAAAAAGTGTTTTGTGAGAGGGATAGACAAGCTCCTTAATGACATGATCAATGCTTAGCTTTGCTACAAAGTCAGCTTCCTCAATTGCTTCTTCAAAAGGTAACACCACCATATCGGCTTTTGAATTACATTTCGTCGCCTCAAGTGTCGCAGTAGGGAGAGCAGGGAAGATCAGAGTGCGGAGTGATCCACCTTTGGATGTCGTTGTAGGAGAAGGAGGTGAAGACTGACAGGCACTTGTTAACAGCATAATAATGATTAATACGGGAATCATTTTATATTGAGTATGTTTTCTCTTAATAGCGAAAACCTCCTAAATTCTATACAAATCTAATTAATTGACTAGCTCTAAAACATCAGACGAGAGCAAAGTAACGTTTGTTTTAAATATTGACCGATTCTGTAAGTAATTAACAGATAAAAGCGTTTTAAATTATTTTATAAATCTTACTTTGTTTAATAGACAAACTAAGTCGAGTTGTGATATGATTTGTTCAAGGTAGTTAAAACATTTAAGGAGGAGTCACTTCCATGACTTATTTCACTGATCTTAATAAAGTTCAATTTGAAGGTAAAGCTTCTAAAAACCCTTTTGCATTCAAACATTACAATCCATCTGAAGTGGTTTTCGGTAAAACAATGGAAGAACATCTTCGTTTTGCAGTAGCTTACTGGCATACATTTAACGCTAACGGTACAGATCCATTTGGTGCTGGCACAATGGTTCGTACTTGGGATAAATTCGACGCTCTTGATCGTTCTAAAGCACGTGTTGAAGCAAACTTTGAATTTATGGATAAACTAAACATTCCGTTCTATTGCTTCCATGATGTAGATATCGCTCCAGAAGGTGAAACTCTTCAAGAGTCTTTCAAAAACCTTGATGTAATCGTTGCTATGCTTAAAGATTATCAAAAATCTTCAGGCAGAAAACTTCTATGGAACACAGCTAACAACTTCACAAACCCACGTTATGTACACGGTGCAGCTACTGCAGCTAACATCGATGCATACGCTTATGCAGCAGCTCAAGTTAAAAAAGGTCTTGAGATCGGTAAAGAGCTTGGTGCCGAAAACTATGTATTCTGGGGCGGTCGTGAAGGCTACGAGTCTCTACTAAACACTGACATGAAGCTTGAGCAAGACAACTTGGCTCGCTTCTACCATATGGCTGTAGATTACGCGAACGAAATTGGCTTCGATGCACAATTCCTAATCGAGCCAAAACCGAAAGAGCCAACTAGCCACCAATATGATTTCGATGCTGCAACAACAATTTCATTCCTACAAAAATACGGCCTAACTGACAAGTTCAAGCTAAACCTTGAAGCTAACCATGCTACACTTGCTGGCCATACATTTGAGCATGAAATTCGCGTAGCTGCTATTAACGGAATGCTTGGTTCTCTAGATGCTAACCAAGGTAACATGCTACTTGGCTGGGATACAGATGAGTTCCCTACAGATCTTTACTCTACAACATTGACGATGTATGAAGTACTAAAAGCTGGCGGTCTTGGCCGTGGCGGCGTTAACTTCGATGCGAAAGTTCGTCGTTCTTCTTTCCAAATGGACGATCTAGCGCTAAGCCATATCGCTGGTATGGACAGCTTTGCATGGGGCTTGAAAGCTGCTGCAAAACTAATCGAAGAAAAAGTACTAGATAGCGTTATCGAAGATAAATATGCTACTTTCACTGAAGGCCTTGGTGCTGACGTTGTTGCTGGAAAAGCAACATTGAAAGATCTTGAAGCATATGCACTAACTAACCCAGTTGTTCGCAATAAATCTGGTCGCATTGAAAACTTGCGTCTACGTCTAAGCGAAGTTATTTTCAGCGTTTAATACAATAACGATAAATATGTAACACGATACAGCTCGTCCTTGTGACGAGCTGTATTTGAACTCATATAGTGTTTTTAGGAGGGCTTATTAGATGAGCTATGTAATCGGTGTCGATCTTGGGACAAGTGCGGTTAAAACGCTCCTTATGGATCGTAATGGGAAGATTGCTGCTGAAGCAACACGCAGCTATCCGCTTTTCCATGATCGTCCAAGCTGGAGTGAGCAGAAGCCAGAGGATTGGGTAACAGCAACGATTGAGGCGATGAACGAAGTGGCTTCAGCACAAGGAATTGATGCTGCTTCAATTGAAGGCATTAGCTTCTCTGGCCAAATGCACGGACTTGTGCTGCTAAACAATAACGGTGAAGTTGTTCGTCCAGCAATTTTATGGAACGATACGCGCACGACAGAACAATGCCGTGAAATCGAGAAGGTGCTTGGCGATACATTGCTAAGCGTGACTCGTAACCCTGCACTTGAAGGCTTTACTTTGCCTAAAATTTTATGGGTACGTCAACATGAGAAGGAATTGTTTGATCAAGCAACAATCTTTGTATTGCCGAAAGATTATGTACGTTATCGCTTAACAGGTGAGCTTCATATGGATTATTCCGATGCAGCAGGTACACTAATGCTTGATGTGGCGAATAAAGCATGGAGTACAGAAGTGCTAAAAGCATTCGACCTACCTGAAAGTTTCTGCCCACCGCTAGTTGAATCACATGGAATGGTTGGCACATTGCTTCCAAAGATCGCTTCACAAACAGGTCTTTCCGCTAACACAAAAGTATTCGCAGGTGGTGCCGACAACGCGTGTGGCGCGATTGGTGCAGGTATTCTATCTGAGGGCTTAACGCTAAGCAGTATCGGTACGTCTGGCGTTATTCTTTCCTATGAAAATGATAAATCAAAAGACTTTGGCGGCAAGGTTCACTTCTTCAACCATGGTAAAGAAGATTCCTTCTACGCTATGGGAGTTACGCTTGCAGCTGGTTACTCATTAAGCTGGTTCAAAAAGACGTTCGCTCCTAATGAATCGTTTAATGAAATGCTAGCTGGCATTGAGAACGTGAAGCCAGGCTCTAACGGATTGCTGTTTACACCTTATCTTGTTGGTGAGCGTACACCGCATGCAGATCCAAATATTCGTGCTAGCTTTATCGGTGTGGATGGTACGCACGAGCGTATTCATTTTGCACGCGCAGTTATGGAAGGGATTACGTTCAGTTTGAATGAATCCGTTGATATGTTCCGCCAAGCTGGAAAAACGGTTGATAAGGTCGTTTCCATCGGTGGGGGTGCACAAAACCCAGTATGGCTGCAAATGCAGGCTGATATTTTCAATGCGGCAGTTGTTTCGCTTGAAAACGAGCAAGGTCCTGGACTTGGTGCTGCTATGCTAGCAGCATATGGCTGTGGCTGGTTCGAAAGCTTAGAAGCTTGTGCTGATCAATTCGTGAAGCATGCCGATAGCTACGAGCCTAACCCTGAAGCAGTTGCAACATATGAATCACTGTTCCGTGTATATCAGCAGGTTTATGCACAAACAAAAGCGATGAATGATCAATTAGTTGCTTTCCGCGGCTAACTCTATGTATATAAAGCTCCTTTATGTTCACATACTAAGATGGTATGGTTATACCACTTTGAACATAAAGGAGCTGTTTTTGTGAATATGCCTATGGCGATTTTATTCGATTTTGTCGATTCGACAAGTGCAGACCAAGCCTTTTCCTTGCTGCAGGAGCTTGGCTACGACCCGATGATGCATCATCGGACGCGATTACATATTCATGTCATTGGCGAAGATTTAACTTCTGCCTTGGAGATCGTGCAGGCACATGGCGGTTCACTTGTCGAGCAATCCACTATTCAAGAACAATTAATTGCCTCTACCGCTTATGGATTGGATGACATTACGATCCCTGCTCATCTAGTTAATGAAGACTTGGTTGATGATGAAGACCTGCCCGACATTGGCGACATGGCATCCTTTTCAGGGCGTGATTAATGGGCAAAGAGTTGGTCTGAAAAGATGAGGTGGCTAGCTTCAACAAATCGAACAGCTTGAGCCGCTGCGGAGCAAAGAGTTCTTCCACTCGCGTTTAAAGCCTGATTCTCCTCCAATTAATCAAGGTAGAATCAGGCTTTAAAGGCGAACCACTTCGTTTTCCAGAATCTCTTTGCTCCTCCGCTCAGTGTGAGCTTTGAGTATTGAGTAAGCTATTCATGAAGCCTACTTCTCAGACCACTCTTTGGCTAATAGAAGTAGGAGTTATCCGAAAAGCCGAGAAGAAAAGAGGGCTTAGTCGGGATATGCAAGGCTTTCTGCTGCGTCTCGGCCTGCGTTGTAGCCTGTTGAAAAAGCAGCGGTAATGTTGTAGCCTCCAGTATATCCGTGAATATCGAGTATTTCTCCGCAGAAATAAAGTCCTCGCATCAGCTTCGATTCTAATGTACTCGGGTTTATTTCTTTAAGGTTTACCCCGCCACCAGTGACGAAAGCTTCCTCGATGCTTTGTGATCCGTGTATACGGATTGGAAATGCTTTAATGAGACGAGCGAGCTCCTGCCACTCATCCTTTGGAATATGATCGAAAGTTAATTCTTCGCTCAACTCCGCTTTCCGCATTAATAAAGGAACGATGCGCTCTGGAACATAACTTTTCAGCACATTGCGAATGAGCTTCTTAGGCTCTTGCTGACATAGTAAGAAGGTTTCATCGTATACGTCCTGCTGTGATAAATCAGGCTTAAGGTCCGCAGTTAGCATAATCGGTGTACCCGTACTTTTTTTAAGCTCCTTCACTACAAATTGGCTGCAGCGAAGCACGATAGGACCGGATATCCCAAAATGCGTAAACAGCATATCACCTCGATGAGTAATTAGCTTTTTATTTTTTAAGCTCCAAGCCGTAAGTTCGACATCGCGTAACGATAGACCTTGAAGCTCCTTATCTTGAATGTAATGCTCTCTTGAGATTAAAGGAACTTCTGTAGGGAAAAGCTCAACAATCGTATGTCCGGCATCTTCTGCCCACGGGTAGCCATCTCCTGTAGAGCCTGTATGAGGAACGGATTTTCCACCTACCGCAACGATAACCTTTTTGCAATGATATGTTTCTCCACTTTTCAGCTTAACACCCTTCACTTTTCCATCCTCGTACAGGACGTTCGCAACAGGGCTGTTTACTTTAATATGAACGCCCTGCGCCTTCACCTTTCCAATAAGCGCATCGACAACGGATTTCGCCTTATTGGACACGGGAAACATTCTTCCGTTGTCTTCTTCTTTCAAGGCAATTCCAAGTGATTCGAAAAACTGAATGATATCCAGATTACTGAACGTAGCTAGTGAGCTATAGAGAAATCTACCATTCCCCGGTATGTTTTTAATAAGCTCATCTAACTCTTTTGCATTCGTTACATTGCAGCGTCCGCCACCCGATATCCCAAGTTTTCTTCCTAGCTTGTCACCTTTGTCAATCAGTAGTACACTAGCACTAGATTGACTAGCGGATACTGCGGCCATTAGTCCTGCAGAACCTGCACCAATAATGATAATGTCGTATGTCATAATGCCCCTCTTTTACAGATAATGTTAGAATCCTATGGATTTATAAGTAAATCTATAGGATTTATGTCAAGTCGTTATATAAGAATGTTACTGCGGTAACTTGCATTTGTGTATACTAGATATTAGCATAAAAATTAGTGAAATACATAACAAGCATGTATTTTGTAATTGTATATAGATTAAGCAGCCAGATGAATGTCCTTTATCGTTGAATAAATGCAGCGTGACTGAACCATTGATGCAATATCATTTTGCTGAGGAGGCTTTCTGTGTATTACAAATTCGTGCTAATCGTACTTCTGGCCGTCTTACCAGGAGTTTATTTATATTATTTCCCTGTTTCTGCAGGAAAAAAACAGATACGAGCCTGTATATTGGGACTATTATCTTTAATAAGCATATTTGTACTAACACAATTGATAACGGATAAATACAATATTCATTACATGGCTGCTATTATTCCGTTTTCCTACGCCATTTTTTATGCAGGTAAAGTATGGGGCTTTATTATCCCCCTAGCACTGATCCTGTATGATTACATACATTTTTCTTCACCACAAAGTCTACTTCAATACTCTACATATATTATTATAGTATCGGTTGTTTACTTATTAAGTCATGCACACTTTCAAATGCTAGAAGGTTTACGTAAAGTTATTTTTATGTTTTCTAACTTTTGCATTATCGTAATTCTGCTCATATTATTCTCATTACAGCTTTCCTATGAGCCATTTCTATATTTGCAATCGGTCGACGAGGCATGGGAAACTTTAGTGAAGTGTCTAGTTTTTATTATCGCTGTTTTTCTATCTTACAGTGGTATTCTAAAGCAGGAGCAGGCGATCCATTATAAAAATCAATATGAAAAGATGAAAATGTCTCACGATGAGTTGAAAACTTGGGTGCAAGTTATTCAATATGCTCCGTTTGCAGTACTTAATGTGAACCGAGATGAACAAATTATTTACGCTAATCAGCAAGCCTATCAAAATTATGAAAAGCTAAGCGAGATTGATACTCAAAACGAAAGCACACAGCAATTAAATCAGGTATTATCAGATACAGGCTATCCAATCGTTTCAAGATTAATCCAGCGGGTATTTGAATCGAGCAAGCCAATTAATGCCTCAGTTCATAACGAAGATCAGGACTTGATGTATTCTGCGATACCAATCTTTGCAATCGATAACATTACGATGTATGCTGTAGCACTGTTTGTACAAGATATTACCGAGCTACAGGCACTACGAAGAGAGCTTGATCGAATGGATCGACTTAGTCTTGTCGGTGAGATGGCAGCAAGCATTACACATGAAATACGTAATCCAATGGCTGTCGTAAGAGGATATGTGCAGCTGCTGCAAGAGCGATCCGAAGCTGCTCAACGAGAGTATTTCTCCATCGTTCTTGAGGAACTTGATCGAACAAATAAAATTATTAGTGACTTTTTAACTTTGGCGCAAAATAAGCGCGAGCAGCGACTTTCTTACAGCCTAAATGATGTCATCCAAGAGCTGGTTCCTTTGATTCAGGCAGACGCTAACTTACGAGGACAAACGCTTATCGTAGAGCTTAGTGATAATCTACCTCAATTTCAAATAAATGAAACTGAAATTAAGCAGCTGCTACTTAATATTTCTCGCAATGGAATGGAAGCGATGCAACAGGATGGGGTGCTTACCATCAAAACGTTGTTCGTGCATCATCAGATTATACTGTTAATCTCAGATACTGGGTTAGGTATTCCTGATGAGCTAAAGCAAAAAATATTTGAGCCATTTTACTCGTCTAAGCGGATGGGTACGGGGCTAGGCCTTCCGCTATGTGCCAATATTGTACATCGTCATAATGGCAATATCCATGTAATCAATAATGAAGGACAGGGAACTATATTCCAGATTGTATTCCCTTTAGAGCAGCAATTGCTTAGCTCGTAGATTGTGTTGCACAGCCTTGAAGAGGAAAGGTATAATATAGACGATAAACAAATAAGGGAGTGTTATGAATGTCAATGTCATTTGAGAGATATATGATGGATATGATTCAACCAATGCGCGATGAGCTTACAAGCCTAGGTATTAAAGAATTGCGTACACCAGAGGAAGTGGAAGCTAATCTTCCTGAAGCAAAAGGAACGGCACTTGTCGTTATTAACTCTGTATGTGGATGTGCCGCTGGCCAATGTCGCCCTGGCGTAGCACAAGCTCTGCAGCACGATGCAGCTCCAGATCATTTATTCACAGTATTTGCAGGTCAAGATAAGGAAGCGACTGCAAAAGCTCGTGAATATTTTGCGCCGTATCCACCATCCTCACCTTCTATCGCGTTAATGAAAGATGGAGAGCTAGTATACTTTATTGAGCGTCATAGTATCGAAAATCGTTCTGCAGCTGAGATCGCAGCGGATCTGGTCGGTGCATTCGATAAGTTCTGCAGCTAATATGTTCTCTGATACTTGAGATCTAGGTATAAAAACCTGTCGCACTTCATTTGCGACAGGTTTCTTTTATTTTACGACAAAAAGCAGCGAAACTCTTATACAGCGCTTACAATTAAGGGGGGAATCTGATATTCTGTGTATAATACCGTTATATTGTATGCTATAATTTTTTTCAAATAAGAATGTTGTGAGGGAAAAGAGGAGGAACTTGTATGCATCGTCAACAGACTATAGGCGTCTTAACTCCTTTTCTAGGCGGAAATTACTATGCTGAAGTAATCCAAAATATTCATAAAATAGCTAATCAGCTGAACATTAACCTCATTATTATTCGTACAGGTGGAAAATACTACAATGTGCCAATTGCAATGAATCGCGTCGATGGCTGGCTCGTTATTAATGTTGCAGTAGAAGATCATTTTATTAAGCAACTCGAAGAACGTTATCAAAAGCCGGTAGTTGTAGTTGCAAAGGATATTCGCAAGCTTAAGATGAAAGGTGGCATGGTCGTTGTTGATAATAAGCGTGCTGCTTACGAAGCAGTTATGCATCTGTATCAACATGGTCACCGGAACATTGGTTATATAGGCAGCAGGACGATGGATGATGTGCATTATCGGTATCGAGGCTACTTAGAAGCGATGAATGATCTAGGGTTAGAAGTTAAGTCATCTTACGTGTACGACGTAGGAGATATGACTGTCTTCGGTGGGAAAAAAGCTGCTGAACAGCTTATTGCAGATGGTTTTCCGATTACAGCAGCTGTTGTCTGCACGGATATGTGCGGCTTTGGGATCGTAGAAAAGCTACTTGAGAAAGGTTATCGAGTACCTGAGCATTTTGCTTTAATCGGCTTTGATAATTCTAGTACTGCACGTCATAGTATTATTCCAATATCAAGCATTGAGCAAAATCTCGAAGCATTAATTCAGCAAGCGATGGAAAAGCTTATACTGCGTATTGAAGATGATAAGCTAGGCTTTGAGATGGATGTTTTGCCTTGTCGTATGATAACACGAAAATCATGCGGTTGCAGCACTAATGAGCAGGAGCAACTGCAGGAGCGAGCTGATGTAGGGGAATACGCGAACCATATCAATGCTCTTCGTACTGAAAATAATGTAAACTATGAGTTTAATCGATACATATTAAGCTATCAGTTCAAAAAGATTCAAGATTTGTCTATGCTGCTTGAAAATTATTTTAATTGGGGCGCGATTATGCGGCAGCATGGCTATACTACGAATAAAGAGCCCAAGCTATGCATTCATGACTACTACCATTTTACCGATGGAGATAGCGAGTTCCATGATATGCATGATTTACGGTATGAAGCGCTGCAAAATAATCCACCGGATTTTACGATAGAGAAGCATTCCGACGATCATGAGGTTGTATACGTTATTCCTTACCGCTTAACGCAAAACAACTGGAGCTTGCTTTCTTTTGGTACGTCATTCGAAAAAACAATAGCTCGTACAACGGATTATATGAGAATGGTACATCTATTCGATATAATTTCAAATACTTTTGATCGAATTGCCCTGTTAGATGAGTCTGCTAATCTGAATCAGCAGCATCAATCGTTGAAAGAGCGACATGAGGTATTTAATCGATTAACGGAAGATATATTGTTTGAGATTGATTTTTCTCAAAAAAAAGTATGGCTTAATCGAAAAATGAAATTCCAAGTAAAGGATACACCGTTGCTTGGCTTAGAAGTATTTGTACATTCTGACGATATTCCTTTGCTGCGCAAACATTTTTACGATCATTTTAGAGAAAATAAGCCTTTCTATACTGAGCTTCGTATAATGGATGTAAAGGGACATTTTTATTTGGCAAATGTAAGCGCAGAAAGTACTCGAGATCGAATGGGCAATATTGAAAAGCTCATGGGCACGATTCGAGATATTTCTAAGCTTCGAATAAAGGAAGAAGAGACAAGCACGCTTCATGGCGTTTTTAATCGACGACGCTTTTATGATGCGATAAAGGATGCTATTAACAAGGGATCGAGTCAGTTTGCTTTGTGCGTGCTCGATATTGATAATTTCAAGCTGATCAATGATCTTTATGGTCATCATATTGGCGATGATGTTATCGAACAGATTTCAGAGGTGCTAATTCGCAGCATTAAAGAAGGAGATCATGTATCTCGTTTTGGTGGAGATGAATTTGTTATCCTGTTCCATTACGACCATGTAGATGAAGTAGATCGCTTAGCATTAGAGCTGTCGGAAAGAATCTCACATCGTATGAATCTCATTAATCGAGACATTAATTTATCTGTAAGCATCGGAGTCAGCTTATACCCGGGCGATGGAATGGATTACGAGGAGTTGTTAAAAAAAGCGGATATCGCTTTGTTTCAAGTGAAGCATAACGGTAAGAACAACTACTTAAAATTCGATCCGCATATGGTTAATTATCAGCAGGAAAAAAGAAAAATGGAAAAGGTGCTACGAGAAGCACTTGCTAAAGATCAATTTGTGCTCGTATTTCAGCCGCAGGTGTATGCACGAACGAAACGCTTTTACGGTGTAGAGGTACTACTCAGACTGCGTACAGAAAGTGGCGACATCCTTACACCAGATCAATTTATTCCTGTTGCGGAATCCGTAGGTTTAATTGTACCGATCGGTGCGTGGGTTATACGAGCGGCCTGCGAGCAAGGAATGGAATGGATAAAGCAAGGCTATGATCCAATTAAAATATCAATTAATATTTCTGGATTACAATTAAAATCAGTTCAATTTTTATCGACGATTAAAGAAATTGTTGAAGAAACAGGCATGAATCCGGCTAATTTGACGTTTGAGATTACGGAGTCTACCATTATAGACCAGTCCTATGCTGTGCTTCATGTCATTGAGGAAATCCGTAAGCTAGGCATTTCCGTAGCGATTGATGATTTTGGAATCAGTTATTCATCCTTATCTGTTTTGAAAAATTTCCCGATTGAAATATTAAAGATAGATAAAAGCTTTATTCGTGAAATGGTTACAGATGAAAAAGGGTATAAAATAGTGAATGCAATTATTAATATCGCAAAAAGCTTGGACTTGAAAATTGTAGCTGAAGGGGTAGAGGACAGTACTCAACTCGAGCTGCTTGATGAACTGGGCTGTCAATTTATTCAAGGCTATTATATTAGTAAGCCCGTTACTGAGTTCGAGATTGAAAAATTTCTCGTTCAACGAATTGGTGGTCGGCATCGACATCTCATAGAGGATAATAAGCATAAGGATGGTAACGATTAGATGATTATTGGCATCGGACATGATCTGACTGCTATTGCTCGCTTTACAACGATATTAGAAGGAAAATCGAGCAATCGTTTTTTGCAGCGTATTTTTACGGAAAGTGAGCGCAACGATATTGAGCAGCTTGCAAGCCAATCGCGTATTGCAGAGTTTGTAGCTGGCAGATTTGCAGCAAAGGAAGCAATAAGCAAAGCGCTTGGCTGTGGCATTGGTGGTGCGCTTGGCTTTCACGATATGGTTATTGCAAGATTGGCATCAGGAAAGCCAGAATGTACGTTAAGCGAAGGCGCAAAGCTGCGACTTAATCTGGCCCATAGAAATATTGCTATTCATCTGTCCATTACACATGAGCGTGATCATGCGTCTGCGTTCGCCATTGTAGAGGAGCAATAATGACTTCAGGCGTCAGCTATTTGAAGTGAAAAAAGAGCCAATAACGTCGCTGAGTTCCGTCAACATGCGCTTGTTTTATACAGCATTAGCAGTGTCACAAAAAAAAGTTGGAGCGGAAACGTGTTAATTAAACTGCAGCCTGTAGAGTAGACACTTAAAAAAGACTACTATACAGGCTACAGTTTATAATTCCCTCCAACTTTTTTTAGTTTAGAGACTTTTTGGACAGTCCCTCCTTTTTTCGCACAACCTACTGTTGCTTTGAAAGCCATGCGGCCAGACCGTTAATTTCTTCTTCGGTAAGCTTTTCCTGGAACGCTGGCATAAGACCTCCACCTCCAGTAATTCTAGCTACAATCTCCTCATAGCTTAAGCGCTCAAAAACAAGCTGTAAATTAGTTTGTTCTCCTACTTTTCCAGAAAGATCTGTCGCGTGGCACCCGATACAGCTTGATTTGTATATGGAAGCAACCTCAGCAGACGCTTGTTTAAGCGTCACCTTGCCACTATTGTTATCGGATTGTCCACATGCAGTCATTAAAACAGCAGCTGCGCAAATAAGGATAGCTAGTTTCATAGATTTCACAGTTAGACCTCCTAACGATAAGTGATATAATGAACGAGATCATTAATTATCATTATAGTGAACTACAGTGTAATTTCAAACATAAAGGCGGTTTATTGCTATGACACATATTAGCTTGGAGCAGAAAAAGGTGAAGTACGGGGAGGATTTACTGGAATGGTATTTTCATATTCAGCGTGATCTACCTTGGAGAAAAAATCATGATCCTTATCGGATATGGGTATCCGAGATTATGCTTCAGCAGACGAGAGTAGATACAGTTATCCCTTACTTTAATTCATTTTTAAGTAAATTTCCAACGATAAAGCATCTTGCAGAAGCCCAAGAAGAGGAAGTTCTAAAAAGCTGGGAAGGATTAGGCTATTATTCGAGAGCTCGTAATTTGCAAGCCGGTGCGAAAATGGTCATGGAGCAGCATAATGGGCAGATGCCAACGACAAAGGAAGAGGTTGCTGCATTAAAAGGTGTTGGTCCTTATACGTGTGGCGCTATTATGAGCATTGCCTATAATGAGCCAATCCCTGCTGTTGATGGCAATGTAATGCGTGTTATTTCTCGTTTTTTTGCTTTGGACGATGATATCGCTAAAGCATCGACGAGAGTGAAGCTTGAAAAGCTTGTTGAGACGATGATTCCGCAAGATCAGGCTCGTTATTTCAACCAAGCGTTGATGGAGTTAGGGGCATTAATATGCACGCCCAAATCACCAAATTGTCTAATATGCCCTGTGATGGACAACTGTGAAGCGAGGCTGCAGGGAAGAGAGCAGGAACTGCCCTTAAAGTCTAAAGCGAAAAAGGCAAGAGTAGAATATAGGGTTGCGGTGATCGTAGAAGGGCAGGATGAGCATGCTGGCAAGGTGCTTGTTAGGCAACGTCCTGCAGAAGGATTGCTCGCTGGCATGTGGGAGCTGCCTCACGTACTTATTGAAGGAGATCAAGCTGCGCTGTACGAACAAGAACAGAAGGAGCAGCCGCTGCTTGGTCAAGCGATTTCCGAACAACTGTATACTAATCATGGAGTGCTAGTAAGACCGAGAGCATGGCTATGCGACCAAGAGCATGTGTTCAGTCATATTCGCTGGAAGATGAGATTCTTTTTGGCGGATAGCGAGGAGAAGTCGGAGAAAGATACATCTGATCAGTGCCTCACGGATGACCTATTAAACATTCAGCAAGTTGCTGAGTCGGCAAGTGAATATGAGTTGCTTCAAGATCAGGCTAATGATCAACTTCAATCTGTGGAGCATAATAAACGATCAGAATTAAAGCAGGAGGCACAGCTGCGCTATATTTCGAAGGACGATATGAACAGCTTGCCGTTTCCTAATTTATTCTTAAAAATATTGCAAAACTATTGGGAATCGAAGGGAGTGTAGTGCTATGTCACTATTAAATGAGCTGCTTGAGAGCAAAATTATAGCGATATTACGCGGTGTGGAGCCTCACTATTCATTGCAAACGGGTCAAGCAATTATTAATGGCGGCGTTCGATTCATGGAGATTACGATGAATACATCCGGAGCCGAGTCGATGATTGCCCAGTGGAGACAGCAGTTCTCCGAGCAAGCCTATGTTGGTGCGGGAACTGTAATTGATGTGGAGCATGCAAAGCGTGCAGTTGCAGCAGGGGCTCAATTTCTAATTTCTCCGAATCTGGATTTGGAAGTCATCGAGTATGCTCAGCAGCACGATGTGCCGGTCTGGCCGGGTGTTATGACTCCGACTGAAATTTTGGCAGCGAAAAAAGCAGGTGTGGATGCGATTAAATTGTTCCCAATGGGCACGTTAGGAATAAACTATATACGTGAAATAAGAGGGCCGATTGCAGACCTGCCGATTATCGCTACTGGTGGTGTGAAGATGGACAATATTGCCCAGTATTTCGCTGCAGGTGCCAACGCTGTTGGGATGGGCACAACGTTAGTTGATCTGAGCCATGCTCAAGCTGGGCGGTTTGAGGAGATTACGACTACAGTTAAAAGCTTTACAGAAGCAGTAGCAGAGCTATAAGGGTGTGACCATATCAATCAGAGTGCAGTAATAAACATAACAGCAGGTATATCTATTAACATTTAGTAGATAATAGAAAGAGGGTTGTTTGCACCAAAGGCCGTGAAGGAGGCTGTTATGAGGAAACTATTAGGTATTTTATTTGTCGTAGCGGCGTTGTACCTATCCTATTATTTACTTAAAGAGATTACATGGGAATCGAAGCCAGCTATTATTGAATCGATACAAGATACTGTACAGCAAACTGTGCAAGAAGCTGGGACGAAATTGAAGGAAGAGCTCGATAAAGTGGAGCAGTCATTGTCTGTTCAACCGGATTTGTCTATGGACAATACGACAGCTGAAGCCATTAAGTCCGATACAGAGCTTTCAACGAATGATGTAGAAGGTGTTGTACAGTTTTTAGCGAAGCAGTTGGATGAAAGGAGTCCGAGCGTTACTTTCCGTATTCAGGGCTCATACGAGACGATAACCAATGAGTTGAGTAACTGGCTGACCGAAGCGTTAGTAATCAATGAATATTCGCGATATGCTATGTCATCTTATAGCTATACGATTAGTAACAAGCTGTTATTTACAGAGGTAGAACTGAAAACTACGTTCCGCGAAAGCAAGGAAATGACAGAGCAAGTTAGAAATTATGCGAAGGAACTCGTAGCTTCGATGAATCTATCAGAGTACACCAAGGAACAGCAGATCAAACTACTGCATGATTGGATTGTAACCCATGTTCAATACGATGAAGGCTTAACACGTTATACTGCCTATGAGGCGTTAACTGAAGGGCTTGCTGTTTGTCAAGGCTATGCCATGCTCGGTTATATGCTGTATAGTGAAGCAGGCTTTGATGTACGAATTGTAGAGGGGACAGCCAAAGGACAGGAGCATGCTTGGAATATGATTAAGCTTGATGATCGTTGGTATCAGCTTGACTTGACGTGGGATGATCCAATTGGTCAGGCGGCTACTGAAGTCAGCTACCGCTACTATCTCGTTAATAATGATGAGCTTAGAGAAGATCATGTATGGGAAGAAGGCAATTACCCTGTTGCATCAGTTAGTTATAAATCGGCGTTAAATGAGAGAGCTGCAGCACTCGATGTGAATTCTGAGCAATATAAGCAGCTACAGGCACTTCGTGAAGAACTGGGCTTTCATTGGCATGATGATGAGTATACGATTACGGCTTACGATGAGCTACATGAGCTGTTAAAGCTAGCAGTTGAGGAGAAGCGCTCTGAGGTCGAGTTTCGCTATATCGAGGGCAATAACATACAAAAAGATGTAGAGAAAGCATTGCGCTCATTTAATACTCGTCTATCTTATCAAATGAGCTTCTATCCACTAAGTGAGCAAGGAGATACAGTTGTTCAGCTAACCTTCGATTATTCGTAGCTTAATCTGATGAAACATTTGCTTATTTATAGTTCAAGAAGACGCAATGTTTGCTTGCATACCTGCTTGACAACAATCAGGAATTAACCGAGAATTTATATCAATGAAGATATGCGCATATAAAGGTGGAATAAAGATGGAAGCAAAGGACCATGCGTTTTTAAGCTCTGACACGGTCGATACCGTATCTCAAATGTTTAAAGCTTTATCTGATCCGACAAGAATAAAATTATTATACTTGCTGTCGCAAGAGGAATGCTCTGTAGGTCATCTGACGGAAGTATTGGAGATGTCACAGTCAGCAGTATCGCATCAGCTAAGCTTTTTAAGAATGATGAAGCTTGTGAAAAACCGTCGTGAAGGAACGACGATGATCTACTCCTGTGATGATAGTCACGTCATCTCGCTTTTGAAGCAAGCGATTGATCATGCTGAGCATTGAGCTGCGAATGAAGATATTAATTGGACAATCAAGGTCAAGCAGATGTAACGGACTGCACCCAGCGTAAATAGTTGTAAACAAAAAGCAGTAAGGCTGAATAGCTTGTGACCCTATCGTTAGATCCTTCTAACTTTTTGGAGTCTTTTCAAGCTATATTCTGTGCCTTACTGTTTTTTCGTTAATCTATAAGTCTCATTTAGTCTATATGTCTCACTATTAGCTTTTTAGTTTATTGCTGTTTTTGCCTAGCAGCGGTCATCTGCTGCCATACGGAGCCGGCTGCTTCTTCACCACGCTCGATGCGCTCAATCGCTATCTTCGCTTGAAGCTGGATCTCAAATTCAGGATCGCTAGCTGCTATTGTTAATGCAGGCAATGCGCGCTCATCTCCAACCTCATACATAAAGCGTGCAGCTCTCCAGCGGACCAGCTTGTTTTTGTCGCCAAGTGCTGTAATCATCGGCTCGATTGCGCCAGCATCACCAAGATCAGACAACGTATCGCCAGCAGTTCGGCGTACAGAAGCTGAAGAGTCAGCTAATGCCTGATACAGCAGCGGCATCGCTTCAGGGGTGCGGAGATCTCCTAGAAAGATAACGGCAAGTCTGCGAATGGATGCATTGCTGTCTTGTAGTGCCAACTGCATCACCTCGATCGCTTGCTCATCAAGTAAGTAGCGGTCTAGCGCAGCGTAGCGGGCTTGCCAGTCTTCACTTTTAAATTCACGCAGTACACTCTGTCCATCTAAAGGCGCAGGACGAACAACTTCCTGAGGAGTGCTGTCCGTTGTACTACCTATAGCGAGTGAGGCTTTAATCAGTTCTTCCAAGCGATCTGCTGTGTAGCTTGCTTCCAGCTCTTGAACGATTTCGCTGGCGATCTCTTCAGGTGCACCGTAACGCACGCCGAACTCTTCTAGCTTGCGTTCGCGAATCATCGTTGAACCAGCGGCTGCGGAAACAGCATCGATGAATTTTTGTGGAAGTGCGGCTCTAGTTTCGCCGTCTATCGTGCGGACACGGACTTGAATAGGAATGCCACGGAACATTTGCACTAGCACTTGTGCTTCACCATAGCTTGTACTAGATTGACCTACTCCGGTTGTTAGCTCTTGATCGGCTTGTAGAATGGTACGAGCCTCGGCAAGGATAGCCGCCCAATCTGAACCAGGCTTGCGATCTAGCGCAATAAAGTCAGTTGTATGAAATAAGCTTTTAACGCCTTGGATCGATAGCAGACTGCGATAAGGCTCTTGTGTTTGATCTAGCTCTTTGACAGTGTACGTAAGACGACGGCCGCGAGGCAATGATTCGTCCAAGTTCAGCTTCATAGAATTAGGGCTAGGTGTTGGTTCAATCGATAATAGCTTCATATATAGATCCTCCCCGGATTAATAATAATATGGTATACATTTAGCTTAACAGTTATTTAAACAATATCAAAATTTCATCTAGAATTTAAGTGAAAACACGCAATTATGAACAATGATTTCGAAATTTTAAAGGGAAACAAAGGTTTTATGAGATAGACTATGCTATAATAGTCCGAGGTAGTTAGTACGAAGAGAAGGACGGGGTATATAAATGATTAGTACAAATGGCATCACGCTTCGTTTTGGAAAGCGTGCGCTTTTTGAAGATGTAAATATTAAGTTTACTCCTGGAAACTGCTATGGCCTAATTGGTGCAAACGGTGCCGGGAAGTCTACTTTCCTTAAAATATTGTCTGGTGAAGTTGAACAAACTCAAGGTGAAGTGCATATTACACCAGGTGAACGTCTTGCAGTCTTGAAACAGAATCATTATGAATATGATGAGTTTCAAGTGCTTGAAACGGTCATTATGGGACATAAAAAGCTGTATGACGTAATGAAGGAAAAGGATGCACTGTATGCCAAGGCAGACTTTACAGATGAAGACGGCATGCGTGCTGGTGAACTTGAAGCAGAATTTGCTGATATGAACGGCTGGGAAGCAGAGTCTGAAGCAGCAGAAATGCTGAATGGACTTGGTATCGGACCAGATCTTCATTACAAGCAAATGACTGAGCTAGATGGCAATGAGAAGGTACGCGTGTTGCTTGCGCAAGCATTGTTTGGCTCTCCGCATATTCTACTGCTCGATGAGCCTACCAACCATCTTGACATCGAGTCGATTCGTTGGCTGGAAAACTTCCTTGCCGATTATGAAGGCACTGTTGTCGTAGTCAGCCATGATCGTCACTTCTTGAATACTGTATGTACGCATATCGCTGATATCGACTTCGGTAAAATTCAGATGTATGTCGGTAACTACGACTTCTGGTATGAATCTAGCCAGCTTGCGTTGCAGCTTATGCGATCAGAAAACAAGAAAAAAGAAGATAAAATTAAAGAGCTTCAAGCGTTTGTTCAGCGCTTTAGCGCCAATAAATCTAAATCCAAGCAGGCTACATCTCGTAAAAAACTGCTTGATAAGATTACACTGGATGACATTCGTCCATCCAATCGTAAATATCCATTCATCCTCTTCAAGGGAGAACGAGAAGCAGGCAAGCAATTGTTGCTTACTGAAGGCTTAACGATTTCCGTTGAAGGTGAAGTGTTGATCGACAATTTAACGCTTACCATTAACAAAGGGGATAAAATTGCGTTTGTAGGTCCGAACGGTCTTCCGAAAACAGCATTTTTCGAAACGATTGCTGGTGAGCGTGAGCCGGATGCTGGAACGTATTCATGGGGCGTTACAACGACTCGTTCGTACTTCCCGAAAGATAACTCTAAGTACTTTGACGGCGTAGATCTAAATCTTGTGGAATGGCTTCGCCAATATTCCAAAGACCCAGATGAAACGTTCCTTCGTGGATTTTTAGGTCGTATGCTCTTCTCAGGCGATGAAGCACTTAAAAAAGCTAGTGTGCTTTCTGGAGGAGAAAAGGTTCGCTGTATGTTGTCTAAGATGATGCTGGAAGGCGCAAACGTATTTATTATGGATGAGCCTACGAACCACTTGGATCTAGAATCCATTACGGCATTGAACAATGGTATGATGGACACAGATTGTACGGTTCTGTTTACATCGCATGACCATCAATTCGTTCAAACGGTCGCAAACCGTATTATTGAATTTACACCTAACGGTGTAATTGACCGCCTAATGTCATATGATGAATATCTTGAAAGTAGTGAAATTAAAGCTCTACGCGAAAAAATGTATGATGGAGCGCTAGAGTCATAATATGAAAGCCTTGCAAAGGTTGCTGTACTTAACAGTTAAGCCTTTGTAAGGCTTTTTTGTTGCGATGCATTCCTTTTGGAAAAGTGGTCGACACTGTAGAAGTAGGATATACAAGCAGTGTGGCAAAAATTGCATAAGTGAAACTTTGTTTGATGCGGTCGTTATTGTTGCATTCGCTCACAAGTTGCGACTTGGGTAAAAACTGTTTCTGTAGACCCACACTATGTTTATCATGTATGATACGGAAAGTGAATTTAAAGTGCTCGCATTGGTTGGGGAGGTATTAAAACTGACACAGTATGAAGAAATAAAGCAAGGGGAAAAAGGTGCATGGCTTAGCATTGGTGCTTATCTTGTTCTTTCCTCGATAAAACTCTGGATTGGTTATAGTTTTTTATCTGGGGCGCTCGTAGCCGACGGTTATAACAATTTAACGGATATCATAGCTTCTATCGCTGTATTGGTAGGCTTAAAAATATCGCAAAAACCGCCAGACGTAGATCATCCGTACGGACATTTTCGGGCAGAAACGATTGCTGCATTGGTCGCATCCTTCATTATGGCGACAGTAGGCTTGCAGGTTATTATGGAGGCAGGACGATCTCTGTTTGAAGGAAATATTCAGACCCCTAATTTAATTACTGCATGGGTCGCTATAGCTGCTGCAGTAGTGATGCTGCTTGTGTATACGTACAATAATCGTCTCGCTAAAAAAATTAATAATGCCGCTCTTCATGCTGCCGCAAAAGATAACCTGTCTGATGCGCTTGTAAGTATAGGGGCCGCGATTGGGATTTTCGGTTCTCAGCTACATATGCCGTGGCTTGATCCGATTGCGGCGTTAGTAGTCGGTATCATTATATGTAAGACCGCTTGGGATATTTTTGTTACCTCAACACATGCTTTGACCGATGGAATCGATGAAAAAGTACTTAAAAAGCTTCATGCGACAGTCTCTCATACGAAAGGTGTACGTGAAATATCTGATCTGAAGGCAAGGGTGCACGGCAATAATGTGCTCGTTGAGGTTATTGTACTCGTTGATCCAGAGTTAACGTTAATCGAAGGGCATTCCATCTGTGATGAGATAGAACGCCGGCTGTATAAAAAGCATAAGATTCTGAATGTTAACGTGCATGTTGAGCCTCATGAAACGAAGATTACACAGTAGAAAGTTAACATTTTATATCAGAAAACGTTAGAAATTGGGATGATAGTCTGATGTTTTATAGGTAGTAAATGTTGGAAATCCTTTCATGGTCCTAGTAAAACAGTTAAAAAGTCCTATAAGAGGTGTGAGCTATAACCGTAAGGAAGATGAGAGGGTTTTCATTTTTCTCATCTGCAAAAACATGATTTTATTGGATAATATATTAAAATAAAGGGTGTCTCTAATAATAGGGACATCCTTTATTAATTTTCTCTCACAAATATGATGCCTATATTCAAGCTATTAGAGGTCTTAGTTATTTAGGCAACAAGGCAGATGCCCGCTGTTCTCTTCTAATTCTATAATGTGATCAACGCTTAACGAAGCGATTTTGCAGCAAGAGGAAGGAGAACAGCAAGAATGAACTATTCTATTAAGTACAAAGTGACTACGGCAGCATTAGCCGTGAGCATAGTATTAGGAGGGTTATCGCTAGCACCAGCACCGGCCGCTCATGCAGCAGAGGTAAGCGCCATTAATCAGGTGGCAGAAGTAACTTGGGGTGTTAATCTGCGAACAGGTTCAAGTACAACAAGCAAAGTAATTAGAATGATCTCTAAAGGAGAGCAAGTAACGGTTATTGGTATTGCATCTAATGGCTGGCTTCAAGTCAAAGATGGAAAAGGCAATACAGGTTATATCTCCGATGGTAGCAAATATACAGAGGTTGTAAGCAATTCTACTAGCACATCTAGCGGTTCTAGCTCTAATAGCTCATCGAATACTGTAACTGCAAGCAGTACGCTTGGTGTAGGTACGATTAAAAAATCTGTATCGTTCCGTAAAGGTGCAAGTACATCATACTCTCGCATTCGCTATTTACAAGCAGGTGAGCAGGTTACCGTACTTAGCAAATCAGGAAGCTGGTATAAAGTAACGGATTCAAGGGGTGTTACTGGCTACGTGTCTACTCAAAGCCAATATATCTCAGTAAGTGGGACAGGCTCTACCATCGATACAGGTTCTAGCAGCAACACAGGCTCTAGCAGCAACACAGGTTCTAACAGCAACACAGGTTCTAGCAGCAACTCTGACTCTACAGTAAGTTCTAGTGCTTCTGTTGAGAAAGTGATCTCCGCTGGGATGAAATACTTGGGTACTCCATATGAGTATGGTTCCAACCGTAGCACAACAACGACATTTGACTGCTCTGACTTTGTAAGACAAGCCTTTAAGGATGCGCTAGGTCTTACACTACCTGCTGATTCAAGAAAACAAGGTGCATATGTGAAAGAGTTAGGTAATGCAAAAACAAGCATTAGCCAGCTACAACGCGGAGACCTTATGTTCTTTATGTCCTACAAAGGATCAAGCAAATCCAGCTATAGCAGTGTAAATAAATCTACAGCAACGATTACTCACGTAGGGATCTATCTTGGAGACGGCAAAATCCTTCATACGTATTCCAAAGATAGTGGCGGTGTAAGAACGGATACGATTACAGGCAAGCATTGGGAATATCGCTTCTTGTATGGCGGTAGTGCTTTAAAATAATAAAACATATCATGTAATATAGTATTAAACAGGGGTGTATCAGCCATCGTTATTTATAATGATGATGAGATACACCCTTGTTTTTTTACATAAAAAACGGAGCAACATTAGCGGGATTAGAGATCCTCCATGCAGCTCCGTTTATTTTTTATAATTTAAGGCTTCTATCAAGCGATCTTGCTTAATAGTTTATTACATCTCCGCTTGTTGTTCATTACCTTGCTCAAGTTCAAGCGCTTTGCGCTCTTTACGCTTACGCAGCCATTTACGAACGAATAAAAAGATAACGATAAGTGGTACAACAGTAATGAAGATATAGAGTGAAACGTTATGAACCATTGATTCTGCAGTTTTTCCAAATAAATAGAATAACGCACCTACAACATAAAACTTTGTTGCTCTACCGATAGCAGCATAAGCCATTAGCTGCCACAACGGGTATTTAAGCACACCTGACATAATTGTGAAGACTTTGAACGGGATAGGTGTGAACGCACCAATAAGGATGGCAATAGAGCCTTTGTTCTTAAAATAGTCTGTTGCTTTTTCAGTAAGTTGAGGCTTTACGAAACGAGTTAAAATACCTGTGCCGAAAACTTTACCAATAAAGTAGCCGATAGGCGTCCCTATGAGACAAGCGATAAATCCGAATGTAGCTAGCCAAAGAGCGTTGCTAGGATTGAGCATGCTTAAGGAAACCTGTGTAAAGAAAGCAGGTATTGGGAAAATAATCGCATCCAGAAAAGCATGAATTGCTAATCCGAGTGGTCCAAAATTCCCCATGAATTCTACAAATTGTTCCATCAATAGCTTGCTCCTTTAACAAAATCTTCCGTAAACTATGACGAAAAAGCAGATCAGATACTTTATTAGTCAAGTAATTACAGTTTAACACAAAATAAAATGTTATTGCGCCTAATTTTTGTACGTAATGGGTAGGCAAAAGGTTTCAAAAAAAGCAGCGCTACAAAAATTGCAGCACTGCTTTGACACAATGTAGAGGGTCATAATGTATGTTTCGTTTATGCAAAAGCTGTTCGCGCATATCACTAATTTTCGCACGATCACGAATGAGCTTGAACCAACGATCGACGGTGTCGGTACTTGTCAACATTTCACCAAAACCAATCTTAATAAAGTATTCGCAGTTTTCTTCTTCTTGTCCAGGAATTGGCTCATAAAACAACATAGGGAGCGCTTTGCTAAGACCTTCAGTACAAGTCATGCCTCCTGGCTTCGTAACTAATAAATCGCTAATCTCCATCAGTTCGTTGATATGCTGAGTAAAGCCAATGATGTGTATATTAGGATGCTTGAATAAAGGGTCAGCCTCAAGCTTTTCTTTCATATCTGTATTAGATCCAACGCAATATATAAGCTGAGTAGATTCTCGCCATTTGGTCATATAAGATAATACACTATCCTCATGCAGCATGCCCCATCCACCGCCCATAATAAGCACGGTTGGCATCTCTTGAAGTTTTAATTTGGCACGAATTTCTTCTTTTGAAGAGGGCTTCCAAAACTTGGGATGAATAGGGATGCCCGTTACTGAAATGCGATCCCTTAGCACTCCCTTTTCGATTAATCGATCTTTTACTAGATCTGAAGAAACGAGATATTGATTGACTTCTTCGTTTACCCATGAGCCGTGCGCATCATAGTCTGTAATAACTGTTATTAGAGGAGTGGTTAATCCGTATTCTTTTAATTTCGCAATCATCATAGCAGGAACTGGGTGGGTACATATAATTAATTGCGGATTAAGTCTTTCTACAACCTTTACAGTTTGCGTATAAAATAAACGATAAAGTGCATATTTGGTAATACGATTGGTTGGCTTGCGATAATTGCTCCGATACATCATGCCTACGACTTTAGGCTGTTTGCTAACGGTTTTCCGATAAGCATTAATAATAATTGGAGCCATTACAGGATTAAGAAAACTACCTAGCTCTAGGACTTTCGTAGAGATGTCAGGATTGATATGTTTTAATCCTTCACTAAGAGCATGCGCTGCTTGCGTATGACCCGAACCGAAGCCTTCAGATAGCAGCAATACTCTTTTCTTGCTCATAACATTCACCTTCTTCTTATCTTCCATATTACCCTGCTACTTCATCGTTACACAAGTCCAGTTTATTCAGCTTGCATCTAAAATCATCATCATTTACAGTAAATTTATGAACAGAAGGAGGTATGTAGATGAAAACTTCAGAATTTCTTATTGGTCAATTAGTTACTGCAAAGGTGAGAACTGGAATATACATAGGTGAGATTATCGAACGGTATGATCCTCGTCTTGTTGTTAAAATTTTAGCCGTAATAAAGCATCCAGAGCAAGGTGATCTGCATCATCCGTACAACCCTGATGTACCGATGTTTCATGAACGTCGAGCACTTGCGTATACAGAGAAGACAACGGTTTTGCCAAAGGATGTCGAACATTATGAGGGCGAGATACCTGAGTATAAGGAATCGTTGCTTCAGGCAGCCCAGCAAGAGCTTGAAAAGCTAGACAAGCTCAATCGCTGGACTGCAAAAAGCTTGGATAACATGAAAACGTTGATCGAATCTTATTAGTGAATGAAGCTAGAGCTTGAGAAGCGCAGCGTACGCAATTGGTACGTGAGCATCGGAAAGACATATGCTTCCGATGTGCGTTTTTTCAAAACGCTTAAGCTGAATTCAATCTTCGACGTCGA
>Ga0160467_100340_pt1 | contig 49968 bp, 44 predicted proteins | sample HID1972I_E11MG_FD_108221 | JGI IMG/M metagenome (GOLD analysis project Ga0160467, IMG submission 108221) | Enriched pill bug-associated microbial communities from UW Madison campus, WI, USA - HID1972I_E11 MG | ecosystem: Host-associated > Arthropoda: Insects > Digestive system > Unclassified ... | reverse complement strand
AGGCTTCCTGGTTGTGAGAAACTCCAATGAGGTCTCCATGGAGAAACTCCCGTTCTTCATCCATGGAAACCTCAATCACAGATCAGGCGGCAGCGAGCAATGTGGGAGTGAAACAGCGGTTACATTTCTGGATCGATGTGGATACGACAAATTGTCGAGACGTTGTAAGCGGTTCGATGAGAAAGCCATTAACGCAGAGCGAATGGATTAAGCCGCAGTGGCAGGATTCGAACCCGCAACCTCTTGCCCGGCAAGGGGTAAATCTTGTCGTAGAAAGCAAGTGCGCTATCCATTGCGCTACACCGCGACATGCCGTCTCAGGCACGTTCGAGATATACCCCGACTGCGTTCTACGATGTTGACGCAGATTTGTTATTTTTCCGAAAAGCGGGTCGATAAATTCGCCCGACGTTTCTGTTGCCCGACTTCTATCGCCAGTTTCAACCTTTGCTGCTCATGGTCTAGCAATTCATCCATATATGATTGTCTTGTCGATGGGCTTATTTGGCTTGCCCAAACCAAATGAGGTCCATGGGTGAGAGTTGCCTTTTCCCGTTGCTCTAAAACGTCGACGAGACGTAATGCTATTTGGCTCTCAGAAAACTTATCCCACTCACGAGCGGACATCATTTTTCTCCAGAATTCTTCAGATTTTGAGAGCTCCTTAATACGCTGCTTCACGTCAGCAAAGTTATCGGCCTCTCGCTCTCGCATTCCTTCATCGCTGTTCTCGTAGCGAGAAATTATCTCGTCCCGATCTATCTCCACTCTCAGTTCACTACGAGCAAATCTGTTTATCGCTCCCGCCAAGCTCTCATCGGATATGCCACTCGCGAGTTCAAATATCAAACTGCATAGAATTGAGAATGATGACCCGGGTGTCGTGACAAATTCGGGTGACTGAAATTGAAGGGAAAGGCGGTATGCGCACTCTACGATGTGGGTCCGCCCTTTGTTGTCTCCTACATAAAACGCTGTCCCGCCATTCTCATCCTCATAACGAGTCAGCTCGGCGGCAAAACGCAACACCTTTAGTTCTCCGCGCAACTCCTCGATGTGACGGATTGGATAATAGGTGCTGTCATTCAATACTTGATGCAGCGCAGTTTTGTGGTGTGCATATTGAATGTCGATATGACGAGCGGCTTGATCGAGTAGGCTCTCCAACTCATTAGTTTGAGTTATCAGGGTGTTAATGTCACGTAGGATTTTCTTTCGCTTCTTACTTGAGTATTCAGACACCATGACCGACGGATAGTCCCGGCAACAGTCATTTATTTGATGAACGGCCGAACTGATATTGGCAAAATCTATCAAATCTAAAATCTGGACAATGGATGGGAGTAAGTCCTGCAGTCTAGCGATGAAGATTTTTCTCTCGTTGATGATTGTTGTAAGATCACTTTGATTTATTTTTGCGCTGATGAAATCTAAGAGATGTTCATCTGGCAGATATTGACCGGCTGTTTCAGAGAGGGAGCTGGCCACGGCACGACGCTTGTCAGTAAACAAGCCGTCCGTAATTTGATTTAGAGCGTCGAGCATCAGATTGTGGGGAATTTTCTCCCCTGATCGGAGATAAGGAAAGATTCTTTGAAGCACAGCCTTTTCTCGCCATTCCGTTCATAACAACAACCAAGAATGTTAGCCTCGAACCTTCAAGCCATGAAGAGGGATTCTAATAAAAAAGGTAGACATCGTTACTTCATGGGAGTCTTCGCTCTAAGTGTGTTTTTTAAGGCTCCTTAGTCGATCACAGGCACACGCTGGTACTCATCAAGGCCGCACTGGCCGAATCGCGCGACCGATGCTTTACTTCGGTCGGCCATGGAGGGTGCGGCTTGATCGTCATTCGCAATGCGCAGGAGCAGGAAGCGGAGGTTCTGGCAGCCATCGGCCTCAGGGCGTGGCGGCAGGCCACAACGGCGCTCGGCATTACCGCGACGCTTTACGATAACGCAGCCAGTGCCTTTTCCAATTTCACCCGCTCGTCCTGGCTTGCCATCCGCGTGGCCGAGTTCGGGGGCGCGGTTGCCGGATGGGCGGCACGGGAACATTTCAACGAGGCGATTTCCGATTTCTGGATCGATCCGGATTTTCAGCGCAGGGGTATAGGCAGCCTCCTGCTTGCGGATATCGAACGGCAGATATTGCAACGTGATTTCGAAACCATCCGGCTTGAAACCCATGCGCAGAACGAACCGGCGGTCGCCTTTTTCCGTCATCACGGTTATAGCGTCCACTGGCTTTCCGTCTCCTATGCGCCGAAGCTTGATCGCGACGTGCAATCCGTCGGCCTGCAAAAGCAGCTGGTCGAGGTCGAGAGCGGCCTTTATGGGCCGGGGTTCTGAGAGAGCGTCTGCAGGCCGGTTACAAGCCGTATCGGCCAGTCCGGCATGATGGCAAGGGACGCGACAAGGCCCACCTGTAAAATTACGATGGATATCAGGATGCTGCGGAAGGGTTCCTTGCGGGTTTTGTGGCGCAGCAGTTGTTGAGCCGAGACTGCGCCCAAGCTGCCGCCAATGAAAGCAAGCAATAACAGAGTACTTTCCCGAATGCGCCAGCCACCCTTTCTTGCGGCCTCCTTGTCCCACCAATAGACAAGAAAGACGAAAAGATTGAAGGCCATATAGGTCATGAAGCAGAGAGCGATCATGGTCATGACGTGAATAGAAACTGAGAACCGTAAAAAACGCGTATCCGGTTTCGGCGAAAATCCGGTGCCTGGCGCGACAGGGTGCAAGATGTCTTGCGCCCGCGCTCCATTTGTTCTACCCACCAAGGCCAAAGAACCCGTATATCGTGAGCTTCATATGACCCTTGTAGACGTGCGCACCCCCGACCCGAAACGCTTCATTCCCGGCGCCACCGGCGATTGGGAAATCGTGATCGGCCTGGAGGTGCATGCGCAGGTTCTCTCCAATTCCAAGCTGTTTTCCGGCGCTTCGACCACTTTCGGCAATGCGCCGAACTCCAACGTGTCGCTGGTGGACGCCGCCATGCCCGGCATGCTTCCCGTCATCAACGAGGAATGCGTCAAGCAGGCGGTGCGCACCGGTCTCGGCCTGAAGGCCAAGATCAACAACCGTTCGATCTTCGACCGCAAGAACTATTTCTATCCGGATTTGCCGCAGGGCTACCAGATTTCGCAGTTCAAGGACCCGATCGTCGGTGAGGGCATCATCACGATTTCGCTGGGTCCGGATCGTCAGGGCAATTTCGAGGATATCGAGATCGGCATCGAGCGCCTGCATCTGGAGCAGGACGCTGGCAAGTCCATGCACGACCAGCACCCGACCATGTCCTTCGTGGACCTGAACCGTTCGGGCGTGGCGCTGATGGAAATCGTCTCCAAGCCCGACATGCGCTCGTCAGATGAGGCAAAGGCCTATCTCACCAAGCTGCGGTCCATCGTGCGTTATCTCGGCACCTGCGACGGCAACATGGACGAAGGCTCGATGCGCGCCGACGTCAACGTCTCCGTGCGCCGTCCCGGCGAAGGTTTCGGCACGCGCTGCGAGATCAAGAACGTCAACTCCATCCGCTTCGTCGGCCAGGCCATCGAATATGAGGCGCGCCGCCAGATCGCCATTCTCGAAGACGGCGGTGTCATCGATCAGGAAACTCGCCTGTTCGATCCCGGCAAGGGCGAGACGCGTTCCATGCGCTCCAAGGAAGACGCGCATGACTATCGCTATTTCCCTGATCCGGACCTGCTGCCGCTCGAATTCGACGATGCTTTCGTCGAGGCGCTGAAGGTCGATCTGCCGGAACTGCCTGATGACAAGAAAGCCCGTTTCGTCGCCGATCTTGGCCTGTCGGTCTACGACGCCTCGATCCTCGTTTCGGAAAAGGCGATCGCCGATTATTACGAGTCGGTTGCTGCCGGCCGCGACCCGAAGGCCGCCGCCAACTGGGTCATCAATGATCTTCTCGGTGCGCTGAACAAATCAGGCAAGGACATCGAGACGACGCCGGTTTCTCCCGAACAGCTGGGCGGCATTATCGATCTCATCAAGGCAGAGACCATTTCCGGCAAGATCGCCAAGGATGTGTTCGAAATCGTCTGGAACGAGGGCGGCAACCCGGCCGAAATCGTCGAGACGCGCGGCATGAAGCAGGTGACGGATACCGGCGCCATCGAAAAGGCCGTGGACGAGATCATCGCCGCCAACCCAGATCAGGTCGAGAAGGTGAAGGCGAAGCCGGCGCTTGCCGGCTGGTTCGTCGGCCAGGTCATGAAGGCGACGGGCGGCAAGGCCAACCCGCAGGCCGTGCAGGCGCTGGTGAAGGCCAAGCTCGGCATCGAGGACGAGTAAGCGGACGCTGCTTCCCGTGCCTGTACAAAGGCATTGAAGTAGCAAGTTCTCATCCGTCATTCTCGGCATAAGCCCGAGGATGACGTCGAGCACTGGGACTGACATTGATTTATGCCGGGATCACGCCCGGCATTTCTGTTTCGAGACGGAGCAAACATCATGTTTTTTATACGCACGGCAAGCCAGCGCGATATCGAGCCGGTCCGGGCGCTTCTGGCTACCACCTGGCATGCGACCTATGACGCGATCTACGGCGCAGACAAGGTGAAGGAGCTGATTGCCGCATGGCATTCGCCACAGGCCATGAAGGACCGCATCGAGAAAAAGGGCGGCGAATTTCTGGTGGCCGATAATGGCCGGCAGATCGGCGGTATGGCATATGCTTCCATGTCTGCGAAGATGAGCAAGACGGCCCTGTTGCACCAGCTTTATGTCGGGCCCGAATTCCAGCGTCAGGGGGTCGGCCGCGATCTCTTCGCCGAGCTTGAAACCTGCTTTCCGGATGCGGAAATCATGCGTCTGGAAGTGGAGCCCAAAAATACTGTCGCAATAGCCTTTTATGAAGGCGTCGGATTTACCGAGGTTGACCGAATCGAGCGCATGGCGGGTATCGATGGTTTTCCCGGTATCGTCATGGAAAAGAGCCTGAAACGATGAATGCGACATTAGATACGCTGGTAATCCGCGCGGCACGGCAAGAGGATGTTCCCGCACTCGCGGCCATCTATGCCGCTGACGAAATCGGAGGCCACGGCGATACGACCGACGAATCGGCGCTGCCGGACTATCTCGCGGCCTTCCGCGATATCGAGGCGTCCCCCACCGAGACGCTTTACGTGGCGGAACTGGACGGCGAGATCGTCGGCACTTTCCAGACGGCCATCCTGACCAAGCTTATCGGGCGCGGCGCCAAATCCATGGTGATTGAAGCGGTGCAGACGCGGCCCGACATGCGCGGCCGTGGCATCGGTGCGGTCATGATCAACTATTGCCTTGATGAAGCGCGCGCCAAGGGCATGAAAGCCGTGCAGCTCACCTCCAACGTGGCGAGGCTCGATGCCCATCGCTTTTACGAGCGGCTGGGTTTCGAGAAGCGGCATTTCGGTTTCAGGATGAAGCTGAAATAGCGCGGATATATCGGGAAATACTGGACAATCGCCGTGAGGGGCGGCATAAGCTTGTCTTGTGCCGTGCACGGAAAATCGCTGCGGCGCATTCAAGCCCGAGGAACGCATAATGAAGACTCTCCTGACGCAAATCTTCACCTGGTGGAACGGCCAGACGATCGGAACGCGGTTTCACACCTGGCGTTTCGGCAAGAAGGTCGGACAGGACGAGTTGGGCAACACCTATTACGAAGGCGGCACCACCTCCTGGGGCATGCCGCGCCGTTGGGTGATCTATAACGGTTATGCTGAAGCTTCGGCCATTCCGCCCGGCTGGCATGGCTGGATGCACTACCGCACCGACGTGCCGCCGACCCAGGAAACATACGTTCCCCGGGAATGGCAGAAGGCGCATCAGGCCAACCTTACCGGCACATCCAAGGCCTATCGCCCACAGGGATCGCTGGCGGTCGCAGGCGAGCGTCCACGCGTAACCGGCGACTACGACGCCTGGACCCCCGGCAACTGAGCAGGGGAAAAATGAGCATTGCGATGCGCGGTGTTGTGCAAAACGCCGCGCTTAGCACACGACCTCACCGGTTTTTGCCACATTCCGCCCTTACGCGTTGATCCGGTCGTCGTCCCGACACAGGCAATTTTTTGGAGACATATCGTATGAGGATATTCACGCGGGATCGTTCTTTGCGTGCGCTGACAGTCTCGCTGTTTGCAGCGATCTCTGCTGTCATCCTCGTATCGCCCGTCTCCGCCGCCCGTCTTGAAAACCGCGTGGCAGTGTTTTCCGGCATCGACAAGATCACCGGCCGCATTACGTCTTTCGATGTCTATATCGACGAAACGGTTCAGTTCGGCGCGCTCCAGGTGACGCCTAAGGTCTGTTACTCGCGCGACCAGACGGAAGCCCAGAAGATCGATGCTTTCATCGAGGTGGATGAAATTACTCTCGACCGCAAGATAAAGCGGATTTTCACTGGCTGGATGTTCGCCGACAGCCCCGGCCTCAATGCCGTCGAGCACCCGATCTACGACGTATGGCTGACTGGCTGCAAGCAGGACTCCGAAGTTCCCGCTCCCTCAACGGCAAGCAAATAACGTTACGTTATGATTTTTAGAATTGCAGGTCTGGCTGGTTGACGGCCTGATCGAGCATTTTCGCGTATTGCTGCTTCGGCACGTCGATCGCGCCGAATGTCTTCAGATGCTCGGTGGTGAATTGAGTGTCGAGCAACACGAAACCGCTTGCTCTCAGCCGCTCCACCAGATGCACGAGGCAAATTTTCGAGGCGTTGGTGCGGCGGGAAAACATGCTCTCGCCGAAGAATGCGGCCCCAAGCGATACGCCGTAAAGTCCGCCGACAAGTTCCTTGCCATCCCACGCCTCGACACTATGGGCATGGCCGATCTGGTGCAGTTCGGTGTAGAGTTTGCGAATTGTGGCGTTGATCCAGGTGCTCGGCCTGTCCGGCGCTTCAGCCGCACATCCTGCCATCACCGCTTCGAAAGCGGTATTGAAGCGTATCTCGAACGGCTTCTTGCGCATCGCCTTGGCGAGGCTTTTGGAAATGTGGAAATCGTTGAGCGGAATGATGCCGCGTATTTCCGGCTCGACCCAGAAAAGCTCGGGATCGTCAGCCGAATCGGCCATCGGAAACAGGCCGGCGGAATAGGCGCGCAGCAATATATCGACGGTTATGCCGTTATTTTTGCTGCGCCGCCCAACCATATCTCTTAGTGAGACGCATCACCGGCCAGGTATTTTTCCAGCCAGTGAATGTCGTAATTGCCGCTGAGGATATCTTCGTTCTGAAGAAGATCCTGGAAAAGCGGGAGCGTGGTCTTGATGCCGTCGACGACGAACTCGTCCAGTGCCCGGCGCAGACGGCGGATGCATTCGTCACGGTCGCGACCGTGAACGATAAGCTTGCCGATCATGCTGTCGTAATAAGGCGGGATCTTGTAGCCCTGATAGGCACCCGAATCGACGCGCACGCCAAGGCCGCCCGGCGTATGGAAATAGGTCAACGTGCCGGGGGAGGGAACGAATGTGCGCGGGTCCTCGGCATTGATACGGCATTCGATGGCATGGCCATGGAATTCGATATCCGACTGCGTGACCGACAGGCCCTGTCCCGAAGCAACCCTGATCTGTTCCTGCACGAGGTCCATGCCGGTGATCGCTTCCGTGACTGGATGTTCCACCTGAAGACGGGTGTTCATTTCAATGAAATAGAACTCGCCGTTTTCGTAAAGGAACTCGATGGTGCCGGCACCGCGATATTTCAGCTTGCGCATGGCGCTTGCACAAATTTCGCCGATATTCATGCGCTGTTCAACGGTGAGGGCCGGGGAGTTCGCCTCTTCCAGCACCTTCTGGTGACGGCGCTGCAGCGAGCAATCGCGTTCGCCAAGATGAATGGCGTTGCCGTCCCCGTCGCCGAAAACCTGCACTTCGATATGACGCGGCTTGCCGAGGTATTTTTCCATATAAACGGCGTCGTTGCCGAAGGCAGCTGCCGCTTCGGAGCGGGCCGTCGAGACCGCCTCGTCGAGATCCGCTTCCGTCTTCGCCACCTTCATGCCGCGACCGCCGCCGCCTGCCGTCGCCTTGATCAGGACCGGGAAGCCGATCGTCCGGGCGATTTCGAGCGCATTCTCGGGCTTCACTTCGCCGTCGGAGCCGGGAACCACGGGAATACCGAGTTCCTGTGCCGTCTGCTTGGCGGTGATCTTGTCGCCCATAAGGCGGATATGCTCTGCGGTCGGTCCGATGAAGGTAATGCCGTGCGCGTCGAGGATATCGGCGAACTTGGCGTTTTCCGACAGGAAGCCGTAACCAGGGTGAACGGCGTCCGCACCGGTGATTTCGCAGGCCGCAACGATCTGGTGGATGTTGAGGTAGCTGTCACGCGAAGGCGGTGGGCCGATGCACACACTTTCGTCGGCAAGGCGCACATGCATGGCGTCCGCGTCTGCGGTGGAATGCACGGCGACTGTCGGAATGCCAAGCTCCTTGGCAGCGCGCAGGACGCGCAGCGCAATCTCGCCGCGGTTGGCTATGAGGATCTTCGAAACCATGCTGAACCGCCTTTATTCGATGACCACGAGAGCTTCACCATACTCCACGGGCTGTGAGTCGTTGACGACGATTTCCACGACCTTGCCGGACTTCGGAGCCGGGATCTGGTTCATGGTCTTCATGGCTTCGACGATGAGGATGGTCTGGCCTTCCTTGACGGTCGCGCCCACTTCGACGAACGGACGTGCGCCCGGAGCAGGCGACAGGTAAACCGTGCCGACCATTGGCGAGGTAACGGTATTGGCCGGGTTGCGGGCAGGTGCTGCGGCGACCGCAGGTGCTGCCGGAGCGGCAACTGCCGCCGCTGCAGGGGCTGGCGCCGGTGCTGCGTAACCGGTGGGCGCTGCGGCATATACCGTGGTGGGCGGAGCGGCGCGGGAAACGCGGATGCGCAGGTCTTCCTGCTCCACTTCGATTTCCGAAAGGTCGGTATCGTTGAGGATATTCGCGAGCTCGCGGATCAGTTCCTTGTCGATACCCTGTTTCTTTTCAGACATGACAAACCCTATTCTTTGTTTCTTTTTATGCCGTGATGTTCTTCAGCGCGTGAAGCGCCATGATGTAGCCATATGGTCCGAAACCGCAGACCATGCCCTTCGCGGCGGGCGATACCATCGATTTGTGACGGAACTCTTCCCGCGCATGGATGTTGGAAATATGCACTTCCACGACGGGCGTGGAAATCGCACGAATGGCGTCATGCAGCGCGATCGAGGTGTGGCTGTAGGCGCCGGGATTGATGACGACACCTGCCGCTCTCTCTCCCGCCTCATGCAACCAGTCCACGAGCACGCCTTCGTGGTTGGACTGGCGGAATTCCACAGCGAACCCGAGATCTGCACCAGCAGCAAGACAATCATTCTCGATGTCTTTCAGCGTCTTGCCACCATAGATACCCGGTTCCCTTTTTCCCAGCATGTTGAGATTGGGGCCGTTGATGACGATGATGATGTTGCTCATTCGTGTTTCCATAAGAAAATCAGCGACACCTATAGACTGCGCAGCCTTCAAGGAAAAGCCCCCGAAAGCCGTAAAGAGCCGGCAGGCCCGGCATCCACAGGGAATGCAGCGGCTTTTTGCGGAATCAGGAGCAGGTGGCTTTTCCGCAGCTGCGCATATTGGCGATTTTTTCCTTCAACGGGTCCGCACCAACAGCGCCGAAAACGGCCTCGTTGCCGACGATATAGGACGGTGTTCCTGTTATGCCGAGGCTGTTGGCGAGCTTGTAGGTTTCCTGCACCTGCGCGTCGTTGGGGTTTTCTGCCATCGATTTGCGGATGTCGGCTTCCTTGAGACCGAGCGACGTCGCGACTTCCATGGCGCTGTCTTCATTCGCCCGTCCGCGGCCGCCCAGCAAGGCGCGCTGGAATTCGGGATATTTGGCAGGCGCAAGCAGCTTGACGGCGTTGGAGACCCGATGCGCGGCGACCGATTCCGGCCCGAGGATCGGGAATTCCTTGAGCACGACGCGCACTTTCTTGTCCGTCTTCAGAATATTGTCCATGTCGCCCATAGCGCGTTTGCAATAACCGCAATTGTAATCGAAGAACTCGACCAGCGTGACGTCGCCGTCCGGATTGCCGAGCGCCAGATCGTATTTCGATTCGAAGATGGTCTTCTGGTTGTCGGCCACGGCTTCCGCCGCCTTGGCGTTGCGGGTCGCATATTGCTTGCGTTCAAGCGCGTCCTGAACTTCAAGCATGATCTCGGGGTTCTCGATCAGATATTGCTTGATGAACTCGCCCATTTCCTTCTTCTGCTTGTCATCGAGGGCATGGGCGGGCAGAGAAGCGAAAGCCATGGAAAGAGCCGTTACGCTGGCGAGAAGGGTTGAACGGAGAAGATGCGCCATATCGGTCCTCATACTGTGCGGCCAATGCCTCATGAATGTTATGATGCAATTACCTTACTTTAAGCCAAATGCCATACGCCAAAAATAGTTGTCCGCATTATGGTCGCACGATTGTGAAGCGTGTGATTCTGGGGCAAGTCTCTGAAATACGGTTCAGGAAAGAGCATGCCCTTGATAACGATGTCGAAGCGGAGCGCAGTCGAACCCTTTCACGCCATGGATATTCTGGCGGAGGCGAACCGGCGACGGCAGGCGGGACGCCCCGTCATTTCCATGGCGGTCGGCCAGCCTTCCCATCCCGCGCCGAAAGCCTCTCTGGCGGCCGCGCAGGAGGCGCTGAAGCATGGGCGGATCGGCTATACCGATGCGCTGGGCCTGCGTGAATTGCGCGAAGCGATTGCTGGCCACTACCGGCTGCGCCACCAGGTTATCGTCGATCCGGCGCGCATTGCCGTTACCACCGGGTCTTCTGCCGCTTTCAACCTCGCCTTCCTCAGCCTTTTCGATGCCGGTGATCATGTCACGATCGCAAGGCCCGGTTATCCCGCCTATCGCAATATCTTGAAAGCGCTTGGCCTCAATGTCGTGGAAGTGCCGGTAACGGCGGAAACCGGCTATACGCTGACGCCTGCCAGCCTCGAGCGGGCTGAAACCAGGGCGGGCTGCAAGTTGAAGGGCGTGCTCCTGGCAAGCCCGGCCAACCCGACCGGCACGGTCACCGGCCGCGAAGCGCTGAAACGGCTGGCAAACTATTGTGAAAGCCGGGATATCGCCTTCATTTCCGACGAGATCTACCACGGCCTGACTTTCGTCGGCGAGGAAACGAGCGCGCTCGAACTCACCGACAATGCCGTCGTCATCAATTCCTTCTCGAAATATTATTGCATGACCGGCTGGCGCATCGGCTGGATGGTCCTGCCGGAAAAACTCGTCCGTCCGGTCGAATGTCTTGCTCAGAGCCTGTATATTTCACCGCCGGAACTATCCCAACTGGCGGCAACCGCAGCCTTTTCGGCGGCAGAGGAACTGGACGTCTACCGGGAAAGCTACCGCACCAACCGCGATTTCCTGATGACGCGCCTTCCGGAAATCGGCCTGCCGCTGGCGTCTCCCATGGATGGCGCATTTTACGCCTATGTCGATACCAGCCGCTTCTCTAATGACAGCATGGATTTCGCCAAACGCATGCTGGCGGAAATCGACGTGGCGGCGACGCCCGGCATGGATTTCGATCCAGAGGAGGGCCACAGGGCGCTGCGCATTTCCTATGCGGGTTCGGTGTCGGATATTGCCGAGGCCGTTGGGCGCATTGCTGGCTGGCTGAAATAAGCCCTTGGGTTCTTCTCCCCTTGGCGGGGATCAGGCGGGCGAACAACCGAAGGTGCTGGCAAAGGCCTTTTCACCCTTTGTGGTGAAGGTCAGCACGCGCCCGTTTCCTTGCCGCAGCCAGTCGCGCTGCTGCATGGCTTTCAGAAGCGATGCGCCGAGCCCGCCGCCGAGGTGGTGACGACGTTCGCTCCAGTCCAGGCAATGCAGGCAAACCGGGCGCCTTGCCTTTTCCAGCGGCGAAAGATCAATGCCGAAGCTCGAGAAGAAATCCCGCCCGCTATCCGTAAGTGTGGGATCGTCGCCTGACGTCACGAGACCTTTTGCGGTGATAGTCGAAAGCAGTGCCACGCCACTTTCTCCGGCCAGATGATCGTAACAGATGCGCGCCTCGCGAAGCGCGGTGTCCTTTGGTCCGGTACGCACGCGCACGGCCCCGGTGCGCTGCGCAAGTCCCATCAGCGCTTCAAGAACCTGCGCCACATCCGCGTCGGAAAGCCGGAAATAGCGATGCCGCCCCTGTTTTTCCGCTTTGAGCAATTGCGCGTCGGAGAGTTTTGACAGATGCCCGCTAGCGGTCTGCAGTGTCACGCCGGCGGCTTCGGCAAGCTCGCTTGCCGTCAGCGCGCGTCCGTCCATCAGCGCCGTCAATATGTTGGCGCGGGCGGGGTCGCCGATCAGGGCGGCGACATTTGCGATCAAGGGTCCGTCTTTCATAGTTCGATGATAGCCGAAGCATTGATGTGAGGCAATGGCGTAGACAGGGAAGGCAGAACACGAGGAGACCGACGATGCTGACCTGTTTCATCCGTTACGAGATCGACCCCTTCAAGGTCGATGCTTTCGATCAATATGCCCGCAACTGGGGTGAGGCGATACCGCGCTGCGGCGCCGATCTGATCGGCTATTACGCACCGAAAGAGGGATCGAGCACTATTGCCTACGGCGTCTATAACATCGAAAACCTTGCCGCGTACGAAGCCTACCGGGCGCGACTTGCCGCCGATCCGGCAGGGCAGGAAAATTATGAATTCGCCCGCCGCGAGCAATTCATTCGCCGTGAGGACAGGCTGTTCCTGAGGCTGGCATCTGCGCCGCACGGCGGAGGCGGACGATGATCGCCGTCATATTCGAGGTCTGGCCGGCTGAGGGCGAAAAACAGCATTATCTCGATATTGCCACCAGCCTGCGCGCCGAGCTCGAAACCATCGACGGCTTCCTGTCCGTCGAACGCTTTCAGAGCATCAGCAATCCCGACAAGATGCTTTCGCTGTCATTCTTCAGGGATGAGGAAGCGGTGAAGGCATGGCGCGACACCGCGTCGCATCGCGCAGCCCAGTCGCTGGGACGGTCCGGCGTCTTTTGCAATTACCGCCTGCGTATCGCCACCGTGATGCGGGACTATGGTTTGAAGGAGAGGGAGGAGGCCCCGATCGACAGCAGACAGGTCCATGCGGCGGATAATCAAGTGCGGCGTTGACGGGCCTTCAGATCAGTTTTTCTTCAAGCCGGTCCAAGGCTTTCTGGTTCGAACTCGCTGCCAAAACCCGCTATAGATGGAGCGGGTTATGGATGGAGAAGGGCTGCCACGCGGCGGTCCGCCCGATTGGACATGGAGAGAAGAACGATGTCGGCAGAAAAAGTGGCGATTGTGACGGCAGGCGGCAGCGGCATGGGCGCGGCCGTGGCGAAACGTCTAAGCGCTGATGGTTACAGGCTCGCGATCCTGTCGTCCTCCGGCAAGGGAGAGGCGCTGGCGAAGGAACTGGGCGGCATCGGCGTCACCGGCTCCAACCAGTCCAACGACGATCTCAATCGACTGGTGGAGCTGACGCTCGAAAAATTCGGACGTATCGACGTTCTCGTGAACAGTGCAGGCCATGGCCCGCGCGCTTCCATCCTCGATATCACCGATGAGCAATGGCACACGGGACTTGATGTCTACCTGATGAACGTCATCCGCCCGACACGGATCGTGGCTCCATTCATGGTGAAACAGAAAGCCGGGTCGATCGTCAACATCTCGACTGCCTGGGCTTTCGAGCCGAGCAGCATGTTCCCGACTTCTGCAGTGTTCCGCGCCGGTCTTGCTTCCTACACCAAGATTTTTTCCGATACCTATGCGGCCGACAATGTCCGCATGAACAATGTTCTGCCCGGTTGGATCGATAGCCTGCCAGCCACGGAAGAGCGCCGCCAGGGTGTGCCGATGCAGCGTTACGGAACGAGCGAGGAGATAGCCGCAACCGTTGCCTTCCTCGCCTCGGAAGGTGCGGGTTACATCACCGGCCAGAACATCCGCGTCGATGGTGGTCTGACACGGTCTGTTTGACGATTGGTATATCGGGCTTCCGTCACCCCGGACTTGGTCCTTTGCCAACGCGGTCAAGTCCTTGATCGCGAGAGATTTCTTTCACGGCGCAGACGCGCCGTGGCTGGATGCCGGATCGATTACGGCATGAGATAAACCCAACATCCGCCAACAAAGCAAAACGCCCGCAACATGGTTGCGGGCGTTTTTCGTTTCAGTGTCTTCTATCAAAAGAAGCCTTTGCGCTGCCACCAGCCGCCCTTGCGCGGCTTCGGCTCGCCGCCGTCAGGGTTGGCGGGCGTGCCCGACGAGGTCACGACCGGCTCCGAATTCGAGACATTGCTGCCCCGGTTCGCGCGAACCTTTTCTTCCGTCGCGGGTGCTACGGCTTCCGAACCCAGATCGGCCGAGGCTTCACCCACTTCGTCGAGGGCGACATCGACGACGGTTTCCACAACGACTGCGGGCTCGACGATCACCGGCTCGACCGTTTCAACGGTTTTGGCTGCGACTTCAGCCTGCGGTGCCGCTTCAGCCAGCGGCACGTCTTCGGTCTTGGCCTTCGCCTTGCGGGTGCGGCGCGGTTTCTTCGGGGCTTCCGCTTCCACAACGTCGGCAACCACACCTTCCACCACTTCGGCAGCGGTAGGCTCTTCGGTTACGGGTGCTGCGGCGGAAACCTCTTCGCCTTCCGTTTCGCCTCCTTCGTCGGACTCAGTGCCTGCGGCATCGAGAGCCTCGTCTTCAGCACGGTTGCGACGGCCGCCACGCTTGCCACGACGGCGACGCTTGCGCTTGCCCTCTTCATCGGAGCTTGCAGCTTCGTTCACACCGTTTTCATCGGCGTCGTCTGCGGCTTCATCGGTTTCGACGCCATCTTCGTCGTCCGCATCATCAGCGCCGGTGTCATCGCCAGCCTGCGCATCAACTGCACCGTTCTGGTCGTTCTGTCCGCCCTTGCCACGACGGCGACGACGACGCTTGCGCTTGCGCTTGCCGTCTTCACCATTGTCGCCCTGCTGCTGTTGCTGGCGCGGCTCGCTGGCCTGCGCCTTGACGATTTCTTCCTCTTCTTCGTCCTCTTCCACCTCAACAACGAAATCGTCTTCCTCTTCCACGAAGCTCGGGAGCATCTGGATAAGGCTTTCGATCTTCACCGGATTTTCAACCGCTTCGCCACGATCGATGGCGAAATGCTGCGCGCCGACGCCGGCATCGGCCGCAATGATGATCGCCACACCGAAGCGGCCTTCATAATCGACAATCGTGCCGCGCTTGTGGTTGAGCAGGTAGAGAGCCGTTTCCGGCGTGCAGCGCACGGTGATGTTGTGGGTCGTGTTGCGCAGCAGATATTCCTCAACGCCGCGCAGCACGTGCAGAGCGATGGAGGATTCCGAGCGAACGTGACCCGTGCCGCCGCAATGCTGGCAGACCTGCGTGGTCGATTCCAGCACCGAAGCGCGGATGCGCTGGCGCGACATTTCCAGAAGACCGAAATGCGAGATACGGCCGACCTGGATGCGCGCCCGGTCGTTTTTCAGGCAGTCCTTGAGCTTCTTCTCGACGGAGCGGTTGTTGCGCTTTTCTTCCATGTCGATGAAGTCGATGACAACAAGACCGGCAAGGTCGCGAAGACGCAGCTGGCGAGCCACTTCTTCCGCCGCTTCCAGATTGGTCGTCAGCGCCGTTTCTTCGATGGAATGCTCGCGGGTCGAACGACCGGAGTTCACGTCGATGGCAACCAGAGCTTCCGTCTGGTTGATGATGAGGTAACCGCCCGATTTCAGCGTAACCTGCGGCTGCAGCATGCGGTCGAGCTGGGCTTCAATGCCCGAGCGCGAGAAGATCGGGTGGATGTCGCGGTAAGGCTGAACCACCTTGGCGTGGCTCGGCATCAGCATCTTCATGAAGTCTTTTGCTTCACGGTAGCCTTCTTCGCCCGAAACGATGATCTCGCTGATATCCTTGTTATAGAGATCGCGGATCGAACGCTTGATGAGCGAGCCTTCCTCGTAAACGAGGCAGGGGGCCGTGGAGTTCAGCGTCAGCGTGCGGACGTTTTCCCACAGGCGCATCAGATATTCGAAGTCGCGCTTGATCTCGACGCGGGTGCGGTTGGCGCCTGCGGTACGCAGAATGACGCCCATGCCCTGCGGAACTTCCAGATCGCGCGCGATTTCCTTCAGGCGCTTGCGGTCGGTCGGCTGGGTGATCTTGCGGGAAATGCCACCGCCGCGTGCGGTATTCGGCATCAGCACGGAATAACGGCCGGCAAGCGAGAGATAGGTGGTGAGTGCGGCACCCTTGTTGCCGCGTTCTTCCTTGGCAACCTGCACGAGAAGGATCTGGCGGCGCTTGATGACTTCCTGAATGCGGTACTGCTTGCGCGGCTTGCGGGCAACGCGATCGGGAACCTCTTCCATGGCGTCTTCGGCGCCGACGGATTCGATCACTTCCTTTTCGTGATGATCGTCATCATCGTCGTCGTCATCATCGTCATTGCCACGGCGAAGACCCTCGACTTCCTCGGAAATCGTATCTGTATCGACCATGGCAGCCATTTCGCCGCCCGTGCTGCCGTCTTCTTCGGAAGAGGCCTCAACAGTGGTGTCGGAAACGGCTTCTTCGTCCGCTACCTTCTTCTTGGCGCGGGGGCGGCGGGTACGCTTCTTCGGTGCTTCTTCCGCAACGGCCTCGACGGCCACAGCAGTCACATCTTCGGATACCTCTTCGGCAGCGGCAGCGGCAACGGTTTCGTCCACGACCACGGCGTCAGTCGTCTCGCTGACGGCAACGATGCCGACATCCGGCTGGTCCGCCTGCGACAGATCGACAGCCGGTGCGCCGGGCTCGGGGGCGTCAGCCGATTCAAAGTCGTCGCTGCGGCGATGATCCTCGGCTTCCGCCTTGAGGAGCGCCTGACGGTCGGCGAGCGGGATCTGGTAATAGTCAGGGTGGATTTCCGCAAAAGCGAGAAACCCGTGGCGATTTCCACCGTAATCGACGAAGGCCGCCTGAAGGGAGGGCTCAACCCTCGTGACCTTGGCAAGGTAGATATTGCCGCGGATCTGTTTCTTGTGCTCCGATTCGAAGTCGAATTCCTCGATCCGGTTCCCACGGACAACGACTACGCGTGTCTCCTCTTCGTGGGAGGCGTCGATAAGCATTTTGTCTGCCATGTAAGCTGTGCTCCTCGGCGCAGCCTTGTTTTATACGAGAACAGGCCCGCCACACGGACGAGCCTTTCATATGAGTGCAAGGATGTGCCGGAAATGAAGTCTCCAGCCGGGCCTCTGTAAACTGGCAGCATCCGGACCGACGGCGAGGCGCTTGGCCTGCTCCTGGTATCCGGTTCATATGAAAACTGCTGCGACATCATTGGCCAGGCGGAACGACAATAATATATAGACCCCTTGGGGTCCGATGAATTTGCTCTCCTCAGAGCAGCGGTGGCATTGCCACCGGGTAGGTCTCCGGCCACGGCCGGAATTGATCCAGTTTCAGGATAAATGTAACGACGGCAGATGATTGCCCGTTTTGCAGCGCCAGCGTCTTTTTCGATTGGCAGCCGGCGGGCATCTATCCCGTCAACACTTTTAACCCTCATCCTTGTTGTATGTTTTCTCTGTCATAATAGCAATAGGCTGGCTAAATATGCCATATTGTTGGTGGAATTTCCGGGTTAACAATTGGTTCACCAACGCCTGCGATTGTGGGGCGCAAACGCACAAACACGCGTCCGGCGTGGCCGAAATTACGACGTTCCCGGCACTTTGCCGCACCATTTATGAAAAATGACTGAAATACGGAATTTCTTGAAGACCATGAATTTCACGCGCAGCGCAGCGATATTCGATGGGGCAGGGCCGCTTGGCGCGCGAATCGCGCGGCTTGCGGGTGCCCTTGTCTTGCCGGTTGTCTTTTCGGTCGCCGCATTCGTCTCCTGCGTTCCACAGGCCTTCGCCGTGGAGCCGCTCATCGCCAATCAGGCACGCATCATAGGCGACGAGGCGCGCACGCGCATCGTTCTCGATTTTGCCGAGGAGCCGGAATTCGACATTCACTATCTCGATTCGCCCGCCCGCATCGTCGTGGACTTTCCGGCGGTGAATTTTGCGTTCCCCGCATCGGCTCTGGCGCCAACCGGCCTTTTCTCGGACATTCGCTTCGGTAGCATGGGGCAAGACAGCGCCCGCATCGTGCTGACGGCAAAAAAACCGGTTCAGGTGGCGGTTGCCGAAACCAAGAAGGGCGAGGACGGCACATCGTTCCGTTTCGTCCTGGATGCGGAGATCACCACCAAGGCCAAATTCGCCGAACTGGTGAAAGAGCAGCAATGGCGCGCGCCGGCGCCGGTCTCGACATCGGCGATCACGCCTGACGACAAGACATCGCGGCAAACGGATTTCGTCATCGCTGTTGATGCCGGCCATGGCGGCATCGATGCCGGCGCTTCCGGCGGCGTAACCGGCACGGAGGAAAAGGTCATCACGCTGACCTTTGCCAAGGAACTTGTGGAGCGGATGAACCGGGAGCCCGGCATCAAGGCGTTCCTGACGCGTGATTCCGACACGTTTCTCGCTCTGTCCGAACGGGTCACGATCGCCCGGCAGAACAATGCCAACCTGTTCATTTCATTGCACGCCGATACACTGAAGCAGAAGGGCATCCGGGGGGCGACCGTCTATACATTGTCAGACCGCGCCTCAGACCGCAGGGCGCAGGAGCTGGCCGAGCGCGAAAACAAGTCCGACCAGATTGCCGGTGTGGCAGCCTCCAGCGAGCCGCCTGAGGTGGCCGATATCCTTCTCGATTTCACCCGGCGCGAAACGCAGGCCTTTTCGGTGACGCTGGCAGAAAATATCGTATCGTCCTTCGAGGGACAGGTCGGCCTCATCAACAATCCGCATCGTTATGCCGGTTTCATGGTGCTGCGCGCCCATGACGTGCCATCGGTGTTGCTGGAACTCGGCTTTCTCTCCAATCCGGAAGATGAAAAACTCCTTCTTGATGCGGAATGGCGCAAGAAGGTCGCCGATACGCTAGCAACTGCGGTCGGACGATACCGCACCAAGGCCATGGCGAACGGCGGCTGAAGGCCCGGGCGGGCGAGCGGCGCCCCGTTGTCGCCGTGCCCCTTGCTGCCGAAAAGCTGTTCAATTCTTGGGCCTTGCGGACGATTAGGTTGGTGAAGCCCTATTTTACTCACATTCGCCGCGTTATTGCGGAAGCGGATTCTGTGGTGATCCGCCATTGCGGCTGGAACCGCAATTGCGGCAGTCGGCCCGGTAACATATCAGCGAATGCTGTCGTTCCGGCTTGTCATCGAAGGTATGGTGTGCAAAACGGCACGCGATATGCAAGGATGCGCCCGTATCATCGGGCGTTGATGGTTACGATTCGAATTATCGGTAGCTTGGTATGATCAGACTGATTGGATATTTTTTCGGCTTGGCCAGCGTGCTCTTCCTGTGCGCCGCCGCCGCCGGTGCAATTTATTTGCACGGCGTGACGAAGGACCTGCCGGATTACGCAGTTCTGAGCACTTATGAGCCGCCGGTGACGACCCGCGTGCACGCCGGCAACGGCGCGCTCATGGCGGAATACGCCCATGAAAAGCGCCTGTTCCTGCCGATCCAGGCTATCCCGGACCGTGTGAAGGCAGCTTTCCTTTCGGCGGAAGACAAGAATTTCTACAACCATCCGGGTGTGGACATCTGGGGTCTCGGCCGTGCCGTTCTCGTCAACCTCCAGAATATCGGCTCCGGCCGTCGTCCGGTCGGCGCGTCCACAATCACCCAGCAGGTGGCAAAGAACTTCCTGCTCACCAACGACCAGACCTTTGACCGCAAGCTCAAGGAAGCGCTTCTGTCCTTCCGCATCGAGCAGACCTATTCCAAGGACAAGATCCTCGAGCTTTATCTCAACGAGATCTTTTTCGGTCTGAATTCCTACGGTATCGCCGGTGCGGCACTCACCTATTTCAACAAATCGGTCACGGAACTGACGATCGCGGAAACCGCCTATCTCGCATCGCTGCCGAAGGGTCCGGCCAACTACCATCCGATCCGCCGCGAGAAGGCGGCGCTGGAGCGCCGCAACTGGGTGATCGACCGCATGGCCGAGAACGGCTACATCACGGTCGGCGATGCAGAGGATGCAAAGAAGCAGCCGCTTGGCGTCAATCTGCGCCGTGGCGGCGCGCATATCTTCGCGTCTGACTATTTCGCCGAGGAAGTCCGCCGCCAGATCGTCGAGAAATACGGCGAGCAGGCGCTTCTTGAAGGCGGTCTTTCGGTTCGCACCTCTTTCGATCCGCAGATCCAGATGGAGGCGCGCAAGGCGCTTCAGGACGGTCTGGTGCAATATGACGAGCGTCGCGGTTTCCGCGGACCCGTCGAAAAGATCGAGACAACCGGTGACTGGACTGCGGCGCTCGCCAAGGTAAAGGGCCTTCGCGACGTTCCCGAATGGAAGATCGCGGTTGTCCTCGCCGTTGCTGCCGATGGTATCGATATTGGCGTGCAGGTCGACCCCGATGCCGAGGATGGCGACAAGCGCACACGCGGCCATATCTCCGCTGAAAACATGCGTTGGGCCTATCGCGATGCCACAGGCAAAAAGCCGACGGCTAAGTCGCCGGTTGGCGTACTGGCTGTTGGTGACGTCGTTTACGCACAGCCGCTGTCCGGTTCCGGCAACGAATATCGTCTGCGCCAGCCCCCGAAGGTGCAGGGCGGCATGATGGTGATGGATCCGCACACTGGCCGCGTTCTGGCCATGGTCGGCGGCTTCTCCTACGCGCAGTCGGAATTCAACCGCGCCACGCAGGCGATGCGCCAGCCCGGCTCCTCCTTCAAGCCGTTCATCTATGCGGCTGCACTCGACAACGGCTATACCCCGGCCTCGGTCATTCTCGACGCGCCAATCGAGGTTGTTTCGGGCGGTCAGGTCTGGAAGCCGCAGAATTACGGCGGGGGTTCCGCCGGTCCTTCGACCCTGCGTCTCGGCATCGAAAAATCCCGTAACCTCATGACAGTGCGTCTGGCGCAGGACATGGGCATGAATCTGGTGGCTGAATATGCCGAACGCTTCGGCATCTACGACAAGATGCCGCCGCTTCTGGCAATGTCGCTCGGTTCGGGTGAAACAACCATCATGCGCATGGTCTCGGCCTATTCTGTGATCGCCAATGGCGGCAAGCAGATCAAGCCGACGCTGATCGACCGCATCCAGGACCGTTACGGCAAGACGATCTTCCGGCATGAGGAGCGTGCCTGCGAGGGCTGCAACGCCACCAGCTGGCAAAATCAGGACGAGCCGGTCATCGTTGATAACCGCGAGCAGGTTCTCGACCCGATGACCGCTTACCAGACGACCTCCATGCTTGAAGGTGTCGTGCAGCGCGGCACGGCGGCGGGCAAGATCAAGGTCGATCTGCCGGTTGCTGGCAAGACGGGCACCACCAACGATGAAAAGGACGCCTGGTTCGTCGGTTACACGCCGGACATGGTTGCCGGTCTTTATATCGGCTTCGATTCGCCCGCACCGCTTGGGCGCGGCGGCACCGGTGGTTCGCTGTCGGCACCGATCTTCGGCGAGTTCATCGCCGATGCGGCCAAGCACCTGGAACCGAGCAAGTTCATCGTGCCTGAAGGCATGAAGTTCATCGCCGTCAACCGCAAGACCGGCATGGCCGCTTCGGAAGGCGAACCTGATACGATCATGGAAGCCTTCAAGCCGGGCACCGGCCCGGCCGATACCTTCTCGGTGATCGGCGCGGAAGGCATGTCGCAGGAGGATATTCTGAAGACCTCGCCACAGGCCCAGCAGGCCATCACCGGCGGTGGCGGCGGTCTTTATTGATACCAGTCTTATGTTTGGCGGGGGGCGCGGGTCTTTACATCCGCGCCCCCCGCATTTATTTGAGCTACCAGTTTAAATGAAGGCGAAGAACCAGCGAAATGCGCAATGAAATTGTGAACGTAGTCGACGAAATCAAGCAGGCCATAAGCCTGCTGAGGAGGCATCTTTGACTGGGACCAGGCGATAAGACGACTGGACTGGTTGAATAACAAGGCAGAGGACCCGACCCTCTGGAACGATGCCACCGAAGCGCAGAAACTGATGCGCGAGCGCCAGCAGCTGGATGACAGCATCAATGGCGTGAAGGCGCTTGAGCAGCAGCTCAAGGACAATGTCGAGCTGATCGAACTCGGCGAGATGGAAGGCGACGACGAGATCGTCAAGGACGCCGAAGATGCGCTGAAGGCGCTGAGGAGCGAGGCGAACCGCCGTCAGGTGGAAGCCATGCTTTCCGGTGAAGCTGATAGCAACGATACATATCTCGAAGTTCATTCCGGCGCTGGCGGTACGGAAAGCCAGGACTGGGCCAACATGCTGCTGCGCATGTATACCCGCTGGGCCGACCGCGAAGGCTTCAAGGTTGAAGTGCTGGAAGTTCATGACGGCGAAGAGGCCGGCATCAAGTCCGCGACGATCCTCGTCAAGGGCCACAATGCCTTCGGCTGGCTGAAGACGGAATCGGGCGTACACCGCCTCGTCCGCATCTCGCCCTATGACAGCAATGCGCGTCGCCACACATCGTTCTCCTCCGTTTGGGTTTACCCAGTGGTCGATGATTCGATCCAGATCGACATCAACGAGAGCGATTGCCGCATCGATACCTATCGTTCGTCCGGTGCAGGCGGCCAGCACGTCAACACCACCGATTCGGCCGTGCGTATTACCCACATACCGACCGGTATTGCCGTGGCCTGCCAGCAGGAGCGTTCCCAGCACAAGAACCGCGCCAAGGCGTGGGACATGCTGCGCGCCCGCCTTTACGAGGTGGAACTGCAAAAGCGGGAAGATGCGGCAAACGCTCAGGCCGCATCCAAGACGGATATCGGCTGGGGCCACCAGATCCGCTCCTACGTTCTGCAGCCCTACCAGTTGATCAAGGACCTGCGCACCGGCGTGGAAAGCACCGCACCCGGCAACGTGCTGGATGGCGATCTGAACCAGTTCATGGAAGCGGCCCTCGCGCACCGCATCAGCGGCGGCGCAGACGTGGAAGTGGCTGATATCGACTGACGCGTCACAGCGTCGCTTGAAAAAATCACCCCTCGCAAACCCATTGCGAGGGGTTTTTCGTTGGAGGAGATGGATGAAACAGGCGCTTTACATCGTCGACGTTCAGCCGAGCTTCAATCCGCCGGCTGCGCTTGTGGCGGACATATCCGCGCTGGCCGCCACCATGCCAAGCGTTGCCAGCGTCGAGCGCCATGATGAAAGCGTCACGCCTTTCGAGCGGCAACTCGGCTGGAAGCCGGGCAGGGACGACTGCTCGCTGGTTGCGGCGGACTGGATTTTCATAAAGCACGGCTACGCTCCGCCAAGGGCGGCTATCGACCACCTCCTGTCTCTAAAGCTCGACAGGGTGCTGGTCTGCGGCATTCAGGCCGATACCTGCGTGCTGGCTGCGGGTTTTGCCCTGTTTGATGCGGGGCTTCATCCCACGCTTCTGCCATGGCTGACGGTGGGCTCCAGCCTCGATCGCAGCGGCGAACTCGGCGCCAGACTATGGAAACATCATTTCGGTGCGGTTCTGGCCGGGCCGCATGAGCTTAACGCGTAGAGAGTTTCCAGTAAAACTGCGTATAATCCAGGAGGTAGAGAACCTCCAACGATTCCGTTCAAACCGACGTTCTCTCGCCCTCAGTTCGAGGCCTTTTCGATCTTCATCTCGCCGAGTTCGTCGATCAGGATCGTCCAGCTTTCCGCTTCCCTGATCTGCGGATCGGTTTTCAGATAGACGGTCACAAACAGGCCGGGCGAGGCCGATGCACCGTTTGAGCTTTCGGGGCGAATATCCGTGACGTAGGACTTCATCTGGCTGAACTCTTCCAGCTCGATGTTTTCGAGAAGGTTCGGTCCGTTTGCGGTAGTGGCGATGCGCTGCAGATAGACTTTAGCGGTGCCATCGCCCTGGCGGATTGCAACCACCTTGTAATAACCGCGCGAGGGTGTCGCTGGCGGCGGCCGCAACTGGCCGTCAGGACCTTTCACCGGCTCAAGATTATGCTCTTCCCACATGCCGCTGCTGACAACGAAGATCGCCGATACCGGCAAGTTGTCGATCGCCTCCGTTTGCGCCCGCATGGGAAGCGCTGTGGCGGCGAAAATGAGGGCGGCGAGAAGAGGTTTTTTCAGGGGCATGGCCATCATCAGTGGTTGGCGTCAATTGTTGAATTGTTCGGCGAGTACGCGGTCTGACCATGAACGGTCTGGGTCCGAGAGAATTCTGGCCGTCCTGTCCTGCGATTGCGCAATCCGCACATGCCGTACGGATTTCACCTCCGTATGGTCGGCGACCGCGTTCACCGGACGCTTGTCGCGCTCCAGAACGTGAATATCGACCGTCACCTTGTTGGGCAAAAGTGCGCCGCGCCAACGCCTTGGCCGGAAGGCGCTGACGGGTGTGAGCGCCAGCAGCGGTGATTCCAGCGGCAGGATCGGTCCATGGGCTGAGAAGTTATAAGCTGTCGATCCTGCCGGTGTTGCAACCATCATGCCGTCGCAAATCAACTCTTCAAGCCGCGTCTTGCCGTCCACCTCGACACGAAGCTTGGCGGCCTGATGCGATTGCCGGAACAGGCTGACCTCGTTCATGGCAAGCGCCGTAAATTCATCGCCGTCGGAATCCGTCGTCGTCATGCGCAGCGGATGAAAATCATTGCCGGTCGCCACCGCAATACGCTCGACCAGGCCGTCTACCCGGTAGTCGTTCATCAGAAAGCCGACCGATCCCCGGTTCATGCCATAGACCCGCTTGCCGGAATTCATCGTTTCGTTGAGAATTTGCAGCATGAAGCCATCGCCGCCGAGCGCCACGATCACTTCCGCCTCGTCGAAGGGCGTGTTGCCGTAAGCGCCTTTCAGCTCCTCCAGCGCCCTCTGCGCCTCCTCGGTTGCGGAGGCCACGAAGGATAGTGAACAGTTAGAATGCGACATTCGCTTCCCTCGGCAACGACGCATACCGGAATCGATATGCGGACGATGCTGTAACCTGTTGAAGCAGCTCACAATCTCCAAACGTCGATAAAACGGTCGATCGCAAGCCACAAGACGCATCCTTGGTACATGAAGACGGCAGCAGGCGACAAGGCCTTTCCGGCGGACAGGCGTTCGCAGCAGGCGGGTTTGCCCGCGTGCGGTCCACAGCTTCTTGGTTTCCGGCCTTCGACAAGGGTTGCGATGCGGCGCGACGTGAGGCAACTTGCGCGAAACAAGCGGAACGGCGAGTGGCAGGAGACGGGCGTGGTGCTGAATTACAATATCTACGATGTCTTTACCGAGACCAAAATGGCGGGAAATCCGCTGGCGGTCATGTATGACGCGGATGGCCTCGACCAAGTGACGATGCAGGCGATAGCCAGAGAAATGAACCTCTCCGAGACCGTTTTCGTCAACCGCTCGGGCAATCCGGCCCACGCGGCTTCGCTGCGTATCTTCACGCCTTCGGGCGAGTTGCCTTTCGCGGGCCACCCGACTGTTGGCGCGGCGATCGCGATAGCCGAGCGCAATCGCAATGAAGGTGACGACGATATCGATATGGTCTGTGTGCTGGAGGAAAAGGTGGGGCCGGTCCGCTGTGCGGTGAAAATGCGCGCCGGTGCGGTCAGCTTCGCCGAATTCGACCTCCCGCGCAAATCGTCCCGCGTCACCCTGCCGCTCGATCATACCGCACTTGCCGATGCGCTGGGCGTGAGCGAAGGCCATCTAGGCTTTGAGAACCACGTACCGTCGATCTGGACGGCCGGTGTGCCGTTCCTGCTCGTGCCGCTGCACAATATTGCCGCTATCAGCGAAATGGATTTCGACGCCAATCTCTGGCTGCGCACCGCACCGCTGGTGGAGGGGCGCCTGACGGCGGCCTATATCTACTGTCGCGGCGGCGTCAATCACGCAGCAAAGTTCCATGCCCGCATGTTTTCCCCGGAAATGGGGATTTCGGAAGACCCCGCCACCGGTTCCGCCGCCGCCGCCCTTTCTGGCGCAATCCATCATTTCGACGGCCTGACAGACGGTCACTATCCGCTCTTGATAGAGCAGGGCGTGGAGATGGAACGTCCTTCCCACATCCATCTGCGCATGGACATCAAGGACAACGAAATCGCCCGCGCCCGCATCGGTGGCCACGCGGTCCGTGTAGCATCGGGTACGTTCGAGATCTGATTTCAACGTGAGCGACTGAACTACAGTCGAAAAGCTACCTGCCGACCAAAACGAAAAACCCCGGCCATGACCGGGGTTTTATTGTTTCTGGTCTTAACCAGAGATCAGTTGAACCGACCCGCCGCATGGGCAAGCATCGTGTAGACCTTGCCGGTATCGGAGGTGAGGTAGGACTGGGTGACTGTCCGGTCACGGTCCGTGCGGGCGACATCAGCGAGCAGCTTTTCGAAATCGGTGATGTAGCGGTCCACGGCGGTGCGGAATTCGGCCTCCCGCTCGTATTTGCGCTTGATCTCGTCAAACGTCGTCTGGCCCTTCAGCGTATAGAGGCGACGGGTGAAGACATCACGTTCGCCGCGCTGGTACCGGCGCCACAGTTCCACCGACGCATCGTGGTCGATCGCGCGCGCGATGTCGACGGACAGCGAGTTCAGCGATTCCACCATGTGACGCGGATTGCGTGTATCGGCAGCACGGGTCGGCTGCTGATCGCCGCTTGCGCGGGGTGCGGAAGCGGCGGCCGATTCCTGCGAGGCACCGCGCAGAAGATCGCTGATCCAGCCACCGCCTTCTTCGCGGCGTGCGGCAGGCGCTGCAGCCGCCTGGGACGGGGCAGGCGCCTGACGGTTTTCGACCTGGCGGTTCTCAAGCGGCAGGGTGCCACGCAAGGCGGGTGCGGCTGCCGGCTGCGGCTGAGCTGCGCGTGGTGGCTGTGCCGGCGTGGCTGCTGCCGGCTGCGGACGCGCTTCGACACGGCGTTCAGCGGCAGGCTGGGTCGCTGCAATGGCGCGGGCGACGGGTTCGGAAACTTCCATCTGTTGGGTCGAGCGACCGACAAGCTGGGAAATATCCTGCAGGGCCTTGATCTGCTCGGAAACGGCGCGGCGCATCGCTGCGGCGCTTTCCTTGGCCTCTTCCGGCAGGTCGAACGCGCCGCGCTTAAGTTCGGCACGGGTAGCATCCAGCTCGCGGCGGATATCGTGGCTGGAGCGGCGGATTTCGTCCGTCGCGCCGGCAAAACGGCTGACAGCTTCCTCAACTGCCTGACGCAGCGTTTCCTTGAGGTTGGCGGCGGCGGCATTGGATTTTTCCGAGGCACTGCCGAGCAGGTTGTCGACTTCCGAAAGCGAGGATTCGACACCGCCACGCAGGCGGTTGACCAGCTCGTCGGAATATTTCTGCGCGTCGGAAAGCGTGCTCTCGATCGAACGGCTGGCATCCTGACCAGCGGCGAGCAGGGCGCCCCGCATGGTCTGTGCTGCCGAGCGGGCGCGCTGTTCCGTCTCGTCGAGCGAACGGCCGATATCGGAGAAGGATGCCTGCAGATTGTCACGCAGGTTGCCGGCGACATTCTGCGAACGCTCCTCGGCCTCGTTGAGCGTGGTTTCCACCACGCTGACGACGCCGCGCATGGCGGTTTCGATTTCCTCGGAACGCTTGACTAGTCCGACAGACAGGCTGCGAAGTGCATCCTGACGCTCTTCCAGCGTACCGACAAGGCTCGACTGCGCGGCATTGAGCAGTTCGGACGCCTGGCTGAGAACCTTCGAATGTTCCTCGAAACGTCCGACGATGCCGGCAACCTGCGCCAGTGTCTGGCCGGAAATATTCGACAGACGATCGATCTTTCCTTCCAGCAGACGGCTGGAGCTGGACACCATGTCGGCGGCCTGCGAGGCGGATTCGGAGAAGCGGGTGGCCGATGCGTTCAACGCTTCGTCGGCCGTGCCGAATTCCTGCGCGGCGCGCTCAACCGCAGAGTTGAAGTTGTTTGCCGACTTTTCGACGATTTCGGCCATGCTGTTATGGGTCTGCGACAGCATATCAGTGCTCTGGCGCGTGGCGGCGACAAGCTTGTTTGCCACATCGCTGCCTGTACGGGTGTATTTGTCGATACCTTCTTCGACGGCGTCGGCCATGGCGGTATGCGTCTGCGACAGCATGTCCGTGCTCTGGCGGGTTGCCGCGACAAGCTTGCTTGCTGCCTCGCTTCCGGCATTGGCATAATCGCTGATCGCCTGTTCAACCATGCCGACCATGCCGCTGTTGCTCTGCGACAGAAGTTCGGCGCTCTGCTGGGCGGCGGAGACGATCTTTTCGGCGGCTTCGCGACCGATGGTGGCGTATTCGTCGACGACAGGCTTTGCCTTCTCTTCGATCAGGCGCGACAGTTCAGCAGAACGGCTGGCCAGCATCGAGTTGAGTTCGCGAGTGCGGTTGTCCAGCGCCGAGCGGATGGATTCGCCGCGCGCATCGAGAGCGGATTCGACACCGGTCAGGGTCTCGGAAATGACGCCCACCTGCGAGCGCACGACCGCTTCGGCCTCGGCAACCTTGTTGACGATGATGTTGCCCGCCTCGGAGAAGGTCTGAGCGACGGCTGCCGCCTGGCCGGACAGGCGTGTCTGTGCATCCGAGATGCGATTGACGATCTCGCCAGAACGTTCTTCGATCGCCTTGGTGAAGGCGTCGTTCTGCGCCTGTACCTGTTCGGCGAATTCCGAGCCCGTTTTCGCAAGCAGGGCAGTGGAACGAACGGCTTCTTCGTCGATGCTCTGGGTGGCGGAAATGACCGCCCCACGCAGGCCGACCGCAAGCTCACTCGCCTTGCCTTCGATGGTGCGGTTGACGTTTTCGAGGCCGATCGTCAGCGCGCGGTCCATGGTGCCGAGGCGTTCATCGATGCGGGCCGAACCGGCATCGAAGGTTTCCGCCAGACGGCTGGTGCGGCTTTCGAAGGTGTCGGCAACCCGTATCGTCTGCTCGTCCAGAATGCCGGTGATACGTTGAGCAGCATCGTCGCTGGTGCGGGCGAAGGCGGCTGTCTTGTCTTCCAGCGCGTCGGCAAAGCGACGTCCGGCATCCTCGATCGAGGTGTTGACGTTGCCGAGATCGCTCGACACACGCTCCTGTAGCGCACCGAGCGAAGTCTCGATGCGGGTGCCGGTCTCGTCGAGCCTGCCCGTAACGCTTCCGATCGAGGTTTCGATCCGCGAGGAGAGAGCATCGGTCGCACCGCCGATTTCGCGGGCGGCCTCACCGATCTTGACGGCAATATCGCCGGCACTGTTGCGAAGACGCTGTTCCAGCGTGGCTGCACTGCCGTCTATGGCCTTCTGCAACGTCTCCTGCTGGGTTTCGAGCGAGAGTTCGAGCATGCTGGCGCTGGATGCAACGGTGGTGCCGATCATCATCGCCTGCTCGGAGAGCATGTCGCCCATCTGGGTCGTGGCTGAGCTCAACGTCGCGGCGATATCCGCCTGGCGCTGCGCGAGCGAGGTACGGATGTCCTCATGCGATTGCGACAGATTGCTCTCGAGGCGGGAGACGCCTTCTTCCACCGTCTGCGCAAAACGGCTGCTGCCGTCTTCCACGACGCTTTCGATGCGGCTGGCCGCGCCGGAGACGCTCTGCTCGATCAGGCCGCTATTGCGCTCAAGCGAACCGGCAATGCGTTCGGCCTGCGAACCGAGCATGGTCTCCAGCCGCTCGTGGCCGCTGGCAAGTGCGTTTTCAAGCGTGAAAGCCGTCGATTCCAGTCGCTGGCCGACACCTGCGGCCGCGAGCGACAGTGATGCGGTTCTGGCATCCATCGCCTCGGAGATACGCTCCTCAACGCCGGAAATCGTTATGTCGAGCGCCATGGTGCGGCTGTCGAGCGCGTCCGCGATGCGTTCTTCCGCACTGGAGACAATGCCGGAAAGGGCGGCAGTGCGGCTGTCCAGAGCATCGGCAATACGATCTTCGACCCCGGAAACCGCCGAGTGAAGCGCAGCAGTGCGTCCGTCGAGGATGTCGGCGATCTTTTCCTCGACACCGGAGAAGCTCATGTCGAGCGCCATGGTGCGGCTGTCGAGCACGTCCGTGATCCGCTCTTCCGCGCCGGATACGACATTTTTGAGCGAAGCCGTGCGGCTGTCAAGTGCGCTGGCAATGCGGGTCTCGGCACCGGCCACCAATTCGCCAAGAACGGCGGTGCGGGTATCGAGCGCTTCGGTAATTTTTTCCTCTGCGCCGGAAAACGCCATGTCAAATGCCATGGTGCGGCTGTCGAGTGCATCCGCAATGCGTTCTTCAACGCCGGAGACGACGGCGTTAAGCGCTGCCGTGCGGCCATCGAGCGTTTCCGCGATACGGGTCTCGGCACCGGCCACCAATTCGCCAAGGACGGCGGTGCGGGTATCGAGTGCTTCGGTAATTTTTTCCTCGGCGCCGGAAAACGCCATGTCGAGCGCCATGGTGCGGCTGTCGAGTGCATCCGCAATGCGTTCTTCAGCCCCCGAAACGACGGCGTTGAGTGCTGCCGTGCGACCATCAAGCGTTTCCGCGATACGGCTCTCGGCACCGGCAACCACGTCGCCGAAGGTGGACGTGCGGCTGTCGAGTGCGCCCGCAATCCTCTCTTCGGCACTTGCCACAATGCCGGACAGAGCGGAGGTACGGTTGTCGAGCGTTTCCGACAGCCTCTCCTCGACATTGGCGAAGGTCATGTCGAGCGACAGCGTGCGGCTGTCCATCGTGTCGGCGATGCGTTCCTCGACGCCGGAAATGGCGCTGGAAAGAGCGGCCGTGCGGCCATCCAGCGTCTCGGAAATACGGTTTTCCGCACCGGATACGACGTCGTGCAGGGCAGCCGTGCGGCTTTCCAGCGTATCGGAAATGCGGTCCTCTATGCCGGAAACGGCGCCGGTGATGGCGGCGGCGCGGGTTTCGAGCGTTTCCGAAAGACGGCGCTCGACATCGGCAACGACGCTGTTGATTGCGGCTGCACGCTCCTCAAGCATCGCGGCTAGACGTTCCGCCGTGCCGGAGACCGAGCCGGTAATTGCCAGCGAACGGCTTGCAAGCGCCTCGTCGAAACGGTCCTGGCTTGCCGAAAGCGCGCCAAACAGGGCATTGCTGCGCTCCGCCAGCACGCCGTCGATCTTCTCGTGCGAATTGGTGAAGGCATCGGTGATTTCAGCGGTGCGCTGGCCGATTGCGTCGCTGAACGCGCGGGTACGGGTCTCAAGCGCGCTTTCGAGCATTTCCTGGCCGGTGCCCAGTGCGGTTGCAAGTGCAAGCGACTGATCGGTCATGGTGTTGCCGATGCGCTCAAGTCCGCTGGTCAGCATGGTGTCGAGGGCTTCGGAGCCGCCGGCAACGGTTTCGTTGATCCGGGCGAGGCTCTCCATCAGCTTGCTGTCGAGGCTGCCGGCGCGCTGGTCGAAGGCACTGGCGAAATCCGCCACATGTTCGTCGAAGGCGGAGTTGACCTGGCCGACCGTCGCCTGCAGGCGTTCTTCATAGAGGCCGGAGCGAAGATCGAGATCCATGATCGCGTCATCAGCCGTGCTTTGCAGGCTCTGGCGGAAGGACAGGCCTTTTTCTTCAAGCGTCGTGGACAGCTTGTCGAGCACGTTATCCAGCGAACCGCCGATGATCTGCTGGCCGCGATCGATATTGCGGTTGAGTTCGAGCGTGCGGGTGGAAAGGGTCTCGTTAAGCTGGCGGGTGCGTTCCTCGAGTGCGCTGTTGAGGCTCTCCGCGCCGCTGTCCAGCGTCGAGGCGTGGATCGCGAAGCGTTCCAGCAGCACTTCGCCGCGCTCGTCCAGCGTCGAGGTGAGGTTGTGCAGACGCATGTCGAATTCGCTCGATAGCGTTGCGCCCGAGGAATTCAGTGCCTGAAGCAGGTTTTCGGTCTTGGCGGCAATCAGGCTGCCCATCGCCTCGGTCGAGGCGCGCGATTTTTCGAGCAGCGCGGCCGAGCGTGTGTCGATCATCGAGGCGAAGGCCTCGCCGGTGGTGGAAAGCCGCATCGAAAGCTCTTCGCCGACGATTGAAAGCTCTTCCTTGATCTGTTCCTGCGCGCCGACAATGGAGGAGCGGATGCGCTCCGCATGGTTGACGATGGCGTCACGCTCGGCGCTCAGTTCCTGCACGAGGCTGCGCACGCGCAGTTCATTGTCTGCATAGCTGCGCTCTAGCGCGTTGACTTCAGAATGGACGAGCGTTTCGAGTTCCGTCGCGCGGGCAATGGTGCGCTCGATGCCGTCGTTCATGGCCGAGACTTCTCGGCGAACCGCCTGGCCGACGGACATGATCCGGTCGGAGGCGACAGTTTCGGGTTCGGCAAGACGAAGGGCGACTTCTGCCATCGACCGGGCAGCGTTGCGCAGATCGCGGGCACGCGCCATCATGATCGCGAAGGCGAAGAACAGCATGATCGGAACGACGATGCCGACGACGATCGCCATCAGCCCAGGTATTGCGGCGAGATCGGCAACCGAGCCGATGTTCCAGAGTGCACTGCCGTAGATAAGATGCGCGATGCCGAGGCCGCCGAGCGCCCAGATCACCGACATGATCGTCGCGTTTCTGAGCGCGCCGCCGATGGAGCCGCCTTCGAGCGATTTCAGGATCATGGCCGGGCTGCGCTTGGAGCCGTCGTTGGCAGCTTCCAGATTGGGGGATCTGGGCGCCTGTTCGGCAGGCGCGCGCGCGGCCTCGGGAGCAGGGGTCTGTCTGCTTGCTTCCTTCAATCTGGCCTCCGGCTGCTTTGGCGCTGTCGTCTTCCGCGATTCCGGCTTGTCTTCGAAAGCACCAAGCTGCAGGGCGTCTTCCAACGCCTGAAATGCAGTCTCGTCGACAGAGTCGCTGATCTTGTTATTCGCCATGCGGTTACGCCTCGTTACACATACGCCCGGCTTCATGCCGTTTGACCATCTGCGACCCGCAAATGGACTGCCGCCATCATGCCAGCGGAACATTATCCCGTTAAAGAGAACAATTCCGCCATTACCAATCCCGAATTGCTGGTGGTCCAGCTTTCGGGCGAAATTACATCACTGTGCCGGAATAACAAAGCTTGAGCATAAGCCTCGTCGGAACGGCAGTACCGTAGTGACACATTTAGGTGTTCGAAACAATTAATGCGGGTTTGCCGCAGCAGCGAAGTGTCGGCTTTTTAACAGTTTTTAAACCTGAGTTTCACGCTGAACGCCTTGTTTCGCATAAGTTTAACATAAATTAACCATAGCAGAAGATTTTCGCCCGCGTCACGCCGTAATTTAAGCTGATAGCACCGGCTTCAATGCGTAAATACGACACAGATGTGACACGAAACAGGAAACGGCGAGACAAAGGAATTTCAGATATGGCAGCCGTCAGTATTGCTTTCGAAGCTCCGGATAATTTTGGTGGTGCGCCGGCCGCCGCGACAAGACCAATCGATTTCGAACATCTCGCGCGCCAGACGATGGGCGACAAGGAACTTGAAATCGAGGTGCTGCAACTCTTCAGCCGTAACGCCCGTGCTGCCCTGCATGAAATGGCCGGCGCTGACGACAAGACCGTCAAGGCAACTGCCCATCGTCTAAAGGGGGCCGCGCAGGCGGTTGGTGCCTCCACCGTTTCCACGGCGGCGGCGGCAGTGGAGGACAAGGGCAACGATAGCGCGGCCGTAGCCAGACTTGCGGCAGCGATTGTCGAAGCGGAAAATTTCATCCTAAAGCTCTGCCGTTAAGGCGAATCCAGTCTGTTTTACAGGGCCGGTTGCGCTTGGCGCCTGCGAGAAGCGGGTTGCCAAGGCGAACCGGCCTTTCTATGTGTTTGTTTAGAACAGTTCTTAGACACCATTTTGGATCTCCGGCATGACAAAACTGACCATTGTTGCCTTTGACGGCACGCCCCATGAACTCGACGTAAGCAACGGTTCCACCGTCATGGAGAATGCCGTGCGCAACTCCATACCCGGCATCGATGCGGAATGCGGCGGCGCCTGTGCCTGTGCGACCTGTCATGTCTATGTTGATGACGCATGGGCGGAACGCGTCGGCGGACCCGAGCCGATGGAAGAGGACATGCTGGACTTCGCATTCGAAGTACGCCCGACCTCGCGTCTTTCCTGTCAGATCAAGATGAAGGACGAGCTTGACGGCCTTGTCGTTCACGTTCCCGAACGTCAGGGCTGACGGCAAGCCGCATTATACGCCACAGAAAAAGCCCCGCTCACCTGTTAGCGGGGAGCGGGGCGAGGCGGGTACGCAGCATGCAAGCGAGGGAGGAAACACCTGCGAGCCTCAAGTGCGCACCGGGAGAACCGGAGGTGGTTTCGAACGCCGGACCCCTGCGGATCACCACCGTTAAAAACCATGTGAACAAGCTACAATGAGTCTCGTCGACCGCACCATGACGAGAAGTCACGGGTGATATCGAACATGACGTAACGTCATGTTAGCGTTGCGTTTCGCGTCCAGGGGAGTATGGGCGGAAAGGCGCCTCAGCGCCGGTTCTGGCCCTGTTCGATCCGGTTCTTCAAAAGCCGGGTCATGCGCGCGTCGAAGTTTTTGGATTCCACGATATCGAACCGCAACTGATCCTTGTCGTGCTCGTCCATGACGGTCTGAGTGATCTTGCCGACCATTGCCTGTAGCGTTTCACAGTCTTTTTGCGGACGAAGCGCCGTCAGTTGCCTTTCGAGCGAGCGGGCATGGGTGCGGGCGATTTCCGCGTGCCGTTCCTCGTGGCGCTTGATATCTGCAAGCAACGTATCCCAGATGAAGGCCAGTTCCGCCGTGGTGCGGCGGCGGTTTTTCCATTGCGGCAGGAGAATACGGGTGTTCAGCAACACCTTAGTGCTCCCAACGCTGCACATGCCGTTTTTCTCGACATAGGTGAGTTCGCCGCCGAATTTGATCTCGGTGGCACCGGGATGGCGTGCGCCGGTGTTGCGCGTCAGCGGGCCATGCTTGGAAAGCTGCTTGTCGAGGTCAGCGGCGGTTTTACCGCTGATCGAAAAATAGGAATAGGTCTTGCTGACGATGGTTTCGGAAAAGGCCGATCCGGGCATGGAAAGGGCTAATGCGCCAGCGAAAACGGCGCAAAGAGCACGTGAAGATATCGTCATAACCCGGCCTTCCGGTTGAACTTGAAAAACGTTTGCTGCATAGGCGGAGCGGAACTTATAAGAATTGGCATAACACTCCGTTATTCCCGAAAGGCGCGTGTTACGTGATAACAGCCGGCAGCAATGTGTGGCAAGCGGCCCATGGTCGCTCCCTGAAACTTGATGGACGTGGCCGTATTATGGCCATCGTCAATGCGACGCCCGATTCCTTTTCGGATGGCGGCCGTTATCTTGCCGTTGATGCGGCTTTTTCCCATGCCCTGACCTGTGTTGAGGAGGGGGCGGATATCATTGATATCGGCGGCGAATCCACCCGCCCGGGCGCGGCCGAGGTGACCGAGGGCGAGGAACAGGATCGCGTGCTGCCGGTTATCGAACGGCTCCGTCGCGAGACTGATGTTCTGATTTCCGTCGACACCTACCGCGCATCCACGGCAAGGCTGGCGATCGAGGCGGGCGCCCATATCGTCAACGATGTTTTCGGCCTGCAGAAGGACGGGAACATGGCGGGTGTGGTTGCCGCCGCGCGCGCGGGTGTCTGCATCATGCATACCGGGCGCGACAGGCAGAAGCGCGCCGATCTTATCGATGATCAGTTCGAATTCCTCAATCGTTCGCTTGAGATGGCGGAAGCTGCGGGAATCGCCCGCGACGCCATCGTGCTCGATCCCGGTTTCGGTTTTGCCAAGGACGAGCGTGAAAATGTCGAGCTGATGGCGCGCTTTGGCGAACTTGCCGCGTTTGACCTGCCTGTTCTGGCCGGGACGTCGCGCAAGCGGTTCATCGGGTCGCTGACGGGCAGGGATGCGGCCCACGAACGCGATATCGGAACAGCAGCGACGACAGTGATCCTCAGGCTGGCGGGTGCCGCGATTTTTCGCGTGCACAATGTCGCCCTAACACGCGATGCGCTGGCAATTGCCGACGCGGTTCTTGCCAAAGCGTCGGCAAGGCCCGATGCATAGATCAATAGATGCCGGAGTGCCGCATGCCTTAAAAGAGGCCGGCTATTCCGGTATAACCCCGCCATGGAGGCGATGCGATGAGCCGCTACACCATTATTCTGAAAAACTGTTCCTTTTTCGCCCGTCATGGCCTTCTCGAGCAGGAGGAGGTGCTGGGCCAGCGCTTTTTCGTCGATGCCGAGATGGAGGTTGAAGCGGGTGACGCGCTCGAAACCGACGATATCGAAAATACCGTCGATTATGGCGTCGCCTTCGCCGTTATCGAAAAGATCGTCGTCGGCCAGCGTCGCTACCTGATCGAGGCCCTCGCCAACGATATCGCCAAGGCCCTGCGCGCGCGTTATCCGCAGATTGTCTGGCTGCGTATCACGGTTCGCAAGCCCTCTGCGCCGGTTCCCGGCATTCTCGACTATGCGCAGGTGAGTGTTGAACACCGTGCCTGACAGGATAACAGTTGCCGCACTAGGCCTTGGCGGGAATATCGGTGACCCTGCGGCTGCAATGGCCAGAGCCTTGCGCGAACTGGATGCGCACGGCGATTGCCGGGTGCTGTCTGTCTCCGGGCTTTATCGCACGCCGCCCTGGGGTAAGACGGACCAGGCGGATTTTTTCAATTGCTGTGCGCTGGTCGAAACCTCGCTTTCAGCACCCGCACTGCTGCAATTGTGCCTCGATATCGAAAAGGGCATGAAACGGGTCAGAACGGAGCGCTGGGGGCCACGCACCATCGATATCGACGTGCTGACCTATGGTAATGATGTTGTCGTTACGGAAAGCATTGAAGTGCCGCATCCGCGCATGACGGAGCGTGCCTTCGTGCTGATGCCGCTAGCCGATATCGCACCCGATCTCGAAGTCCGGGGCAAGCCCGTGCGGGAATGGCTGCGGCAGGCGGATACAACCGGCATCATCAGCGCAAACGAAAAACGGGAGTGGTGGACACTCCCGCTTGGCGATGGCTGAAAAGGTCGCGGGTTTTACGGCTTGATCGAACCGACTGCGATCTGGTCGATGTCGCGCGCGAGTGTGACGCCGATAACCGGGATCATCTGGTCGGCGACCTTGACGGAAATGGTGATGTTCATCGAATTGTCGTTCGAGACGCGGGCGACCATGGCACCGTTGAGCTTGGCGCGATTGATGCCCACAACGACCTTGTCGCCGCTGACCTGCCCGGAAATGATGTCCAGTCCCTTGCCTTCGGCGCCGTCGAGGAACTTGCCCTCGTAAGAGCCGCCCTTTTGGCTGATGACCGCGGACATGGGCTGGCTGAAGACGCCGACGCGGCAGGTGCCGGCGAGCTTGATGCCCGTCTGCTTGTCGTCGAGTGGCTCGCCCGTCAGGTCGCAGGTGAACTTGGTGCCCTTGTACTTGCCGGCGACGATTTCGCCCGGACCTTTCCAGCTTCCGGCAACGGAACGGAAAAACACGTCGTCGCGATCGCGCGATGCGGCATGGACGTCAGACAGGCCGAAGCTGCCGCTGACGGACAATATGGCGGCAAGTCCGCCCACAAGCGAAAAGAAGCGCGAATACATGATACTTTCCCCGGCGAAGAAGCCTGTTCGATAAGCGGCAATCTACCGGCGGAATGGTTAATGCTTGGTTTATTTCGGCTTTATTTACACCTTCGTCCGTAACCTTTTGAGCCGTACAAGTCCGGCTGATCAGGCTTTTTGACCGGTTTTTCCGCCACCAAGATCGGGAGTGAGGTCAGACATGAAATCACCTATGCCGGGTCGCTTTACCGCCTTGAAGGGTAGCGGGCGGCACAGATCCATCGCCGCAATGCCGATTCGCGCCGTCATCAGACCGTTGATGACACCTTCACCCAGGCGTGCGGAGAGTTTTGAGGCAAGCCCGTGACCGAGAACCTGTTGGGCAAGCCCATCACCGACGGCGATAGAACCTGTGACCGCGAGATGGGCGACGACGTCACGCAAAAGCCTGAGCATGCCGAGCGTGCCCGGCCGGCCTCCGTAAAGTTCCGCCATGGCGCGCACCAGCCTTGTCACCTCGAAAAGCACATAAGCGAGATCGACCACGGCGCGTGGGCTGACGGCGGTAACGACGGAGACGCGTTTGGAGGAGTTGAGGATCAGCGCGCGGGCCTGCCGGTCGAGCGGCACCAGCAATTCGCGTTCGGCAAGCTCGATCAGATGCGGCCCGTCGATCACGTCGTTTTCGGTGTCCTTGAGTGCGGCGCGCCCCTTGGCCGTTTCGGCGCGGTGGGAGAGAACTGCATTGAGGCGGGTAACGATGGCGCGGGCGGGTTTCGGGCTCTTGTCGAGGCTGGCCGTCTCCGCATCGGCTTTCAGCGATTGGACGGCGTTGAGCCGCATGATGCCGAACACTTCTCGTCCGACCAGAACGAGGACGGCAAAAAGCGCAACAAGGAGCGCAATGCTCGCCGTGTAACCCAGCCAGTCGGAGCGGGAAAAGAGATTGCGGATAAGCTGATCCGCCCAGAGCCCGAAGGCCAGCGAGAACAGCACGCCGAGTGCACCAAGCGCCAGCTTGCCGAAGGAGAAGCGGCTTTTCTTCGGCACGGCCACCGGCAATGCGGCGGCATCCGTCTCTTCAGGTGCTAAAAATGGATCATCCTCATCGGGCGTCAGGGAAATCTCGGTGTCGAAGCTGCGCGGTGCGCGTTTTTGCGCGACGGTTGACCGTGCCGTTTCTTCGGTTTCGAGCGTGAAAGCCGCGGGGCGGCGTGCCTGCGGATCGTTTGGTGTGGGAGCCTTCATGCGAGCTTGTCTCCAAACAGGAACTGCATGGCGCGGTCGAGCCTTATGTGGGGAACGGAAAGCCGGATGCCGCCGCTGCCCGGTTCATCGATATTGGGGGGGCGGAAACGCACGACATTGACGTCCGGCAACGTCGCCTTGTCGCCATCCCTGTCGATGCTGCGGAAAAGCGGCTCCGGGTCTTCGGGCAGGTCGCCGGGAAAGATCGCCGTTTTACGGTTGCCGTCAAATATCTCGCCGTTGATGGTTTCACCCGCCATCGGTGTGCCGACGATGACCGGAAGCTCGTGACCGTTCTGTCTCACGCTTGCTTCCCGCGTAGCGCGCACGGAAGCCAGTGCCATGACCTCGATGCCGGCACCATTCATGCCGATGGTAGTGATGGCGCGGTCCACCAGACGGCGGGTTAGCCGTTCCAGCCGGTCGTGGCTTTCATGATGCAGGTGGTCGGCCTTGGTAGCGGCAATCAAAACCTTGTCGATGCGCCGGCCCAGCAGCGATGATAGCAGACTGTTGGTGCCAGGGCGGAAACAGGCGAGAACATCGCCCAGCGCCCGTTCCAGATCCTGCACCGCCTCCGGGCCGCGATTGACCGCCTGAAGAGTGTCGATCAGCACGATCTGCCGGTCGAGGCGGGCGAAATGTTCGCGGAAGAAGGGTTTCACCACGATTGCCTTGTAGGCGTCGTAGCGCCGCTCCATCATGGCGCGCAGCGACCCCTTTGGTGCCTTGTCGTCTGTCAGGCCCGGCAGGGGCGCAAAGGTCAGCGCCGGTGATCCTTCGAGATCCCCCGGCATCAGCAGACGGCCCGGCGGCAAGGTGGAGAGCGACCGCTCGTCGGATTTGCAGGCCTTCAGATAGGCGGCGAAGCTTTCCGCGAGGCGTCGCGCCGTCATCTCGTCGGCGGGCGCATTGATGTCGAGCGAGGAGGCTATTGCCAACCATTCCTGCGCGAGTTCGGCGCGGATGCCATTTTGCGCCAGCGCGACGGTGCTGTCGCTGAAGCTCTTGTAGTCCTGCGAAAGCAGCGGCAGGTCGAGCAGCCATTCGCCGGGATAATCGACGATATCGATGGAGAGCTTACCTGCGGAAAACCAACGGCCCCAACCGCTGGCGCTCTGGTAGTCGAGCGTGATCCGCAGTTCAGAGATTGCCCGTGTCGAATCCGGCCAGAGCCTGTCGCGTACCAGAGCTTGAATATGGTCCTCATACTGAAACCGGGGAATGGCATCGTCCGGTTGCGGCTCCAGACGCACATTCGAGACGCGCCCGGAACGCATGGCCTCAAACAGCGGCAGACGACCGCCATTCAGAAGATTGTGGACGAGCGAGGAGATGAAAACCGTCTTGCCCGCCCGCGAAAGACCGGTGACGCCAAGCCGCAATGTCGGATTTGTAAGGGTGCTCGCACGGTCGGCCAGATTGTCGAATGCAATGAGCGCACTGTCCGTCAGGGACGTAAGAGAAGGCGGCAATGGCAGTTTCCCAGCTATTTTTCACGGTCACAGCTGCAATATAGGAAGGGGCGGTTGCCCAAAAAAGAAGCGCGCCAATGGATTTTCAACGAGTCCGGCTTCGGCAACGCATTGGTCGCACGCTGCTGCGGCTATTTGCCGGGAGAGAGAAAATCGACCAGCCGCCAGCGGTTTTTACCATTCCCGGCACTGTCGTCGTGATCGAGAACCGCAAGACCCGATGTCGGAAAACCGGAGGGCAGGGCGGCATGCAGCAGGTCCTCGCCTATCATCGCCTCCAGCGTCGCCTCCATTGTGGGGTTGTGCCCGACCAGCATCACGGACTGTGGGTCCGTTTGCGCGGCGATGAGAGAAAGATAGGTTTCGCTGCGCGCATTGTACATTTCGTCGATATAGACGATTTCGATGCCCTCGTTGAAGGCCCGCTGCCAGGCCTGCGTGGTCTGTCGGCAGCGCGTGGCCGTGGAGGACAAGAGCACGTCCGGGCGGTAGCGCCGGTCGGCGGCAAGGTCGGCGATGATCTCCGCCTCGGCAAAACCGGCCTCGTTCAATCCCCGGTCGAAATCGCGTTCTCCCGGTGCCGCCCAGGCGGCCTTGGCGTGGCGCAAAAGATACACTCGGCTCGGAGAAGATGCTGTCAAGGGCGGGGACCGACGTTCGAATGGGAGGCAATGGAGGAATGCTACAGGATAGGGTTGCATGACCGCAAGTCCTCTTTCCTGTTGGTAAGTCGCGTTTAAGTGATTTAAGAAGAGATCGCTTGAATACGAATAAAGGATAAAAATTAGTCATTTAGATGATTTTTGTGTCAGTTTTAAAAATGCCTGAAAACTGATCTGTAGACTTGAATCAGCCTATATCATTGGAGTATACACCGCCGCATTGAGATGTTCTTCGAGGAGAATCGCGTTGAGTGAGAAGATCGATCTTAGCAAATATGTGCTCTCGGAAGACGACGAGTTCATGAATGCAAACCAGCGTGCCTACTTCCGCGCGAAGCTGGTCGCCTGGAGAAACGACATCCTGAGAGAAGCGCGCGAGACCCTCGGACATCTCGCCGAAGAAAGCGCCAACCATCCCGACCTAGCCGATCGGGCATCTTCGGAAACTGACCGGGCGATCGAACTTCGCGCCCGTGACCGCCAGCGCAAGTTGATCTCCAAGATCGACTCTGCCCTTCAGCGGATTGATGACGGCACTTACGGTTACTGTGAAGAAACGGGTGAGCCTATTGGCCTCAAGCGCCTCGACGCACGACCGATAGCGACCCTGTCCATCGAGGCGCAGGAACGTCACGAGCGTCGTGAAAAAGTCTACCGCGACGAATAAAGCCAGCGTTGTTCCGGGCGCTTCGGCGAGTCGGCCAGCGAACAGAACCAAAAATGACAAAGGGCACGGATTTGTTTCCGCGCCCTTTTTTTGTTTTGAATGTCTGTCCGCCGACAGATGTGAACCTGTCAGCGGTCGCGGGTAACGGAAAGTTCGCCGAAAATACGCGCCATTTCCTTCTGCATGTCGCCATCCGGCGTTGCACCAGTAACAGGCGGCGAGACGGGTTCGGTTTTTGGCTTTTCCGCAGCAGCGGCGACTGCCTGTTCGCTATCGGCATCCTTGCTCTTGGCGATCTCCGCCTCAAGAAAGCTTTCGAAATCGCTGGCAAGGTCATCGGAAAATTTCGGCTCGGCGTTAGCGGAGACGACGGGCGGATTTTCGGGCTTTGGCGCAAAGGGCGCAGGCGCATCTTGCCCCGGTTTCAGGCCGGGTAGAACGCGCTCGCGCGCGGCATCCAGAAAATCTGCGGCATTCGTTTGGTCGATGACCGGTTCGCGCGCGGCAAAAACCGGCGGAGCAACAACCGTCGGCCGTTCTTCAGGAACCGTTGCCTGGACAGGCGGTGCGGGCGGCGCCGAGGGTAGAGGGGCCGGCGCGAAGGGATCAGGGCGGCGCTGTTCCGGTCGCTCGGCGGGCATGTCGAGTGATGCGGCGGCGAGAGGCAGAACAGCGGCGGCCGGTGCGGCAATGACCGATGCCGGTGGTGGCGCAGGACGGGTAATATCCCTTTCCGGGACGGCTGGTCTTATCGGTGCAACGGGCTCGCGTGCCGTCGTGGGCGTGGATACGGGTTGCGGTGGCGTAGACGGACGTGGTGGCAGCGATGCGGCCGGTGCAGGGGTGGGTGCTGCACGAGCAGCCGGGGCGGGCGGTTCCGGCCGCTGCGGCTGCTTTACGGGTTCTTCCGGCAAGGAGGCTGGAGATGCCGCTGCGATTGGCTGCTGTGGCAAAGCTTGGCGGCTTTCGCGAGGGATCGGCGGTTCAGCCCTTTTAGGTTCGCTGTCCTGACGCGGCAGCGCCTTGAGTTCCGCTTCCTGCGGTTCGCGCACTTCCCTGACGATTGGGATCGCGCCGATACCACTCTCGATGACGATATCGGTTGGACCGCCAATCATGACAAGATGCTCGACATTGTCGCGGCGCACCAGCACCAGACGGCGCCGGGCGTCAACCGCCGTCGCATCGAGAACCTGTAAGCGCGGCTGCCGGTTGCGACCGCCACGGATAAACGGGGCCGCCCCGCCGCGCCTGCGCAGTATCCAGAGAACAATTGCCAGAACAAGCAGGGCGAGACCGACACCGACGACGGCGACGATGAGATTGTTTCCATAGGTGCCGATAAAATCTTCCATCATGGAGATCATCCCTTCAGATTTTTTCGTGCAATTAATATTGCCGTGGTTCTTATAATGTGAACGCCAAGCAGGAAAAGACGATTTTTTTAAGCGTGATACAAGGTTTATTCATTTCGTCCCCAGGATCAGTTCATAGGATCGTCTCATCAGCCGGCCGGGCGCCACCCAAGCGTCATATCTTTCCCTTCAATGCCGGGGAGCAATGAAGGTTGCAATTCTCTCTTCGAAGGAGCGATTGTAAATGCTTGCGAAATTGCTCGTTGACGGGTTTCCGGTAAGAGTTTTTATTTTTGTTGTTTTATTTGGATTGCCGGGATTTGTTTTTCCCGCTCAGGCCGCGACGGCGGATGACAAGGCGTCCGAAAATCCTGCGAACATGATTGAGTTCGTAAGAGACAATCCATCCTGTATCGATTTCACGGATGGATGCTCGGTTTGCACGCTAGCGGATGGCAATATCGTATGCTCCGCGCCGCGCATTCAATGCCAGGTTAAAGCGCTGACCTGCAGCCGCAAAATAGGCTTCTGAGGCATTTGCGCCTCTTTAGGGCCGTTTCTCTGTGCGATTTTAAGCCTTTGTGGTGCAGCGGAGCTTTTTGACGGTCAAGCGAGTTGCTACAAGAAATTCTACTGCCCGATTCCGTCGAGGAAATAGGGCTGACCGAATGACGACCTGCAGGACTGCGAGGCCAAGATGACACGGGTGCGCGAGACAAGCGACAACGACCTTCCGCTGGTGGACAGGCGTGCCCGTTCCGGCACGGTTCTGCGGATTCTGCTGCTGGCGCTGGTGCTCATCGCTGCCGCTGCTGCTTTCGTCTATTTCAAGGATTCGCTGGAAAACGAAATCGTGCTCGGCATTCTCGGCGTGCTAGCGATGATGGGTATCTTTTTTCTGGTGTCGTCGATCATCGGTTTCATCGAGGTCATGCCGCAGTCGCAATCGGACGGGCTGGCCCGCCGTTTCCTGTCGGCACACCCGGACGGCACACTGATTACCGATGCCAAGGGGCATATGGTCTACGCCAACGCCACCTATTGCCGGATGAGCGGCACCACGAAGGCGAGCGATATCCAGAGCCTGGAGACGCTGCTCTCGCGCAGCCGGGAATCGACCGAGGCGCTCTATCGCCTCATCAATGTTTTGCGGGAGGGGCGTGACGGTTACGAGGAGTTCCGTCTGCTCAAGCCGCTCGGGGAGGCCACTTCCGGCGGGCCGCACTGGTACCGACTGAAAGGTCGGGTGCTGAAGGATGCGGGCGGCGAGGCGCTGCACGTCTTCCAGATTGCCGATATCACGCCTGAGCGGGAAGATCAGGAACGCTTCTTCCGCGAATTGCAGAACGCCATCGATTATCTCGACCACGCGCCGGCCGGTTTCTTTTCCGCAGGTCGCAAGGGTGAGATTGTTTATCTGAACGCCACCCTGTCCGAATGGCTCGGCATCGATCTTGCGCAATTTTCGCCCGGTTCGATGACTGTGTCGGACATCGTCGCCGGCGAGGGTATGGCGCTGATCGAATCCGTCCATCCCCAGGGTTCAGCCAAGCGCACCGAGATTCTCGATCTCGACATGCGCCGGGTCAACGGCCAGAGCATGCCGGCCCGCCTCGTGCATCAGGTTACCTCGAAGGACGGCGCGCCCGGCGAAAGCCGGACGATTGTTCTGATGCGTCCGAAAGGGCAGGAGGATACGGAATCCTCGTCCGCCATGCGCTTCACGCGTTTCTTCAACAACACGCCGATGGCGATTGCCTCGCTCGACGGCGAAGGCCGCATTCTTCGTATCAACGCGCCATTCCTCAAGCTATTCTCCGGCGTCGTCGGGCGTGACGATATTGATCGCGGTGTTGCCCTCGAAGCCATCATCCACGACAATGAGAAACCCAGGCTTGAGCAGGCGCTGGCCGAGGCGAAGGACCGGCAGGGCGATATCGCCCCGTTCGATTCCCGCCATCCGAGCGACGAGGGCCGCCATTTCCGTTTCTACGTCAATGCCGTCATCGATCAGGACGACGAGGCGCCCGAAGAGGTGGCAATCGTTTATGCGATCGAGGTGACGGAGCAGAAGGCGCTCGAAACCCAGATGGCGCAGACACAGAAGATGAACGCCGTCGGCACGCTGGCAGGCGGCATCGCCCACGATTTCAACAATGTGCTGACTGCGATCCTGTTGTCATCAGACCATCTGCTGTTGCAGGCCCGGCCCGCAGACCCGAGCTTCGCCGACCTGATGGAGATCAAGCGCAACGCCAACCGCGCGGCGGTGCTTGTGCGACAGCTTCTCGCTTTCTCGCGTAAACAGACGATGCGCCCGGCGATCCTCAACCTGACCGACGTTATCGGCGACCTGCGCATGCTGGTGGACCGGTTGATTTCCGGCACCAATGTCAAGTTGGAAGTGGATTACGGCCGCGATCTCTGGCCGGTGAAGACCGACCTGTCGCAATTTGAGCAGGTGCTGATCAATCTTTGCGTCAACGCGCGCGATGCCATGCCCGATGGCGGCAAGATCACCATCCGCACGCGCAATGTGGATGCGGATGAAGCCGCAGCGCTCGGTCGGCCGGAAGTCCCGGCGGAAGACATGGTCATGGTGGAGGTCGCCGATAACGGAACCGGCATTCCGCCGGAGATCATGGACAAAATCTTCGAGCCGTTCTTCACCACCAAGGATGTCGGCAAGGGCACCGGTCTCGGCCTGTCGATGGTCTATGGCATCGTGAAGCAGTCCGGCGGTTACATCTATCCCGAATCGGAAGTGGGCAAAGGCACTGCGTTCCGCATCTATTTGCCGCGCCACGTGGTGGAAGTGGTGCACGTTCCGGGCCAGCAGCCCGGTGAAGCTGCACTTGCCCCTGTGGCTCTGCCCGAACCGGTGAAGGAAGAGCCGCTGGATCTGACCGGTAACTCCGCCGTCGTGCTTCTGGTGGAGGACGAGGAGGCAGTACGGCGCGGCGGCAAGCGCATGCTGGAAACCCGTGGTTACACCGTTCATGAGGCGGGTTCGGGTGTCGAGGCGCTGGAGGTGATGGAAGAGCTGGAAGGCAAGGTCGATATCGTCGTGTCCGACGTCGTCATGCCGGAGATGGACGGTCCTTCACTCCTGAGGGAATTGCGCAAATCCTATCCCGACCTGAAATTCATCTTCGTTTCTGGTTATGCCGAGGACGCGTTTGCTAAAAACCTTCCGGCGGATGCCAAGTTCGGCTTCCTGCCAAAACCCTTCTCGCTGAAACAGCTGGCGATCGCCGTTCGCGAAATGCTCGACAACAAGGAATGACGGCGGATGGCGCGGGCGTGAGATTAGGTCCGCTGTTGCTCGCGATTCCCTTGCAGGCGCTTGGCGTCAAGGCTGAAACCACGTCAGGAAAGGCGGATAGCACCGCGCTTTCCAGCAGTGCTATGGCAAGCCCCCTGTTTTTCCCAAGGTTTGCCTCTTCGCAAACGCAATAGTGATTGCACCGTTTCACAGGGGGCTTAAAATCCGATCTTAACGACCTAGATATGTAGAGGCGAAGTTCTCCCTCCTGGTGATGACTGCCGGTTTGAGAACGGTTTGGAGAATGATGAAAGATGATCGCTGAGCCGATCTACATGCAGGGCGAGGGCGACGGGGAAGACGGCGGTACGAACCGCGGAACGTCCGTTATAACCCGCGTCAAGCCAAAGACGAAAAGACCGAATTTGTACCGTGTTCTTTTACTGAATGACGATTACACTCCAATGGAGTTCGTCATTCATATTCTGGAGCGTTTTTTCCAGAAGGATCGCGAAGCGGCTACCCGCATCATGCTGCACGTGCACCAGCACGGCGTAGGAGAATGTGGGGTGTTTACATATGAGGTCGCAGAGACGAAAGTAAGCCAGGTCATGGATTTCGCCCGACAGCACCAGCATCCGCTGCAATGCGTCATGGAAAAGAAATGAGGATCGCAACGTGCCAACTTTTTCCCCAAGTCTCGAGAAGGCGCTGCACCAGGCACTGACCTTTGCAAATGAGCGTCACCATGAATATGCGACGCTGGAACATCTCCTTCTGGCGCTGATCGACGACGCGGATGCCGCTGCCGTGATGGGCGCCTGTAATGTCGATCTCGATGCGCTGCGCAAGACTGTCAGCGATTATGTCGACAACGAACTGACCAACCTAGTGACCGGTTATGACGAGGATTCCAAGCCCACATCTGGCTTCCAGCGGGTTATCCAGCGGGCTGTCATTCATGTTCAGTCGTCCGGCCGCGAGGAAGTGACAGGAGCAAACGTGCTTGTGGCCATTTTCGCCGAGCGCGAAAGCCACGCTGCCTATTTCCTGCAGGAGCAGGAAATGACCCGTTACGATGCGGTCAATTATATCTCCCACGGCATCGGCAAGCGTCCGGGCACATCGCAGACCCGCGCTCCGCGTGGCGCAGACGAGCCGGAGGCCGACCCCAAGGCTGCACGCAGCAATCCCGAGGAAGAAGGCTCATCCGCCAAGAAACAGCAGGATGCGCTGAAGGCCTATTGCGTCAACCTCAATGAAAAGGCGAAAAACGGCAAGATCGACCCGTTGATCGGCCGTCATGAGGAAGTCAACCGCACCATCCAGATCCTCTGCCGCCGCTCCAAGAACAACCCGCTGTATGTGGGCGATCCGGGCGTGGGCAAGACGGCGATCGCCGAAGGTTTGGCCAAGCGTATCGTTGAAGGCAAGGTGCCTGAAGCGCTGGCCAATGATACGATCTTCTCGCTCGACATGGGCACGCTTCTGGCCGGAACCCGCTATCGTGGTGATTTTGAGGAACGCCTGAAGCAGGTCGTCAAGGAGCTCGAGGAATATCCCGGCGCAGTCCTGTTTATCGACGAAATCCACACCGTCATCGGTGCGGGTGCGACGTCTGGCGGCGCAATGGATGCATCGAACCTGTTGAAGCCGGCGCTGTCGTCAGGCGCGATCCGCTGCATCGGTTCGACCACCTACAAGGAATATCGCCAGTTCTTCGAAAAGGACCGCGCGCTGGTGCGTCGCTTCCAGAAGATCGACGTCAACGAGCCGTCGATCGATGATGCTATCGCGATCATGAAGGGCCTGAAGCCCTACTTCGAGGATTATCATCACCTCAGATATTCCAACGAAGCGATCAAGGCTGCTGTCGAATTGTCGGCCCGCTACATTTCCGACCGCAAGCTGCCGGACAAGGCGATCGACGTAATCGACGAGACCGGTGCGGCGCAGATGTTGCTTCCGGCGTCCAAGCGCCGCAAGCTGATCACGGAACGGGAAATCGAAGCAACCATCGCGACGATGGCCCGCATTCCGCCGAAGACCGTTTCCAAGGATGACGAGATGGTTCTCGCCAACCTCGAAAAGGAACTGCGCTCGGTCGTTTATGGTCAGGACATCGCCATCGAGGCGCTGGCCACCGCCATCAAGCTGGCACGTGCCGGTCTGCGCGAACCGAACAAGCCGATCGGCTCATATGTCTTCTCCGGCCCGACCGGCGTGGGCAAGACCGAAGTGGCCAAGCAGCTCGCCGCCTCGCTCGGTGTCGAGATGCTGCGGTTCGACATGTCGGAATATATGGAGCGCCATACCGTTTCGCGTCTGCTCGGTGCACCTCCCGGTTATGTCGGCTTCGATCAGGGCGGTCTCTTGACCGATGGCGTCGATCAGCATCCGCATTCCGTGGTGTTGCTGGACGAGATCGAGAAGGCCCATCCGGACATCTACAACATCCTGTTGCAGGTGATGGACCATGGCTCGCTGACCGACCATAACGGCAAGAAGATCGACTTCCGCAACGTCATCCTCATCATGACGACCAATGCGGGCGCTTCCGAAATGGCGAAATCGGCCATCGGTTTCGGTTCTTCGCGACGCACGGGTGAGGATGAAGAGGCGATCAATCGCCTGTTCACACCGGAATTCCGCAACCGTCTGGATGCGATCATTCCGTTCTCGCCGCTGCCGACTGCCGTTATCCACAAGGTGGTACAGAAGTTCGTCATGCAGCTCGAGACGCAGCTCTCCGAGCGGAATGTCACCTTCGATCTGCACGAAGACGCGATCTCCTGGCTGGCGGAAAAGGGTTACGACGAAAAGATGGGCGCTCGCCCGCTGTCGCGCGTGATCCAGGAACACATCAAGAAGCCGCTCGCCAACGAAATCCTCTTTGGCAAGCTCAAGAAGGGCGGTGTCGTCAGCGTCACCGTCGGCAAGAAGGACGATGGTTCCGACGGCCTCAAGCTCGAGGTTCTGCCGGAAACAGCGCCGGTAAAGCCGAAGCCGGAAGCAGAGCTCAATGCTGCCAAGTCTCCGGGCAAGGCGTCTAAGGCCAAGGCGAAGCCCGCCTCGAAGGCAGCGATTGCCAATGAGGAAGCGGATGTTCTGGTTGCCGAGGCGAGCAAGCCCGACGAGGATAGCAAGCCGCGCCGCAAGGCGAATACGGTGCCGAAGGTGCCGAAGAAGAAATGATAACGGTCTTCCGACCGACAAACGGTGCCGGGCGAAAGCCCGGCATTTTCATGCCTGAAGCGCGTCGCATTTTACCGGATTCGTGAAGCGCGCTTTATTTTTCTCATCATTCCGAAACCGCTGCGCACTTTCGGACGACATGCATTAGTGGACCAGCAATGCAATCAGCAGACAGCGATACCATCCCCCTGCGCGGCTGGTTTTTCAGGGGAATGCGGGGCATATTCTCGCTGCCCTCGCTTATTCTCATGACATCCTTCGTCGGTTTCAGCGCCTTCGCGCTGGAATCGGGCGTTCAACGTGGGGAAGCGGTGTTTATGACGCTGGTTATCTGGGCTTTGCCGGCCAAGATGATCCTGATCGGCTCGATGGTCGGCGGCGCCAATCTTGCCGCGTGTTTTCTGGCGGTGACGCTGTCATCGGTGCGAATGATGCCCATGGTTGCCTCCATCGTTCCGGAGATGCGTGGCGCAAAAACGCCGACATGGATTTTGTT